>ERZ795062.1524-NODE-1524-length-16398-cov-525.389525_pt1 | contig 16398 bp, 15 predicted proteins | sample MGYA00375146_ERZ795062 | MGnify/ENA primary metagenome ERZ795062 (study PRJEB30191, sample SAMN05720281) | activated sludge metagenome | isolation source: Anaerobic digester | place: USA | collected 2015-07-16 ... | reverse complement strand
TGTGCGGGAGCTGCCGGGAGAGTAGGTTGGTGCTAAGTCCCCCTTTTTATTTTGTCTGCCTGCCTGTTTTACTTTCTCCCACTGTTGATTGTTTCAAAGAGGTTTAGTAGGACGTAGGGACTTTTCCAGAGCGTAGCGCACGACGTTTTTCGCTAGCGCCTCCGTGGAATCCACCACTGATAAAGGTGGTACCAAGTAGTCCAAAAGTAAAGGTAGTTCTGTACACGCCATTATGAGGACGTCAGCCCCTTGATCTTTATACCAGTGCAAGATTTCTTCCCCTTCACCGGCGACGTCTTTTATGTGTCCCCCTTTTATGGAATAAATCACTTCCATGAGTTTCTTTCGTAAGTCATTTGGCGGTAGTATGAGTTTGTAGCCACTAGCGATAAGTGGTTCGGTATAAATCTGCGATGCTAGTACCCCCATCGTTCCAGCCAAGCCTATCGATTTGGCCTGTGGAAAACTAGTCTGAAGCTCCATTAGCACGCTTTCCACAATACTTATGAAGTCCACATGGATGTTGGCCCTAATGTCATTTTCAAAGATGTGGGCAGTGTTACAAGCCATGCAAATGGCATCAACTCCTACCGACTCCAAAAGGCGCGCTGATTCTAAAATAAAAGGCAAGGGATTTTCTCCCTTGCCTACAATGTAATCAGTTCTATCTGGTATGGATGTGTTGTTGTCGATAATCAGGTGTATGTGTTCCTGATCTTTGGTAGCGGGTGTGTAGCGAATAATCTTTCTAAACAGATCCAGCGTTGCTTCCGGACCCATGCCGCCAATGATACCAATTTTTGCACTCTTTTTAACCATTTCTTAGGTTATCGTTCCTCAGGCGGCATGTGACCAAGGGGACCTTCTTTAAGGTACTTTTCCGGATCTGATTTGAAAGCGTTCAAGCATGTCTCCGAACAAAAGAAATAAGTAGTTCCCTTGTACTCGTATGTGCCCTTTGCATTTTCCTCTTTTACCACCATGCCACAAACAGGGTCAATGTGTTTCATACTGACTTTGAGCACCTCCTTTCACTAAAGTTTAATACGGTTCAGCCTCAGCGAGTTTGTTACCACGTTTACGGAGCTGAAAGCCATGGCGATTTCGGCTATTACTGGATGTATGGCTCCTATCATTGCTAGTGGCAGTGCAAGAAGATTGTAGAAGAACGCCCAGAAAAGGTTCTGAGAAATCTTTTTTGCTGTGGCTTTTGCAATCTTTATGGTTTTTACCACGGTGCCAATGTCGCTCTTATAAATGACCACATCACCTGATTCAATTGCTACATCGGTTCCGCTTCCCATGGCAATTCCCACATCGGCAAGCCTTAAAGCAGGGGCATCGTTTATGCCATCTCCGACCATGGCTACTACGCTTTCCGGGTGTTCTGCTTTCAGTTGCTTTATGAAATTCAATTTGTCCTCAGGTAAAGCATTTGCTTTGAATGTCTTTATGCCAACGGTTTCAGCTACTGCTTTCACAACTTCTTCCCGGTCTCCACTTAAAAGCACTGGCTCAATAGCCATTTTCTTAAGTTCCTCAATGGCAGCGGCTGCATCTTCTCTTAAAGGATCAGTAAGTGCACAAACAGCCAGCAAAACTTGGTCAGTTTCGTCATACAGAGCAACCGTACTATCAGTGGCATCTATGAAATCTTTGACATCCTCTGTTCTTCTTGGTTTCCCCAGTGAATAAACTTTTCCCCTAAAAGTGGCCAGGACTCCTAACCCTGGAGTTTCTTTAACATTTTCCAACGGTAATGTTGAGTTGAGCTTCTGACCTTCTTCAAAATAAGCGACTAAGGCTTTTGAAAGGGGATGGTGCGATTGTTTTGCCATGCTGTACATGAGCTCATCTACATCTTCTCTAAACGTTGTGATTTTTCTCACTGTGGGTTTACCGGTTGTAAGCGTGCCAGTTTTATCAAAGACGATAGTGCTCACGGTGGCAAGCCGCTGGAAAGCTGCTCCATCTTTGAAGTAAGCACCATTTTTTGCTGCTAACCCTGAAGCAACTATGACAGCAGTAGGTGTGGCTAAGCCTAAAGCACAAGGACAGGCTATAACCAGAGTGGCTATGGAAGCAAAAGCTGCCAAAGAAAATCCGGTAAGGCCTTCTGGCACCCAAGGCAGGATTGACGAAAGGTAGTTGTTCATACTGATAGCAAGCCCTGGAAACAGTAGCCAAAACACGAAAGTGAAAGCCGCTAAGGTGATTACAGTTGGAACGAACACTGAAATGATTTTGTCTAAGGTATCCTGGATAGGCATCCTTGCAGCTTGTGCTTGCTGGACTAAGTCTATGAGGTGACTAAGGAACGTATCTTCTCCAACCTTGGTTACTCTTACTTTTATCGGACTTCCTAAGTTTATACTTCCACCTATGACTGTGTCACCTATGTTCTTCTGTATGGGCATGGATTCGCCACTTATCATGGACTCGTCAACGTAGCACTCGCCCTCCAAAACAACACCATCAGTGGGTATGCGTTCGCCGGGCCTTACTACCATGATGTCTCCAGGGTCTAGTTGCTGAACGGGCACCTCTACTTCTATGCCGTCTACGATGATGCGTGCAGTTTGAGGCCGGAGGTCCAATAAAGCTCTTATGGATTTCGCAGCACGCTTCTTAGCTGAGCTTTCTAAGTACTTACCAAGCAGGTTGAAAAACAGAATCATTGATCCCACGGAGGCGAAGCTGTAAACCGATGGATAAACTAAGCTTATGCCTCCGGACAGTACTGCCATAATAACGCCCGAAGCTATCAGTACATCCATGGTCCACTGTCCGTGGAACAGAGCCTTAAAAGCTCTTGATACGGTCTCCTGACCGGCTGTGGCTACGGCAAGAGCAGAAAGAATGAGTTGAAGTAATTCCATGTTTGGGAGCATGATGCCACTCATATGCATGACCATGAGAATGGTAACTGGTACCATGAATAGTGCTGAGGCGATGAACTGCTGTTTTATGTTTTCAAGTTCCTCATTGGCTTTTGCCTGCTCAATGTCCAGTGCGTAACCCACTTTTGACACATTCTTTGCAATTTCAACCAAATCGACCTTTTCTTCATCGTATTCTATGAAGGCTTGATCCGTGGCCAAGTTTACTTCCACATTAATAACACCGGGCGTATTTGCAATGGCTTTCCTGACTGTGTTAACGCAGGAGGCACACGACATGCCTCTTACTTCTACTACTGTTTTTTTCTTCGCCATATTTTTCACCATCCAAAACAACGTTCCCATTTACAGTATAACCAGAATCAAGGTGTGGTAAACGAAATTCGGGTATTAATTGACTCAATGCATAGCTATGTTAACAAGCTCATATGTTATGAACGCGAGTACAATATATTAAAAGGAAGTGATAACGTCTGTGCGACTATTAAGGTTAAAAGGCGTAAGTAACGTTTGCTTTTCTTGGGAAGAAGGGGAAGCTGCCGTATGCGGTCTCAGCAGCATAGAGTGGAGAAGGTTCAGTTACGATGACTTAGACGCTCCAGTTATTCCCAGTAAAGCAGTGTGTGTGGGTCTAAATTACAAGAGTCACATTGATGAAATGGGAGAAGGTCTCCCACAGGAGCCAACCTTGTTTCTAAAACCCCGTACAGCGGTGATAGGACCGGGGGAAAGCATTCTGCTTCCTCCTCAGTCCAGTCGCGTTGATTACGAAGGTGAATTAGCAGTAGTTATTAAAGATCATACTCGATGGGTAAGTCAAAGCGAGGCGCATAAACATGTGCTGGGTTACACCATTGCCAATGATGTTACTGCAAGAGATCTTCAAAGTAAGGACGGGCAGTGGACCAGGGCGAAGTCGTTTGACTCGTTTCTGCCGTTGGGACCGTGGATCGAGACCGATATGGACCCTATGCATCTTTGTCTTAGGACTCTGGTGAATGGGGAATTACGTCAAGAGGGTAATACGGCTGACTTGATTTTCGATGTATTTTACCTTGTGAGCTTCATTTCCAAGATAATGACTCTGGAATCGGGGGATATCATACTCACGGGAACGCCTTCAGGAGTAGGTCCGTTAAATGATGGAGATGAAGTAGTTGTAGAAATTGAAGGCATAGGAAGATTGGTAAACAGGGCTAAACAGTTGGAGAAAGAAGTTAATGACGGATAACAGGTTTCAAGATTCACTTTTTAAACCAGATAGCAAATGGGTACCTTTGGCAGAGCGCATGCGCCCACGTACTCTGGATGAAATAGTAGGTCAAGATAAAGCATTTGGGAAAGGGACACTGCTTCGGAAATTAATCGAAGAAGATAAACTTACCTCCCTGGTGTTGTGGGGGCCTCCGGGTGTCGGTAAAACATCTATTGCTATGGTGATTGCCAATACAACTAAAGCCCGTTTTTTGAGGTTCAGCGCTGTCACCTCTGGCATCAAAGAAATTAAAGAAGTGCTGGAGGATGCAGAGGTGCAGTTCAACATGGGGCGAAGGACTGTCATATTTGTGGACGAAATACACCATTTCAACAAGACCCAGCAAGATGCATTCCTGCCTTACGTGGAGAAGGGAGCTGTTGTTCTTATTTGCGCCACGACGGAGAATCCATCATTTGAAATCATAAGTCCTCTCTTATCCAGGTCAAAAGTGGTGGTGCTTGAGCCGCTAGGTGTGGAGGACATAAAAACTATACTTTACAGGGCGCTGACTGACAAAGAACGAGGGCTTGGTAATGAACGTGTGGTGATAACAGACGAGCAGCTTACACGCATTGCTGTGTATTCTGATGGCGATGCGCGGATTGCATTGAATACATTGGAGATGGCTGTCTTCGGCACTGACCCGAATAGGGAAGGGACCAGGGTAATCAGTGACGATGTAATCAATGAAGCCCTCCAAAGAAAAACATTGCTTTACGATAAAGCAGGAGAAGAGCATTACAATCTCATCTCGGCACTTCACAAGTCTATGCGCAATAGTGACCCTGACGCTGCACTGTATTGGCTGGCGCGTATGTTGGAAGCTGGTGAAGATCCCTTGTATGTGGCTCGACGTATCATCCGTTTTGCTTCAGAGGATGTGGGTCTAGCTGATCCCCAGGCACTTTTACAAGCTGTCGCTGCTTTTGAGGCAGCAAATTACATTGGAATGCCAGAATGCACAGCGAACTTGGCGCAAGCGGTGGTTTATCTATCATTGGCACCCAAGTCCAACAGCTTGTACGTGGGGTACGAGAAAGCAAAACAGGATGCCATGGAAACCATGGCAGAACCAGTGCCTCTGCATCTTAGAAATGCCCCTACCAGACTGATGAAGGAAATTGGTTACGGGAAGGATTACAAGTACAGTCACGAGTATGAAGAACACGTGGCAGACATGGAATGTTTGCCGCCCAGTTTGGTTGAGAAACGGTACTACTTACCGTCTAATCAAGGACTAGAAAGTGAATACGGCCAGCGCCTCGAACATATCATGGCTGTGAAAAGAAAACGCAGGCAGAATAAATTAGAGGGAGATAAAAGACAGGAAAACAAGTAACAGTGGGAGAAACCAAGAAGGAATATGACTTGGCTCCTCCCACGAAGGTTTACTTAATACTAGTTACTGGTATATTAGCAGCTGTTCAGGCGCCTTGTGCTGCTATCGTAGCAATGTTAATAATGACTTCTACTGCCTTCTCCATGGATTCCACAACTATGTATTCATAAGGACCGTGGTAGTTATGTCCACCTGTAAACAGATTAGGCGTGGGCAGTCCCATGAACGTTAAGCGTGAACCATCGGTTCCACCTCTTACGGGTCTAATGATGGGATCAATGCCCGCTTCTTTCATTGCTTTTTTCGCAAGCTCTATAATTTCCGGTTTGTCCTTTAGAACTTCATAAAGATTGTAATACTGGTCTTTCACATCTATTTCAAAGGTTCCGTCACCGTATTTCTCATTCATCCACGTGGCGACTTCCATCATGTAAGTCTTTCTCTGTTCAAAACGGTCCCTGTGATGGTCGCGTATGATCCAGGTCAGGTCGGCGCGGTCAACGCCGCCTTCTATGTGATAAACATGGTAAAAACCCTCGTAACCCTCTGTATGAGCTGGAGCTTCAGCAGGCGGCATTTGACTTATGTAATCCATGGCCATGAGTATGGCGTTTTTCATCTTGTTTTTTGCTTCGCCGGGATGAATGCTCTTCCCATGTATGGTTACCTTAGCTTGAGCTGCATTGAAAGTTTCGTAACTTAGTTCACCAAGTTCTCCCCCGTCCAAAGTGAAAGCGAAATCAGCACCAAACTTTTTTACGTCGAAATAGTCCACACCTCGACCAACTTCCTCATCAGGTGTGAACCCCACTTTGATAGCGCCATGTTTTATCTCAGGATGCTCCAGCAAGTATTCCACTGCGGTTACTATCTCAGCTATGCCAGCTTTATCATCTGCGCCTAATAGCGTTGTCCCGTCGGTGGTTATAAGGGTTTTGCCAACATAATTCCTCATATGTGGAAATTCTTCGGGGGACAGAACACGTCCCGCACCGAGTTTAATTGTTGATTGACCGTCGTAGTTTTCAATAATTCTTGGTTTAACGTTGGCACCGGGAAACTCAGGACTAGTGTCCATGTGAGCCAAAAAGCCAATCACGGGTACATCCTTTCCTTCCACATTCCCGGGTAAGGTTGCCGTAACATAGCCGTATTGGTCAACGGCGGCATCTTTAAGGCCTAATGTCTTTAGTTCTTCCACTAGGTATTTAGCCAGTTCTAACTGCTTTGCAGTACTGGGGTAAGTGCTGCTGTTCTCATCAGACTGTGTATCGAAGGACACATACTGAAGGAAACGATTCACCAATTTCTCACGCATGGTATCAGCTCCTTTTGGATTCCTTGGCTGTTATTGTATCAACTTTGAATCACTTTTTGGATTGCTTCTTCATCAAATCCCAATAGGCGCATCATTTCCGCGACTTGTTCTGCCGTTGCTCTCTTACTCTTTATCAAGTCCGCGAACAAGTCCACATCTTCATGGGACTCCTGCTCTTCTTTAGTAGCCTCCACTGTAACAGAGCCGCTCATGGTGTTGATTTTTATAGTTGTGGTTGGTTTCGGAGCTGTGTCAAAGGAGCCTTTTACGCCCTTCAATAAGCGTTGCCCCACTTTAACTGTGCCCGATAAAGTGCTGAATTCGATTCTGCTTGGAGGTAGTACTGCCATATGTAGAACAATGTCTCCCGAGACGGACTTGAACTGGATGAAACGAAAGGTGTCTGAAAGTTCACGTATGACGGCGTCGCCAGAGACGGTATCCATGCGCATTTCTTTAAAACTGATACTTTGGGCTAACAGGTCTCCACTTACTGAAGAAACTTTAATTTGCGTCTTTGCATTAACGTCATTTAGCCTCAAATCACCTGATGTGGTTCTTATGTCTATTTCCTGACACTCCACATTGGATAAATTGACGTCCCCACTTACTGAGTTAATAGTTAGTTTGTCTTGACACTGAGGTGCTGATAGGTTAAGATCTCCAGACACTGTCGAAATGGTCAGTTCTTCTGTGGGTGGCATGGTAATAATGGCTTTGTTCACTCTTAGAACTTTTGACCGCGCGAGGGATACAAAAGAAACATGGTTTGTGTCCAGTTCCAAGTTTATTTCGAGAACATCGTTAGTTCGTCTTATCTTGGGTTCGTAAGCTTGTAACTTTTCTGGTCCACCTTCCAATTCAATTTCCAAAACCACTTGTGAGGTTTCGCCGTTTTTGACTTCCAAGTCAGCGGCTACGGATGTGATTTTTAGCTTTTTCTCTGAGAACGGTATGGCTAGCAACTTATTCGTTCTCATGTTCTTTTAGCTCCTTTAGTATGCGCAGAGCCGTTTCGGCGTCCATGGAACCTTCCTTGAGCTGTTCAAGGATTTCCCACTCGTTTATTTCTTCCTGAACATCATATCCCAAGGTCTTGAGTATGTTTTCTAAGCGATTTCTAACTGTGGGGTAAGATAGACCCAGTTCTTTCTGAACTTCCGACAGATTTCCACGTTTCTTTAAGAACAGTTTTACAAAGTCCAGTTGCTCAGGAGTGAGCTTGAATAGTTCATCCATGGGGAAGTCCCCTGTTATAGCTGTTCCGCAGTCAGGGCATTTGAGTCCCGTTATATGGAGTTGAGAGCCACAATTCGGGCACACTGTAATCATTTTCATCGCCTCCTTTAATAATATTAACATACTCATTGGAAAAGTCAACATAGAGGTTTCAAATATAGAAGAAGGGTACTGTTATAACGCATCTGGCGGTAGTTCATTAACAGAGTATGTTAAGGCAACGTTTGCCGTGTTATCTGCATATTAAACTGCATATGTTGACTTGTATCAGTCTTTTACCTAAAATAAGCAGAATTACTCAGTTATTGTGCGACCACGGGAGGTGTTTTAGAGTGAAGAATTGGCGTTTGGTTTGGTGGGTTGTCGCTGTGGTGATCTTCATGTGTTTGCCAGGTTGTGTCATGGCTGAAGATTCAACAACGTGTACTTTTGGCATTTGGTCACTGGTCCCGCCACTCTTGGCCATCGTCTTGGCATTCGTCACACGGCAGGTGGTGCTTTCTCTTTTCCTGGGAGCGTTTGTAGGTGTGATAATGCTTGAGGGCGGCAATATTTTCAGTGCATTTCTGACACTTCTTAGCAAATACTTAGTAGGTGCTATAACTGACAGTTTTCATGCTGCCATACTCATCTTTCTCATGGTACTGGGTTCCGTTGTTGGAATCATAGGTCGCATGGGTGGAACTAAAGCTTTAGCGGATCACATCGGAAGATTGGCTAAGAACGAAAAAACAGCACAGGTTGCAACGTGGCTACTCGGAATTGTGGTTTTCTTCGACGATTATGCTAATGCAGTGGTCGTAGGTCCCACCATGAGACCTTTGTTTGACAAATACAGCATCTCCCGTGAAAAACTGGCGTTCATTGTAGATGCTACTGCAGCTCCTGTTACTGGTTTGTTCATCATTTCCACGTGGATCGGTTACGAGCTTTCCCTCATAAAGGATTCCTATGCCAGTTTGGGTATTAGTGCCGCTCCCTATGATGTATTCTTGTCCAGCCTACCATTTAGGTTTTATGAGATTCTCATGTTGCTTTTTGTAGTACTAATTGCAATCACAGGAAGGGACTTCGGTCCCATGTGGCATGCCGAACATAGAGCCCGCACAACGGGTAAGGTTATAGGGGACAACGCAAGGCCCATTGCAGCTAACATTAAGATGGAGCAAGTTTACTTGGGCGATAAAGAAGCTAAGGCTCATAACGCATGGATACCAATAATAGTTTTGGTTGTATCGTCTTTAGTTGCTCTTTGGTACAACGGTGGAGGCCCCTGCCTCGGCTACAGCTTTGATGCCTTAAGAGAGGCTTTTAGTAATGCTGACTCGTCGATGGCCATTTTATGGGCTACAGTGTTCACTGTCATTGTGACAATTCTTCTGGCTCTGAGTCAGCGCATACTCAGTTTGGAGGAAACCATGGATGCCTTTACTGAAGGAGCTGCTTCCATGGTTCCAGCATTGATGATACTGACACTAGCTTGGACCATATCAGGTGTCATTGCTGATGTGGGTACTGCGCAGTTTTTGGTAGGGACGCTTTCTAGTCGTTTGCCTGCTTTTGCAGTGGCACCGCTAGTCTTCTTGGTAGCTTCCTTACTAAGTTTTGCCACAGGAACAAGTTGGGGAACTATGGCCATTGTGATGCCTCTTGCCATACCACTAGCTTACAACGTGAGCCCCAGCATATTGACATTAGTGGTTGGCAGCGTGCTCGGTGGAGCCATTTTCGGAGATCACTGCTCGCCAATATCGGACACAACCATAATGGCTTCTATGTCTTCTGCCTGCGACCACATTGCGCATGTAAAAACTCAGCTGCCTTATGCTCTGTCAGTGCAATTGGTCTGCCTCGGCCTGTACTTTCTTGGTGGTTTTATTAGCCACTCTTGGGTACTGCTCCTAATTGGTTCTTTGGCCATAGTTTTCATTGTAAGGTTTTTAGGTAAACCAATAACGCAAACAGAGACCCTGGCTCATTCATAATTCGTGATAAAGATCAGCATAAAGGCGACGATGTCTCTTGGGCGCTGTCGGCTTGCGAGCTTACCATGGCAAGGTCTTCCACGTGCATGATGCTAGAATTTGTGAACGCCAACAGCGAAACAGCAATGGATAGTATAGCACCTAACAACATTAAGAAGCTGATGGCACCTGCAGGGCCATGTCCAAGCAGGTTAGATAGCATGGTTTCTTGATTGAAATAGGGCACTAAGAGATTATCAACCAGCGGGCCGCTTAGAAACATGGGAATCCCACTGAGAGCTTGGGCTATGAAACGACGCGCTGAAAAAACTCTCCCTTGTATGGGTACGGGAACAATGCTTTGCCAAATGGCTTGGCTGTGGGTGTTTGCCATTACCCCGCCAAAAGAAGTTAGGACTGCGCCAATGCACATTGGTGATATCAATCTGGAGTAGCCCAATAGCATAAAACCGAGATCGCTTATGATCATTCCAATAAGAAGTGCTTTAACTTTTCGGCCGGGCACAACCCAAATTGTGAGCAGAAGAGTGCCTATCAAGCCACCGACGCCGAAGAATGTCTCGATAGTTCCCAGTGCCAAAGCGTTATTGTTAGTCCTTGCAAGTACGTAAGGGGAAAACAAAGCACTTCCAAATCCTGAGAAGAAGTTTGTTGCCAGAAAGACCGTGAGCAACATGAACAACGGCTTTCTTTGTGAGATAAACTTGAATCCAAAAAGTATGTCCTGCCAGAAGCTAGATGTGCCTTCTTCGGCTTCAGGCATCGCGCCAGGGAACTGTTTTCTTTTTTGGTCTGGAATGAATACCCAAAGGTTAATAAGCACAGCCAGTGTCAAAGTCGCGAGGTCAATGGTCATAATGCCTTGTAGCCCAATTGTGCCCAGTAATCCTCCTGCAAGTATGGGGGCAATGAGCGCTGGACCAAAATCAGTAATGCTAAACAGTGCGTTGGCTCTGGTGTATTGATCGGGTTTAAGCATGGTAGCCAGTGTTACTGAGTAGGCAGGAAATTGAAGAGCAGCGAAAATGCCGTTTACAAAAGACATGGTGTACAAGTAAGTCAGCGTTAGCGCATTATGACTGTAAAGATAAAGAGCTATGAGAGTAAGCACTCCTGAAGCCATATCAGGTAGTATGAGAGAGATTTTCCTTGGCCAACGGTCAACCAAACTTCCAGCAGCTAAACCGAAAATCACCTGAGCGCCAAAGAAAAGTATACTCATAATGCTAAAAGGAGTGGCTTTGCCGAACTCTTGCCAAACCCAGTAAGAAAGACCAAATTGAGTCATAGCAGTGCCAGTTATTGAAGCTACCTGGCCCAACGTTATAGTTGCAAATCCTTTCAAACCCGAAGGCCTTGTCATTAAATACCACCCCTTTTATATTTCTATAAATCCACTTGAGAAAATTATAGCACAACATGAATAAAGTTAATCCCGTTTACCTATATTTTTCATTCATCTGATCATTTTGTTCAAGCTGCTACAATGTAAATATGAAGATCTCCGTGCTTTCATCACGTTGTGAACAGATTCCCAAAGGAAGTTTTGTTTGGATTGCCCTAGATGTTATACGCGCCACTAGCTGCATGGTTACGTTTCTTGCAGAAGGTGGTAAATCCATCCTTGTTACCGATTCTATCGAGTTTGCCCTTAGCGAGAAGGCAAAGGATCCATCTGTCGTTCTTATCGGAGAAAGAGGCGGAATAAGAATTGAAGGTTTCGACTTTGACAACTCCCCGTCTACCCTTGCAAGACATGCTGATAGAATACGAACTGCAAAAGCTGTTATGACTACCACTAATGGTACTAATTTGCTCATAAAACTCCAGAAGAACAGCAACAGAGTATTAATTGGATCTCTACTGAACTTAACTTCAGTGGTGGAAGAAGCTTTTGACATTGCCTGCAGAGAGCATTTTGATGGGATCGGCGTGGCTTGTGCGGGCAAAGAAGGCAGGCTGGTTGCAGATGATTTCTACTGTGCAGGACTTGTTGTAGACAGAGTGCTTGAGTCAGTAGGAGGAAAGTATGAGCTGGATGATGCAGCAAAGGTTGCGCTTTCTTGGTCTAAAGCGAATGATGATGTGATTAACGTGCTTATGAAGTCAGAAAGTGGCAGAAATATTCTGAAATACGGAAAAGATGCCGACATAAGGTTTTGTGCTCGTGTAGATGTTTACAACATTGTTCCCAAGGTTGCTGGTAATATTGTTACAAGATAAAACAATGGGGGTGAGTTGCCCGTGAAGTTGTTTTTGGACACAGCTTTTGTAGAAGAGATTAAGGCTGCAAAAGAGTGGGGGATTTTAGACGGGGTTACCACTAATCCAACGTTAGTGGCCAAAACAGGCAAAGGTTTCATGGAAGTAGTTCAAGACATACTAAGTATGGTTGATGGGCCAGTGAGTTTAGAAGTGGTAGCTCAGGATGCACAGGGTATGGTGGAGCAAGCACGACAACTTCGTAGTTTAGGTAAACAGGTTGTGGTTAAGATTCCAGCTACTCAAGAAGGTATAAAGGCTGTAAAAATCCTTTCTCAGGAAGGTATTCCCACAAACGTGACACTTGTCTTTCAGCCACTGCAAGCGTTGTTGGCTGCCAAAGCTGGTGCGACATATGTTTCACCGTTTGTAGGTCGCTTAGAAGACATTGGACACGATGCTATGGACCTGGTGTTTGACATTAAGCACATATTCGATAACTACGGTTTTGAAACCCAAATCATAGTTGCGAGCGTTAGACATCCTAAACATGTTCTCGATGCGGCTCGCATGGGTGCTGACATCTGTACAGTTCCTTTTAAAGTCATGGAGCAGCTCTTTAAGCACGCCTTGACTGACAAGGGACTTGAACTATTCTTGGCTGACTGGTCCAAAGTACCTGGACGTCCTTTCTAAAAGAGAATAAGAGGAGCCTTAATCTTTAGGCTCCTCTTATAAACTCATCCATGTAAATGGCAGCTTTTTTTCCTGCTCCCAGAGCTTCAATAACAGTGGCGGAGCCTGTTACAATGTCCCCACCTGCAAATACGCCAGGAATGTTAGTTTGGTAATGCTCGTCGACTACAATGTTCCCGTGAGATGTGACTAATAAATCTGGCGTGCTGTGTTTAAGTATGGGGTTTGGCGTAGTTCCGATGGCTACTATGACTTGGTCACAGGGGATTTTGTGATTGCTTCCCTCAATCGGTATGGGCCTTCTTCTGCCTCGCTCATCTGGGTTGCCGAGCTTCATGGAAATAACTTCTGCTGCTCTGACCCAACCGTCTTTGCCACGGAAGGCAATGGGGTTTGTCAAAAGCTTCATGTGTATGCCTTCTTCTTCAGCGTGTTCAATCTCTTCGGCTCGGGCTGGCATTTCCGCTCTGCTTCGTCTGTAAACAATGGTTACATTGGCACCCAAACGTCTGGCAGTTCTTGCAGCATCCATGGCCACATTTCCTGCACCTACGACAACAACTTCTTTACCTCTTTTTATGGGAGTATCAAATTCTGGAAAGCGGTAAGCTTTCATCAAGTTGACCCTGATAAGGAATTCGTTGGCAGTGAGAATGCCGTTGAGGTTTTCACCGGGTACTCCCAAAAGTAACGGTGCTCCAGCACCGGTTCCCAAAAACATGGCTTTGAAATCCTTCAAAAGTTGCCTAATCGTGTAGGTCTTTCCCACAATGACATCTGTATGGATGAAGACCCCAAGGTCGCTAAGGAGCATGATTTCATGGTTCACTATTTTCTTGGGCAACCTGAATTCAGGTATGCCATAACTGAGAACGCCACCTGGTAAATGAAGGGCTTCGAACAAGTGGACCTCATAACCTTTTTTAGCTAAGTCGCCGGCTGCAGCTAAGCTAGCAGGGCCAGTGCCAACGCAAGCCACGGGGATGCCATTCTTCTTTTCTGTTTCAATTTGCTGTGGTTTGTACATTTCATGATCAGCCAAAAACCGTTCCAACCTACCAATGGCAATGGGTTTTCCTGTTTTTGCCAAAACACATGAAGCCTCGCACTGAGTCTCCTGGGGGCAAACACGTCCCGTCATAGCAGGAAAATTGTTCTTTTCTTTTATTTTGTAATAACCCTGTGTAAACTTTCCTTGTTGTATGAAAGCAATGAAAGATTTAATATCAATACCCACAGGGCATCCTTCTACACAGGTTGGATTTGGGCACTGTAGACAACGAGACGCCTCAGTAAGAGCTTGCTCCTCTGTGTACCCCAATGCAACTTCGTCGAAATTGGTTATCCTTAATCTTGGATCTTGCTCAGGCATGGGTACTCTGTCTTTGAAAGCCATGCTATCACCGACTCTCCTTTTCCATCAACGAAAGGCTCAAAGTCTCTTCTTCCTTATACATGTTAAGGCGAGGAAGCAGGGTGTCCCAATCCACTAAGTGGCCGTCAAGTTCAGGACCGTCAATGCAAGTAAGAACAGTTGTTTCACCATAGCCCACACGGCAGGCTCCACACATGCCTGTTCCGCAGACCATTATGCTGTTGAGCGAAACCAGTGTTTTTATGGAAGTGGGCTTTGTGAGGTCCGAAACTGCTTTCATCATTCTGGCTGGACCAATGGCAATTACTAAGTCTGTTGATTTAGCAGACAAAACTTCTTTCAATGCATCAGTAACTAAACCCTTTGTGCCGTACGAACCATCGTCTGTTGTGATGATGAGCTTTTCAGATATGCTCTCAAGCTCCTTTTCAAAGAGGACAAGGCCCTTATTACGGGCACCCAGTATGGTGGTTATTTTATTGCCACAGGCATGTAGGTGTCTTCCCAAAGGGACCGCGGTAGCAGCACCCACGCCTCCAGCGACGAGAACCACGTTACCAAATTTTTGACTGGGGAATTCATGTCCTGTTGGCCCCATAACATCTTGAATTTGGTCTCCAACGTTCATTTTTCCCAGCAATCTTGTGCTCTTACCTACCTCCTGAAAAACAATGTAGATGTTTTCTTCATCAGTATCGAACACCGTTAGGGGAATGCGTTCACCACGTTCGTGGGGCAACACAATAACGAAATTACCTGGCTTATACGCTTTTGCAATATGGGGCGCCCTTACTTTTATCTTCCATATTTCTGGTGCTATGAGTTCCTTATCAACTAATTCGTACATGCATGAGCCTCCGTATATGTGAAATCGGTTTCACGTTCATTGCCTATTTTAGCATTTATGGTTCCACGAGAAGTAATCGATTGAATGAATTGCTAAGCAGGGACATCCAAAAAAGAAGCCACCCTCTTTTTGGGTGGCTTCGCCAAACACATTGCTTGAACTATGTATCTTCTTTGTGCTCTTCCTCAAACTTCTTTAGCTTTTGCTCTCGTTCTTGATAAAGTTTCTCCGCGTAACCCTTAATAGCAGGGTTAGTTAGATAGCGTTCCTTCCAAATTACGTCAAAGACTTCTTTTACCTGCTTGCTGTAGTCGTCAAGGAAACTCTTTATACTGTCGTCAACTACTATAACTTCTGCACCCTCATGAGTTGGTTTTGGATGTGTTTTTTCGACGATCTCTCTGAGTTTGTCAGGGTTATCAATGATTTGGCAGGGTAGGAGTAAATTATCATCGAACGGTTGGTGCGCTCTTATGGCTCTCATGAAGTCACTATCCAGTGCTTCTTTTAAAGACTTTTCTTTGATATTGTCAGCAGAGAAGTGAACAAAGATGCATGGTTCAACGTCTCCCTTGGGGTTGATATGAATGTAACGACGCCCTCCAGCTATGCAACCTCCAACGTATGGAGCATCACCCCAGAAATCCATCACGAATAAGGGCTTCTCCAATCTAACACGTTGAACGGTTTCATACAGTTTCTTGCGCTGCTCAGGAGTGGGCATCAAGCTGGTATCTGGGTCTTTACCTACTGGCATGAACAAGAAGTACCAACCAAACAGTGCCCCTTTCTCGATGAGGAAGTCGTAGAACTCATCTGAAGTGACTGTGTCAGCATTAAGACGGGTATAAGTAATCGAGACACCGAAGGGAATACCATTGGCTTTTAAGGTGTCCATAACCTTAACCACGTTGGCGAACATTCCTGGGCCTCTCCGCTGGTCAGTTTCTTTTTCCCAACCTTCAATGGATATGACAGGAACAATGTTACCTACCTCTTTAAGTTGTTCGATCATTTTTGGGTTTGTGAGCAGAGTACCGTTTGTGAATGTGTGAAACACCACATCTGGATGGTTTTTAGCGACCTCAAATAGGTGAGGGTAGACAAATGGTTCTCCACCCAAAATGGTGTACAGATAAGTTCCGAGTTCTTCGCCCTCTCTAATGATGCGGTCAAAAAGCTCGGGGGGCATGTCGTCTTCACGGGTGTACAAGCCCGCATAGCAACCTACGCAGGATA
>ERZ795062.1522-NODE-1522-length-16425-cov-16.221442_pt1 | contig 16425 bp, 17 predicted proteins | sample MGYA00375146_ERZ795062 | MGnify/ENA primary metagenome ERZ795062 (study PRJEB30191, sample SAMN05720281) | activated sludge metagenome | isolation source: Anaerobic digester | place: USA | collected 2015-07-16 ... | reverse complement strand
TGTGGGAGCGGCGGTGGCAGACGCTGTTGACCGACCGGGGCGACGACGCAGCCGATGCCGGCGGGCTGGGGTCCGCTCTGGCTCTGTTTCTGCGCCGCTGCCCGCGAACCGTGTCTGTGCGGCGCCGCCTGCGCCGCCTGGAGTCAGGCGCGCACCCGGTCCCGGCGCTTGGGCTGGTCCGCTGACCTGTGTCCCGAGGCCCAGCCCTTGACAGAGTGAATACACTGTAGTCAGCCGAATACAAAGGTCAGGAGCAGAGATGACCACGAGCGTGCGCATCCCCGAGGAGACACAGCGACGCCTCGATGCCCTTGCCGAGCGGACGCACCGCTCACGTTCGTTCTATCTGCGCGAGGCGATCGAGCGCGGTCTCCCACAGGTCGAGTGGGAGTACGACATCGCTGCGCGCGTCGGCGAGGTGCGCTCAGGAGCGGTGGCTACCGAGACCTTGGCCGAGGTGGTGGCCGAGCTTGGCTTGGACGATTGAGCTGCACCCGGACGCCGCCAAGTCGCTGCGCAGCCTGGCCCGCAAGGACCGGCCGATGGCCAAGCGGATCACCGACTACCTGGCCGATGTCGAACGGGCCGATGACCCCCGTTCACGCGGGAAGGGACTGACCGGTCCGCTGATCGGGTTGTGGCGCTACCGGATAGGGGACTGGCGCGTCGTGGTGGACATCTATGACGACCGCCTGGTCATCCTGGCCCTCGACATCGAGCACCGGTCGCGGGTGTACCGATGACCGTCTGGGCACCCGCACGAGGGCACTGGCTGTCGAGACCGTGAGGGACTGATCGTGTGCCAGTACAACAACAGGTGCCGTGTTCAGCGGCATCGTCCGGGCACGGTGTGCCCGCTGGCCGGAACCGGGGGAGGGTGGAGTGGTCCGGCGGCGCCGCGACCCGTCGGGATGCGATCTCGGCCCGCGACCGCTCCGGTACCGTCCCGGCTCGGCTCGTCGACGGGGGCCGGAGGCGTGAGCCTCGTGGACCTGCTGGCCGTCCTCGTGGCCACCAAGGCATGGGACCGGATACACGAGACCGGTGGAGTGTGGGCCGTTCTGCTGGTCTGTGTGCTGCTGCTCGTTCCCTTCGCGGTTGCCGCGTGGTTGGCTGCACGCTGCAGCGCGTGGAATGGGACCGTCGAGGGGCGATGCGCCAAGGTTCGGCCTCGACCGTTCCAGCGGTGCGAACTCGGTACGCATAGCCACGCCGCGCAGCTGGTGACGGCGCCCGAGGTCGTGGCCGTCGTGTCCTTTCTCGTCGGCATCCTCGGGTTGTGGTTCTTCCTCACCGCCCGATGACCGGTTGTCGGTGCGCGGGAGATGGCTCGTCGGTCTCCGTCGGCGACGGCACCATCGCCCAGACCGGTGACGAGCGCACCATCTTGAGCCAGGCCACAAGCGAGGCCTGAGCAGCCTCATCTGGTGCGGGTGCTGTCCTCGCCGGGCTGGTCATAGCCTGCGGCGTCTGTGGCCTCCTGCTCCCGTCGGGCCCGATCCATGCGGGCCAGGGCTTGCGCGTGGGTGTCTTGAGCTTGGACGAGCTCGTGTTCTGCGTTGGGCTGCGAAGTCGCGTCGGGGTCCATGTTCACGGTGCTCCTGTCCGGTTATCCAGGGAAGCAAGCAGGGCGGAGTCGCGATCCAGCTACGAATGGGGTCGATGACATGTGATCGATGGAGGCACGCAGGGTCGGGTCGATCACGCGGCGGATGGCGGGGAGCTGGGGGAAGCGGTCCGTTGCGTTGCGCACCGAATCGTGGTTTCCGCCACCGGTCGAGGAGAAAGTCCGGCATGATCGCGACCTGTGGCTAATCCGGTAGGGGTTCTTTCAGGGGTATTTCGCGAACGTACGGGGATCTCGTTGGGCAGCGTCCCGGCCTTCATGGTCGTGGGCGCGGTGGCTGCGGTGACGACCGCTCCGGCTCTAATCGTCGATCTCTCCGACGTTGGCGGTTACCAAGTCTTGGCCTCGGCGCGTCGAGTTATCGCAACCTTCGCCAGCGCCTACGCCGAATGGACATCGTCCACGCTGGTGCTCGAAGCGTTGGCCGTCGTGGCGCAGGCTTGTGTGTTGCTGTTACTTGCGTTGCCATTGGCCGCCGGAGTTCGATCGGCGCGAACGTCGTCACGCGAACCCCTGACCACAACCTGCGTGGCCCTGATCTTGGGCCTGTTCTCCTTGCCCATCATGTTGTGGGTTGTGCGGATCGCACTTCTGCTTTGGTCGTGGTACCACGTGGCCTTGGACTGGGTGACCGAGTTCTTCGCCGGTGGGATTGGCGCGCTGATTGGGCGCGGCATCCTCATCGTCTTCGGCCTAGCTCTGATGGTCTGGCTGGTGGTGGCGGCACGCAACAGTGCTCACGTTCGGAAGGTTCTTCTAATCGCGTGCGTCACCGTGGTGCTGGCCGCCACCCTGATCCAGGTGTTGCATCCACAGGACACCAACCTCTTCAAGGGGATCGTCAGCGCTGTCGGCTTCATGTGGAGCTGGCTTCTCACTGCCATCGAGTGGCTGCTGGCCTGGGCCTTCAAGATCATCATCACCGTGGTCGTCGTCGGGGCGATCATTGGCTTTCTAGCTCAAACAGGGACGACGTTCTGGCTTCCCTTTGTCGCCGCCTTCGGTGCTGGCGGAGAACGGTCCAAGACAGCCGACCTTGCGGCAGGTGCAGGAGTCACAGCGTCGATCATCCTGGTGGTCAGCACCGTTCGACCATCCTACGAGGATTGGCTCAGCCCAGCGCTGACCCATGGACCGGTAGGGCGATGGCTGGAGTGGGTGCCCACGACGTTTGGGCCCCTGGTCCCGCATCCGTACGTCGAGCCTCTGAGTGGCGCTCTGAGAGGGTTCACCGGCTTCCCAGAGTTCGTCGTTCTTGCCCTCAGTTGTTTCGTCGGCGTGCTCGCACTCGCGTTCGGGCGACAGGATCAGGTCGACGATGGAACCGGCGCGATCATGACCTTCACGGTCGCACGAACCATCCTCGCCCTGGTCATGGTGGTCCCACTGCTCGCACTCAGCGCCCTGAATGGGGATACGTCCTAAGTCTCGCGTGCCTCACGTGTCCACTCCCGACCGAAGCGGTAATCGGCGACGACGGCCGGCGTCAAGGTCTACGACCGGCTGACCGGCCGATGGAGGCGCCACCTCGCTGCCGACCTTGGGGAGCGGTTCGTCCGATTATCTGGGCGCGATGGGCCCCCGCGCGGGGGTCTGCATCCCGGATCTCCTCGGCTCCACATTGTGACCATCACGGCCTGGCTGGCGCCCTGACCTTGTTGCCCCTGCCGGGTGACAGGTCAGGCCTGGCGCGCGGGGCAATGATCGTGCTTGACCGGAAGTTTGCCCACGGGACACGACTCACCGAGTCGCCCGTCGTGCGCCAATGCCCTGAACCCAGCGCGCCGGCTGCCGTGGCGCCATGGAGCTAACCTCTGCTTCTCGCGACTCCTGCCACGAAGGACAGCATCAAAGATAGTTCTTGTGGAACGCAATTCGAGCCCAACCTGTTAATATAAACACATGCCGAACGGTGGAGTCATGTTCGCACGGCAGGTCATCAAGGCTCGCCGTGTGGGGATTCCCCAGCGGCTGGGGCGGGACCTGGGATGGTCGGTGCCGCTGGATGCGAGCTGGTCAGGTACGCGCAATGGGCGGCCGGGGCTGGTGCTGCGGCGGGCAACCGATGGCCCGGAATGTCTGGACCGGGTGCGGGTCACGTCGGTGTGGCAGGTGCCGGTGCCAGCTCAGCTCCTGGCGGGACTGGGCGTCGCGATTGGCGACTGGGTTTACCTGTCCCGAGGTTCGGATGGGGCCAGCGTCCGCTTGACCCCAGCCGCATCTCCCACGCTTAGGAGCAAGCTCGACGACGGCGATGGAGGTCAGTGACGTGGAGTTGATGCGTGAGACGCAGGGGCGGTCACCCAGGCCGGCCCGTGAGGATGGCCCGATGACTTGTCGAGCCCTGATGACCGCGCCTTTGGCGGGGTCGTGATGGGAGCGACCAACGTGGAGCGGTTGCGGATCGTGGAGGCGTCAGCCCGGCCGTCAGGGCCGTGGTCGGGGACCGATCTGGCCCGGGTGATGACTCGGGCAGCGGACGTGGCCGGAGTGTCCGGGTCGCTGCTGCCGGCAACGGTGGTCTACCGACGGACGGTGGTCCCCGTCGTCTCGTGGGACTTGAACGTGTTGGCGTATCGGCTGCGACACGGCCCGGGGCCCATCCTGGAACGGCACGCACTTCGGGGTCTATTGCCGGACACGGTTGATGCGCCCCCGCCCGCCTGCCCTGTGGCCGTCCAGGCGTACTTGTGCGCGCTGCCGTTGGCCCAGGCCCGGGGCGACCTGACCGTGTTGTCCATCTACGCACCGGTGATCTGGGTGACTCCTAACCCGCCCGGGGCTGCCGCCTTGGAGCGTCTGGAATGCGACCTGGACGGGTACACCGTGGTCCAGGTCGGGCCGGACACCGCCGAGGTCCTCGTTCGCGGCCACGAAGGGCCGGACCCGTCGTGTCGTCCGGTCAGCGTGCAGGACCGCCTCTACCGGGAGCAGCTGTTCGACATCGCCGCCCGCTCGGGCTTGCTCCCTCCGATTTAGCGGTTCGGCGCCGGGAGAGCCACCTGCCAGGCTCCGAGGAAGTCCGGCACGGGCCAGCCGCTGCGTAGGCGGGACTCAAGCTCAAGGTTGACGTGCTGCGCGTGGGTGCACCGGGAGAGCCACGCCGTCGGGGCCACTGTCGGGTCCTGCAGGACGTGCCCGGCGAGCACTCCGAGGGCCGAGATCGAGTGAGAGTAGGCCCGCTCGTGGGTGTCCACGTAGGCCAGGTTGCGACCAGCGCATTCTGGGCAGTCACAGGTGAACCAGCTCTGCTCGTCGGGTGCTTTGGCCATCGCCGCGGCCAGCGTGTCCAGGCGTCGGTAGCTCATGGCGTAGGGCACGAACAGCGAGATGTGTTCCCCGCGGGATCCGCCTCTGCCGGGTTTGCGGGGAAAGAGGTGGCGCTGCCCGCTTCGGGTGCCGACCGCGCCCATGGCCGCTCCGAGGGCGACCGCTCCGATGGCTGAGACATCGCTACGGAGCAGGATCACGGCCACATCTACCTGGGCGAGCACGTCGACCAGGCCGACCACGGCCGCCTGGATCCCCAGGGGGTCCTTTTCATGCTCCAGGACCACGGCGATAGGCACCCCAGCCCGGTTGACCTGATCGATCAAGTACTGCCGCTCGCGCGACTTCTTCAACCAGTCCAGGGCCAACGCCAAGACCGCCACCACCGGCAGCTTCATCTTCACGGTCTGCGTCAGCACGGAGAGCAGCGCAGGGCGATCCCCCGCCGGGAGGTAGGGCGAGTCGGTGTACGCGTAGGGCAGGTCCTGAGCGAGCTGAAACCGGATCCACTCTCGATCCAGTTCGCGCGCACCCACATCGCGGTTCTTTCCCGCATAGCAGCTGGCGTCAAAAACCACCGTGGTCGCGTCCCCGCCGACGTCAGCATGCCGAGCCAGGAGGTCTTTGACGCGCTTCTTGCGCCCACGCATCTTCATCTGCGTGGAGTACACCGCCCCGATCCCGCCGGCGACCGCCACGCTGGCAACGACCGCGGCATTGTCAACGTTCGCGGTGGCCTGCACACTCAACGCCGGCTGCCCGGGATACAACGGTCGCGGACTCGGTGGTGCCCAGCCCCCGCGCGTCGGCGCAGGGAGCCTGGAGGCACCAACGACGAGCAGCTCCGGCTGCTCGACATTGAGCACCACGTGGCCAGGGCCGGTGCGATCAAGGACCAGACGTGTCGCAGGCCTGTCGCGGTCGTTCATCGTCACCATCCCTACGTCTCACTCTCCACTGCTGGCGGTTGCTGCGCGGTCACGGGCAAGTGGTCCATCACGCGTGTCACCGTCGAGGCTAACCACGTTGCCCGACACACGGCGACCCACATCCCCAGCCCTGTGGATAACCCACCCACCCTGTAATAACTCACGGGACCAGTCTGAGGCGTGTCGGTGGTGGCGCGTCGGGTCGTGGCGGGTCGTAGGTGGCTTGGAACGGGGCCGGGTTCATCCGGGCCGCGGTGGCCAGCTCGTCCAGGGAGTACTCGTGGTCGGTGACGTGGACCTCCATGACGCGCTGGAGCGTGGCCGGCTTCTCCTGGGGGAGAGATCCTGGTTCGCGTTCGTACCAGCCCAGGCGGCGAAGCTTGATCTGGAACTCGCGGTACTGACGGTCGCTGATCGCGCCGAGATCTCGTGCGCGGCGGATCAGCGCGGCCACGCTGACGCCCCACTGCGCTTTGAGCTCCAGGAGCCGGGGGAAGTCTCGCGTGGTCAACCCGGCCAGGAGGGGCCGCAGCTCGACCGCGGGCATGAGGAACTCGGAGGCGAACGCGTCGGCTTCCTTCTCCTGGTTCTCATTGGGCAGGGTGTGCATCGTCAAATGCCCGAGCTCGTGGCTGGTGGTGAACCGTTGCCGGTCCGGGTCCAGGCCGGTGTTCAGGACCATCATGGGTGGCTGCGCGGGACCGTGGGGCCAGGTCGAGACTGCGTCCTGGTCTCTGGTCCCCAGCGAGCGGACGATGACGATGATGCCGACGGCCTCGAGCAAGGCGATGACGTTCTCGATGGGGCCGGACGGCACCCGCCACGCGACCCGTAGCGCGCGGGCCACGGCGGCTGGATCGCCGCCGTAGGCGTCGATGTCGAGGCGTTCCAGGTGGGCTTCGGGGACCAACTCGATCCCGGCGAGCAGACCCTCAGCAGAGATTCGACTCAGGTGGGTCACGGCTTCGATGCGGCGCATCGTGACCGCGTTGATCTTCGAGTGCCGCCGCCGGTGGTGCACGCAGGTGACCTCAAGGCCTTGGATCGGGGTGTCATCGGTCAACAGAGCGACCGGACAGTTCAGCACCTGAGCGACCTGGGCCAGCCGGTCCCCGGTCAATGCCAACAGCCCGGCTTCGACCTTGGACATGAACGCCTGCGACACGGGCTGACCGTCGGGGGCGACCTTCTCGATGCCCTCGGCTACGTCCTTCTGGGTCATCCCGGCCGCTTCCCGGGCCAGGGTGACCATGCGGGGCTTGGCAATGTCAGGCATCGCCGGATGCCCGCTGGGCGAGACGCTGAGCGGCCGCGGCCCGGGCCGAGCGAATGATGGGCGCCGACAACGGGACCATCGTCAGCTGCGTCGGTGCCGGCACGCTCGCCGCCCCACCGGGCAGGTCCAGGACGTAATGCACCCGGGAGCCGATGTGACACACCAGCGCCATCCGCTCGATCGCCATCTCGGCGGCATCGAGCACGTAGCCGGCGGTCAGCACGGTGGCTTCGGGCAGGTCGGGCAGCAGCGGATCGCCCAAGTGGAACGCCAACCGGGTCGCCCGGTCGGAGTCGCTGACACAGATCTGCAGCGACGGGGTCAGCTTGCGGAACCGGACCTGGACCCGCCCTCCGGACAGCGACACCCAGGGCCGGCCGTACCGGTCATCGACGCTGACACCCGAGACGGACTCGAACAGGCGGTGGGCCGGCTCGCGGGTGAAGTCCGACACCAACATCCCCCGCGTGCTCGCTCCAGCGCCCGACATCTGCCGGGGCGCGACGGACCGGACATGCGCCAGCGCGTCCCACGCCTGCGTCAACACCGCCGCGAACATCTCGACGTGCCCGGCCACGAGCGGCTCAACGACATCACTGGGCAGGGGAAGCTCCACCACCGGCTGGGTCATCACGACCTCCGTTTGTTCCTTGACACCACCCCTACGGTTATGGCGTGGTTATCGGGATGCTAGCGGATTGCCGGGCAGTGGAGTGGGTGCTGTGGATCGGCGTGTCGCCATGACTTCGGTGGCGCGGGTGCTGTTGCCCTCGGGGACACGCACCCACACGGTGATCGACGACGATGGCCTTCCGGTCGCGCCCATCGAGGAGTACCTGGCGTTCCTGCGGCACGATCAGGCCAGCCCTCATACGGTCCAAGCGTACGCGCGGGGTCTGTCGTCCTGGTGGTGCCTGCTGGCCGATCAAGGTTTGGACTGGCGGGACTTCCCCACCGGAGCGTTCGGGTCCTTCCTGGCCTACCTGCGCACTGGAGACCTGCCCTCGGTGCGCCGGGTGGGGCCCGAACCGACATGGCTCGCGCCGGCTTCGGTGACTCAGCGCTCGGCGGCGGTGCTGGCGTTCTACACGTGGCACGCGGCCGCGCACGACCTGAGCGTGCCGATGCAGCGCCTGTACACCTCGTGGGGTCGGGTCCGGGCCTCTCGCTACCAGGGCATGCTCACCGGCGTCGCCGATCATGCCCTGCCGGCCCAGCCCCGGCCGATCTATCGGGGGCGGCGCGGGAACCGGCCCCGTCCGCCGGTGCTGACGCCCACCCAGGTCGGCCTCATCCTGGCCGCGTGCACGCCCACCGCGGACACTGCGACCGCTCGGTTGACCGCCGCCCGGGACCGGCTGCTGTTCACGATGCTGGCCGAGACTGGTCTGCGGCTAGGCGAAGCGCTCGGGTTGCGGCACGTCGACCTGGTCACCGGTTCCGGCGACACCCCCCGGCTCCGGGTTACCCCCCGCAGCGACCATCCCCACGGGTGCCGGGTCAAGAACGACAAGGCCCGCGAGATCTACATCAGCGACGAACTCGAAGCCTGTTACTCGGCCTACGTGTGGAACCTCGTCGACGCCGGGATCGACCTGCACATCAACGACGTCGCCGGGCACTTCGTCTTTGTCAACCTTGCCCGCGAGCCGATGTTCGCGGCCCTGGCGCCTGGCAGCGTCTACGACAAGGTCGCGGCGATCAGCGCCAAACACCCCAGGGCCCTGCCGGCGCGGTGGTCGCCGCACTGGTTGCGGCACACCCACGCCACCGCCCTGCTTCTGGCCGGCGCCGCTCCCCACGTCGTCATGCGCCGCCTGGGGCATGCCGACTACCAAACCACGTTGGAGCAGTACGGCTGGGTCACCGCTGAGGCCGAGATGCGCAACCTGGCCGAATGGCGCGCCTACACCGCCGGCTGGAAAGGGTTGGGACAGTGACCAAACCACCGACCCGCCCCCACCTGGTCCCCAACCAGGCAGCCATGTCTGCCGCCGCCACGGCGTGGCAGCGGCAACATGCCCGTCTCCCCGCGGCCTGGGCGCAGCCGGCCTACGTGATCGATCAGTCGCCCTACCGGGAGCTGTTCACACAGAACGCGAACTACCAGCCCGGCCGCTGCTTCGACTTCGGCCCACCAGGCCAGGACCGGATGCGGGCCGAAACCGCCTGGTGGCTGTGGACGTGCTGGGATGAAGGCCTGCGCAAGGTCGAGCCCTCCATGCTGCGCTGGTGGTCCGACAGCATCGCCACGTTGGCCGCAGCCCGCGCCCCGTTCGCCACCAGCTCACCCGCAGCCTCGATCGCCGACTTCGACCCGGCCCTGGTGGTGCGGCAAGCCCTGCGCGCGTTCGCCGACCGCAACGGCCGATCTCCCTCGCCAGGCAACCTGCGCAACCTCACCTCGATCGCGGAACACGCCCACGCCTACGTCGCCGTCCGCTGCGGCGACGCCCCGTGGTGGGCCCACGACACGTGGGACCTGCGCATCGACGACCGGATTCCACGCCGCCCCCACGAACCGGCCGCACACCGGCCGGTCCGGCTACGCGGGATCGAACCACCCTGGCTTCGTGAAGGGGTGCGGTTCTGGCTGCGCACCGCCCTGGTCGGCCAGCTGTACCGTTGGACCACCGCCGCGACCCGCGCCACCAGCATCAGCGCCTACTTCGCGCCCTGGGTCGCCGCCCACGGCCCCGACACCCACCCGGCCCTGACCGACAGCGCCGGGGACCTACGCGAAGCCTTCACCGACTACCTGTCCTGGCTCCGTAGCCCCGCCGCCGCCACCCGCGGCACACCCCTGGCCGACCCCCAAGTCGCCGCCGCCCAAGACCACGTCCAAGCCTTCTACCGGTTCATGCTCGACCACACCGACCAAGCCATCACCGCCACCGGCGACCCCCGCTGGGGCGACCTGACCGAAGCCCACGCCCGCCTGTGGATCACCACGAGGCGCCGGCGCCGTGACCGCGCCCCCCGACTTCAGGACTGGATCGGCGCGCCGGACATGGCCCGCATGGTCGCCTGCCTACCCATCCTGACCACCCCCACCACCGAGCAGGTCACCATCACCCTGCCCGGCGGACACACCATCACCTGCGACGGCATCGGCGACCCCCAAGCCGCCCGCGCCTGGCTCCTGCAAGCCATGACCGGACGCCGGGTCTCCGAGATCCTCCTCATGGACTTCGACCCCCTCACCGCGATCCCCGGTGTCGACCCCGCCGCCGCGGCTGAAGACGACTACATCGCCCGCCTGACCTACCAACAGACCAAGGTCGACGGCGTGGAGAACACCATCCTGGTCGACGCCGCCACCGTGCACCTCATCCGCGAACAACAGGACTACGCCCGCACCCGTGTCGAACCCGGCGACACCCCGAAGTACCTGTTCATCGACTTGCGGCACAACCACAAAGGCCTCCGACCGCGCAGCTACCCCTCCCACGCCAAGGCCCTGAACCGGCTCGACGACATCGTCGACCTACGCGACACCGACCACAAGCCGCTGAGGTTCACCAGCACCCACCGGCTCCGGCACACCAAGGCCACCGAGATGATCGACGCCGGCGTCCCCATCCACGTCGTTCAACGCTACTTCGGGCACGCCTCCCCCGAGATGCTCATGCAATACGCCGCCACCCTGGCCAGCCGCGCCGAAACCGAATTCCTCAACGCCAAACGAGCCGGCGCGTTCGGCACCCCGCTGACCATGACCGCGACCGACCTCTACGAGATCACCGCCCTGTCCGGGCGCACCGACCGCGTCCTACCCAACGGCCTGTGCCTGCTGCCGCCGGTGTCCTCATGCGAGAAAGGCAACGCCTGCCTGACCTGCGGGCACTTCGCCACCGACACCCGCCACCTGCACGACCTGGCCGAACAACGCCGCGCCACCCTCGAACTCATCGAAATCCGCCAAGGCACCTTCACCCAACGCCACGGCACCCCCATGTCCGACAACCACGTCTGGCTGCAACAACGCCACCGAGAACTGGCCTCCCTGGACGCCATCACCACCGCCCTCGAACACGCCGACAACGGCACCGTCACCGGCGCCGGAACCCCAGCCCGACACCCCGAACAGAAGAACACGTGAGCGACCCCCAACCCCTCATCGCCGCCCGCCGCGCCCGCGCCGAACAAGCCCACAACAAAGCCCACGCCGCGCTGGCCGCGATGGTCCGCGCCCGCGAACCCATCACCTTCGCCGCCGTCGCCGCACGCGCCGGCGTCTCCCGCGAATTCCTCTACCGTCACCCCGAACTCGCCGCCAAGATCCGCACCGCCCGGAACACCACACCCTTAACCGCGGCCTCCGACAGCGCCGAGGAGAACCGGCCCGTCCTGGCGGCCCTCCGTGAACACATCCGGCGTCTTGAGGCCGACCACGCCACCCAAGTCCAGGCCCTACGCGCCGAGAACGCGCAGCTGCGCCGCCAGCTCGAGAGCGCCCTAGGCGAGCTCCTGGCTACAAGTGCCCGACAGCCCGCCCGGCCTAACATGTAGCGACTCCACCCTATGGAAGGACCGCACGGCATGACCTTGGACGTGGTCTACGGCGAGAGCCGCAATCGAACGTCAGCGCGGGCGCTGGCCACCGTGTTACGCGAGTGCGTTGACGATGGCACCGTTTACCTTGGTTACCCCGTGCTTGCCACGGCCGACGAGCGGGTCGAAGTGGATGCACTCCTCGTTTCGGGCTCCCACGGTCTAATCGCCTTCCTCATTCCCGACGACACCCCTGAGACGGAAGCGGACTGGACCGACCTGATCCACGATCAAGACCGCCTCTTCAGCGTTCTTGAGAGCCACCTCGGGCGGCATGAGAGCCTCCGCAGGGGCCGACGTCCGGCCATCAGTCCAGAGACAGCGACCGTTTTCAGCGGGGACATCGAGGGTCCTGGCCACGTCGAGGGCGCCTACCTCAGCCTCGACCAGGTCCCCGGATGGATCCAAACCCTGCCCGGGATCGAGCCCGATCTTGAGCGAGCCGTGCACGCCGCGTTGCAGCGTGTTTCCACCATCAAACCCAGCAAGAAGCGAGCCAAGGTCACCAAGCCCGCTTCGCGTGGCGCATTGCTGAAGATCATCGAAGCGGGAATCGCCAACCTTGACCGGTGGCAAAAGCAGGCGGCTATCGAGAGCCCTGAAGGGCCGCAACGGATCCGTGGTCTGGCCGGGTCTGGGAAGACCGTTGTCCTGGCACTCAAGGCCGCCTACTGGCATGCCCAGAACCCTGATTGGCGGATCGCGGTCACGTTCTCGTCTCGAGCGCTCTACCAGCAGATCGATGACCTGGTCACCAGATTCTCGTTCGAGCACAGCAACGACAAGCCCGATCCCGACCAACTCAAGATCATGCATTCGTGGGGATCCCGAGGTAGGGCCGGCGTGTACAGCACGATGGCTCAGGCTCTCGGCGTCGAGCCGCTCGACTTCCTGACTGCCCGCTCCAAGTACGGCATGGACGGCGCCTTTCAGGGAGCCTGCGAAGAACTCCTAGCGGTAGCTCTCGCGTCGCCTCACGTGCCCGAACTCTTCGACGCCGTGTTGATCGACGAAGCCCAGGATCTGCCGCCCCAGTTCTTCCAACTCGTCTACCTCTGCACGTCGGAACCCAAGCGCATCGTGTGGGGCTACGACGAGCTTCAACGCCTCTCCGAGGGCGCGATGCCAGGCACGGATGAGTTGTTCGGGACCGGCTCTCGCGGAGAGAGTCGGGTGACTCTGGAGGCAGCGCCCAACACACCACGCCGAGACATCGTCCTCCCCGTCTGCTACCGCAACAGCCCGTGGGCATTGGCCACAGCCCATGCGCTGGGCATCGGGGTGTACCGCAAGGGCGGACTGTTGCAGCATCCCGACGATCCGAAGCTATGGACCGAAATCGGCTACAACCTCATCAGTGGTCAACTCGAGGCCGGCGAACCCGTCACGCTGTCCCGGTCATCCGAAAGCACGCCCAAGTACTTCGCTGAGCACCTCACCAGCCAAGATGCCGTTGTGCTGCAGTCGTTCCCTGACGAAGTAACACAAGACGCTTGGGTGGCCGACCAGATCGCAATCAACGTATCCGACGACGAACTGGAACTCGATGACATCCTGATCGTGCTACCGGACACCTACCGCGCGAAGTCCCGCGGCCCGCGCCTGATGAAGGTGCTTCGGGAGAGGGGCATCGCATCGCATCAAGTCGGGGTAACCACTACCGCTGACGAGGTCTTCCGACCCGAATCTGTTGCCCTGGCCCACATCTTCCGGGCCAAGGGCAACGAAGCACCGATGGTCTACGTCCTCGACGCACAACACTGCGCCGCGCCCTTCAACGCCGTCACTCGCCGAAACACCTTGTTCACCGCTATCACGAGAAGCCGCGCGTGGGTCAGGATCTGTGGGCACGGGGAGGATATGGCCACAATCTCGAGCGAAGTCCAACAGGTCGTAGCCGACAACTTCCAGCTGAAGTTCCGGATCCCCACCGACGAAGACCTCACCCGGTTGCGCCACATCCATCGCGACCGGCCTGCACAGGACGAGGCCACGGTCAGGAGGAACACCGGCCGGCTGATTTCGTTCCTCGAAGCCGTCGACCGAGGTGAGATGGACGTTCACGACCTTCCTGATGACGTTCGCATCCGACTTGCCCAGCTTCAACAGGAACTGCCCGGTGGCGACGACTAGAGCGATCCACCAGCGGCTGCAAGCCCTGTTGTCCTCCCTCTTGGACGCAGGCTTGGCGTTGGAGGTGAACGCCCTGGCACTGACTCCCAGCCGTGTCACATGGCAGCACCAAGGCCAAGGGGCCTTCCTCGCCGACCGGCGTCACGCCACGATCGAGCAGTACCTTCATTGGCTCACGACTCGCGCGTACAGCGCCGTCCTCTTCGACGGCAGCCTCATCCAGGTCACCTACGACGTCGGAGCCAACCAAGTCAGTGGGCATCGGCTCGCATACATCCCTTGCCCATACGACCTGGACCTCACACTTCTCGATGACGGTTTCTCGGTCGAGGACCTGGTGCGCCTGTACGAGGAAAGTCCCGACCAGCCAGTGGCGCTGCGCTCCCACATTCGATTCGACTACGACCCTGGTGCGGCGAAAACCGGGCACCCGGCTGCCCACTTCACGATCAACTCCGCCGACTGCCGCATAGCGTGCGTGGCGCCGATACACATGAACCGCTTCATCGACTTCATCTTCCGCCACTTCTACCCGGACCAGTACCGGGCGCACCCAGGGATCTTCGAGAAGCCGGAGGCCCATATCTCGGCTCCGAGGATGGCTGAAGAAGACCGCGAGTCACCCCATCTCGCGTGGGCGACCGCTCCCTCGCCCAGCAGGTGAGCGAGGGACTGCCTCGTTCGGTCGAGACCTCACGCCATCTGTTGGCTGGTCGGGGTCCGCGCGAACCTATGCCCCACATGTTCCTATTCTGCGCCGAGCGGCGCGCGGGTGAAGTACCGCCATCGACGTCGATCACAAGACCCCAGATAATGCGTCAACGACTAACCCAGGCGGCAGTACTGTGGCCCGTCGTTCACGTCGATCATGCCCGCTTGCACTCCCGAGATAAGACAGCAACCTCCACCCACCATGCGCCGCCCTCGACGTCGGAGCGGTCGCCGCAGGAGCAACCAACACCACGGAGCTCCACCGCGCGGCACCAGCCCCCGAATGCGACGAGCGGCACGTCCACCCTTAGATCACGACACCCCGGACAACACGTGATCGACAAGAATGAGTTGAATCACCGCCTCACGTAGACCACGTCGATCACCATCGCCCGACAGCCCCAGATAAGGCAAGCACTAGAACGCCCGCAGGCCCAGCGGCGCTAGCGGGACAGTCGCCCGGGTGGCGCTGCGGTGCGCTGGACGTCTCGGGCCTCAGCAACCCATTGGTCTAGGACCGAGTCAAGTTGGGTTAGTCGTTCACGTCTGGCGTCGTCGTCTCCCGGCCTCCACAGGGTCAGAACGATTGTCTCGGATTCGACGAGGAAATCGCCGACCAGCCACGGAGCCCGAAGACGCAGGGTTGAGACCACGCTCCGGAACAGAAGGGCATGGCCAACCAAGCCGTCCTGTCTAAGCAAGGCTTCAATTTGATCGATGACGTCGTCCTCGGCCTCGCTCTCGGCGGCTCGGTCACGCTCACGATTGGCCTCCGAGAGGCGTCGCCGCCGTCCGATAGCTATGACAAGCACTTCGATGAGGCCGGCGCCGCCACCTCCGATGCCCGCGGAATATTCCCCCGCCACGATGGGATCAGTCCAAGGAAGAACATCGGTAGCGGCATCCACACCCGCGCCTGTACCGAAGGACAGTGCGGCCGCCAGGAGGGTAACCGTCGAGGTCCTCTTGAGGATCTCCCCCCAGGGCCAGTTCAATCGTCGTCCCCCCAACCTTTGGTCTGGCGGCTTCGTCCGAGCAGTGAAGTGTCGTCGTCCTCGCGGCGGCTGCCGCGTTGAACTGCAAATGTTCGCGCTTCAACGCGAGCAATCTGTTCGTTGAGGCGGGCGACCTGGAGCCGCGTGGCGGCAAGCTGCAGTGCACGCGGACGTCGAGATCCCCAAGCGAGCACCACCACCCATCCCACCGCCGCGGCGAGGAACGCCACAACGAAGCTGGCGGGGCCTAGGAAGCTTTGGAGTGCTGGAGCACCAACGAGGGCAATGAATAGGGCGAAGGGCCACGGGCCCAATCTCTCGGCCGAGGAAGCGGGATCATCCGACATCGCCGTGTTGGTGGTCAGCCGGACGATGTGCTCGTCGAGGCGCACGGCAAGCTGAGAGGCGCTCTGGGCAAGATGTTCCCACTCCTCCGCGGCGCGTCCATCTCTGTCATCGTCATCCCGCTCGTCCGCGAACGGGCGACCCGTGTTGTCCATTTGGGAACCTCCCCCGATGAGGGTGCCTTCGGTGTTCCGTCGCCACTGAGGCTACCGTCAAATGGTCGAGAGGCCCGACGGCCGACGAGGCCACCGTCGGGTCCCGCAAGACGTGTCCGGCGAGCACGCCGAGGGCCGAGGTCGAGTGAACGTAGGTCCCCTCAGTTCGGTCTGCGCGACACCCCTAACTCACCCCAGCCCGGCCACCGGGCGTGCTCCCCGGGAGCAGCCCACCGAAACGACCCCAACCCTGCCCGCCACGCGAAGCCCATCGTGGATCACATCGCCCCAGATAAGTCGTGACCCACACAGAAAGGTGACTGTAGCCCCGATCGTCGATCACGTGGATAGGAGCCCGGTGGTCACCCCAGATAAGCCCGGCGGCGTCACGCCCGCCGACGTGCGGGAGTGGGGGCGACAGAACGGGTGG
>ERZ795062.1502-NODE-1502-length-16533-cov-4.771331_pt1 | contig 16533 bp, 17 predicted proteins | sample MGYA00375146_ERZ795062 | MGnify/ENA primary metagenome ERZ795062 (study PRJEB30191, sample SAMN05720281) | activated sludge metagenome | isolation source: Anaerobic digester | place: USA | collected 2015-07-16 ... | reverse complement strand
CATCGCCAGCCATGTCTTGCCCGGTTGCGGTGCCTTCCCGGCGACGTTCTGCCACAGACTCACGAACTCGTGCTTCTCCAGCACCGCGCTGGAGGCGACCGACACGTAGCAGACGGTGCCCGGCTCGGCGGGGGTGTCGCGGAAGCGGTGCCGTGTTTCGGCGGCCACCACCAGCAGATCCTCGTCGTCCTGCAGGTCGCGGACCGAACCCGGGTTCTCGGTGCCGATGGTGACAGCGAACAGGTGCAGCGGCGCCAGCCCGAACCGCGGCGACGCCCACAACATCCGCACCCCGAGTTCGGTGGCCCGGTACACCATCAGGTCGCCGCCCTCGATGGGGCTGTCGAGGGCCACCGGCTGCCCCCAGCGCCGGATCTCGATGAGTTCGAACTCCGCGGTCTTGTGCATGCCGATCTGGGTGGCGGTGCGGCCGATACCGACGGCCTTGCCGGAGACGGGGATCTCGGCGCGCCAGGTGAGGGCCCGTTCCTTGTGCCGCGGCCTGCCTTTCAGCAGGCGCCGGGACAGCAGGATCACGGCCAGCCAGCCGACGAGCGCGACGGGCAGTGCGATCGGCACGAACGAGAACATGCTCAGATTCACCCCTGCCGACGCCGCGAACCCGGCGATGATCAGGTTGGAGCTGGTGCCGATCAGCGTCGTCGACCCGGCGAGCGTGGTCGCGTGTGCGACCGGCAGCAGCACGCTGCGCGCGGGAATCCCGGCACGCTGCTGCACCTCCTTGGTGGCGGGGATGAGCATCGCGACGATCGGGGTGGTGTTGATCAGCGACGAGATCAGCCCGACGGGCGGGATGAGCCGCACCAGCATCCGCGTCGGGCTCGTCGCCGTCGACAGCAGTCTGAACGTCACCCGCGACACGACCCCCGTCGACAGCACGCCCTTGGCGATGACCAGCATCGCGGCGATGGTGATGACGCCGCTGTTGCTCAGTCCCGCGAACAGTTGTGCCGGTGTCGCGATACCGATGACACCGGCGACCAGCAGCGCGACGATCAGCGCCAGCACCGCCGGAACCCGGCCGCTGGTCATCGCCACCAGGGTCACCACCACGAGGACTGCCGCCACGATCGCCACGACTGTCTATTGTGCGGCATCTGAACGGTCGGTGAACACCGGGCGAACACCGGGGTATGGCAACCGCATGCTCGCGGCACCCCCTGCTCGCAGTGGTTGAGGACTTGCTACTCTGTGTCTTGCGTCTCGCGACGCACGCCGATGTAGTTCAATGGCAGAACATCAGCTTCCCAAGTTGGTCAGAAGCATCTCAGCACGATTCAGCCTGTGTCATAAAAGGCTTGTCTACGTGCATCTTTCGCCTCATTGCGTCTCGTCGTGATTCAGCACCGATCAGCGCGTGTTGTGACATCGACGTGACATCGACGCCCGCTGTCAGCTGCGGAAACCGAACACACTTTCGGATTTGGGAGTGACCTGTCTTACAGTCATCTCGTAAGCAATGCGAACGACACCCAGGAGGACGACATGACCAAGAAGCTGACTGCCGCAGAAGCCGCAGAACTCGCCGACACCGACGCCAAGCAGTTCCGTGTGTACCTGCGTGCGACCGAGGCGCCGAAGGACCCTGAGACAGGCCGGTACGCGTTCACGCGGCAACAGGCGACGCAGCACGCGAAGCGTTACCGCGAGTGGCGCGCCGCACGCATCAAAGCTGCGGCTGAGAAGCTGGCGAATACGCCGTCCATCGCGTCACAGGTCAAGGAAGTTCGCACGCGTCTCGCTCTGCCTGCACAGCGCAACATCAACGCAGCCATCCGCAGCCTGCTCGAGTCGCACGAGTCAGACGCCATCACGACTGAGCAGGTCGATGCGCTGGTGAACGCAGACGACTGACACACCCGCTCCAAAAGAGGCCCCAGGATCGCTCCTGCGGGCCTTTTTGGTGGTCGCATGAGTCAGCGCACGCAGACGACCACACCACCGCGTCACGGCTGCGCTGAGCGCCACGCAGACACGAGTGCCATCAGCCTGTGCTCACGCTGGAACCTCAGCATCGTGAACGCGTCCCGCATCTGCGGATCAGCGAGGGCTTCCAGCGGCAATCCTGCGCCTGTGGGTAATTTGCCCTCTGAGGCTGTCCGTGACGCGCTTTCCCGACGTTCGCGTGTGATCTGTCGCAACGGGCGATCGAGCAGCGTACGGGCGTTCTCAGGCATCGGTATGTACTGCCCAGCTGGTGATGTCGTGCGTATGTCTGCGGCTGCAGCTCGTTTCCGCGCTGATGTCGTGCTGATACCGAGCTGTGCAGCCAGTTCTGGCAGCAGCATTTGCCGCCTCCTTGGGTGAGGGTTTATCGCTGGTATTTGTTCCCGAACTCGTCGTAACGAGTGAAGTCGTCATCGCCGAGCAAGAATGGATGAACTGGGTCCACACCCGCGTCGTCATTGTGTGCGTGTGGGATTGTTGAAATAGTGGACGCTTGCCCGCGCTTTCTCACATTGCCACACACCGCCTGTAGGTCGCGGATTTCACCGGGCCGATACAGAGCTCGTTTGTCGTCTGCGCGATTCAGTGTCTCACCATATTCGCCTGCGTTACGTGAAACGATCGCGCCCGAGCCTCTGTCATTCCATCTGAGAATCGCTGATCTGACAACATCTTTCAAGATTTCGATGTCGGTATCGTCGAGGTCTGGGTCTGGCTGCTTCAGGCACGGCGCGACTACCTGCGCACGCGCCCAAGCGGTCGCAATCATCGCCTGTGCTGCGTCGTTGCCGAGCGTGGAATCGAACGTCTGTAGGTCGGCGACTGAGATAGGAGCTTGCATTACAACACCTTTCGAGGATGCCCACACCAGCCCTGTTGAGTTGACTGCTCGGGCTGGTGTGGGCTGTCAATCAGTGGTCCTCGTGATACTGATTGACGGTCTGGGGTTGATCAGTCGTCGGCAGCGACGCCGATGCTCAGCTTCGCCAGGCGGTCAGCGTGAACGACTGCGTGGCCGCAGCGAGTCACCACGCGATACACAACCGCATCCTCGTAGAAACGCGCATCGGTCGACTGCGCAACGTCAACAGTCGAGGTTGCCGAGACGATGTTCGAGGGGTCAACGATCAGACCTGAATTGGCTGGCATGAAAGGACTTACGATCATCTGGAGTCCGAGAATCGGGCTCGTCGGTGTGGACGTTGCGGGCGACAGGAGACCGACATTGCTGGCTGCCACGTCCGTCTTCAGGCGGAACAAAGCCGCCTTTGCCAGCGGATCCACCAGCAGCACACGGGGATTGGCGAAGTTGGCTTCCAGCTGACTGATCAGGTCCACGAGCGGGTCGAGGTCCGAGACCAGCGGGTCACCCTCGATGATTCCCAGCGTATTCAGAATGCCGACGCTGGGCGCGATTTCACCCACACCAGGGGCCGCCTGCGTGAGGAGTGCCTGATCCAGCTTGCGCACGATGTCACGCTTGAGCGATGCCGCGATCTGCGCGGGAGTCGTTCCTTGAGAAGCCTGTTCGTTGCTGATCGCCGAGGTGACAGCGATCTTGCGGGTCTGAAGTACGACCTCATCGAGTGACGGTTCGACCTCGGGAATCGTCGCGCCTTCAGGCACGAAATCCGCGCTCTTGCTGTCGGTTACGACAGGAACTCGGATCGAGGGCTGGTCACCCTGAATCGACCCGACGACAGTTGTCAGCGAGTTGTACAGGGCATCGCCGAGGACATCGGTGAATACGTGCGAGGACACCTGATCAGGCGACCAGCTGCCGGGCGCGTTGGTGTTGTTGGTCTGGACGGGCATTTGTAAAACCTTCGGTTACGGACGAGAAAGGGCCTCGTCCTGAGTTGATGAATTCCACGTCACAGGCGATATGCGACGACAAACGACAAACGCGGAATTCAATTGTCAGAACGAGACCCTGAGACAGTTTCCCGTCACGAAGCTAACATAGTTTCCTAATCCAACAATCCAGAGACTAGACGTTGAAAAACTATCCTATGAAGTTCGATACAGACGACATTACATGAAAGCGACTCACTATCCGAACCCCTCGATATTCACACCATTCCTCGAAGGTTCGATTATTCTTCTGGATATTGCAACCCAGATGAGCACAGATCGCATTCTCCCGCGTGTGACTACCCCCTCGGGTTACTGGCAGCAGATGGTCTAACGACGGGGAATGGGGGTGGGGGTATTCGACAGTGGGATCAGTCGGCTCACCACACAGCCCACACAGCCAATCGTCTCTGATGAATACTTCCTCACGCTGGAAAACCTCACACTCGGCACCCTTTATAAGCTTTTTGCGCCTGATGTTACGGGCATACAGAGCAGCCCGCACTTCAGGACGGGCGTAGTACTCGCGTTTCTGAGCACGTATCGCGTCACGATTCTGGGCTCGATACTCCTGCCTGTGGGCACGTATCGCGTCCCGATTCTGGTCGCGGTATTCTTTGCGCTTTGCTTTGGCTTCGGGGGTAGACGCTCTGGCTCGTTGCGCTGCCTTACGCTCGGGTGTCTGGTTGTACACCTTTCGCCTTGCCTTGCGGTCTGGCGTCTGGTTGTACGCTCGCTGACGAGCGCAGACCTGTTCACGGTTGGTGAGGTAGTATCCCTGACTATAGTTTTGCTTGTTCGCTTTTACGTCCTCCCGATTCCGATATTCCTTGCGTCGGGATTTCCATTCGGGGGTCGATTGTCGTGCTTTCTCACATTCCCTGCACCGCCACCTGTCGGTATTCGGGTAATACTTCTTTTCATGTCCTCGCTTACACCGAGGAATATCAGTCGTTGTCGTCATGTATTCAATTTAAGAGAGCTGTTCTCGCTGCCTCAGTGCGTCCGTGGCGTCCTAACGCGTGCGTCCTGCGTGATCACTGCACAGACTCACAAAAGACGCTGAGAAACGAGCTCAGCGCCTTCTGTAGTGCTTATTTCTTAATAAGTTCTTGGCACTCGTCAACGGCTTTGGCGCCAACGCCTACCGCCAGCCAAACCGGCGCACGAGGGGGCTGCCCCCCTGCCTGCTTACCTGCCAAAAGCTTGAACCCAAGAATCGTCACTGCCCGAGCCTCCTGATTCCTGCCCTTGTGTGGGAGCCGCGAACGGTGCGCGTGTCTGATCAATGCCAAACTCGTCGCGTGCCTGCTTGATCGCTGCGTCCACCTTGCCAGCGTCGACCATTCCATCCTCGCCGAGCAGGTCATCCACACCAACCCCGACTGCGGTCAGTAGCTTTCGATTCAATCCCGCAGCGTCACAAATCCGAGACACTTCACGTTCGTGCATTCCAGCCACGACCGCCTGCAGCCGATCCCGCTCGGATTCAGCAGCTGCCAACCTCTGCCTGTACTTGCTCGGCTGCTTGCTGCCATCCTTGCCGGCGTCGCTTTCATCCTTGCCGGCGTCGCTTTCACCAGAAGCGTCTGAGGTCGATTCTGCGCTGTTTTCCGCGCCGTTCGGTGTCGTTACGCGTTCATCGTTCGTTGTTGCGTCTGTGGACGCCTCAGTGCTGTCCTTGGTGCTGTCGTGCGTCGACTTCGTGTCTGTCATCGCGTCGTTCCCTCGTTGCTTTCGATCTGATCAATCAGGTTGTTGCATGTCTCGATGGCTGCACGCCTCAGACTGGATAGCTGTTGCTTGAGCTGTTCATTCTCTCGCCGTGCTGCGTTGCGTTCTCCCCGCAGCTGGATCACGAGCGCACGTTCTGCACGGAGTGCTTTCATTCCCTGCGGGCCGAGGGGTTCATCCTCGACCCCTGCCTGGGTCTCGCCCCCTGCCCCGTCTGCGTTACCCCTCCCCCTGGTCATTCCGCACCCCCCGGGGTATCGGAATCCACTACGCGTGCGGAGCTGACAAAGTATGAGTGTGTTTCCTCGTTGCGAGGTTCGACCACGAACTTCCCTTGGGATACAGGGATTTCCACACGACCAGGTCTGATCGCTGCGTCGTCGGTTTCGATCAATGGGGCGGGGAGTATTCCCGATCGGATTTCACCGACGGTGCCTGATGTGTCCACACCGCCCCGCGTGTTTGGATAATCGACAAAGCCATACTCGATATCTTCGAGCAGCTCGTCCAAGGGATTCTTCATTGCGCCTGCCTTTCCTTCGAGGCGCAGAACAGGACGAGCCAGGAAAAGGATGTCACATCGCGTAACAGAGCAACGCGGCTTGTTCACCCACCCAGGAGAACCGTTGCGAACTCGTCCTGTTCTGCTAGTTTTCATATTACGCGAATACGACTTCCGTACGCGCGTGCGTATGTGCGCCCGCCCGCGTATGCGCGCCCGGCCGGACGTGACGATTGTCATTGCTGTGTGCACATTGCTGAATGACAAATGACAATTGACAAAACCAGTGACAATGCAAAAGGTGTCCCTACCTGCCTGTTTATTGATTGTCAAACCAAAATATATACAGACACACACGCGAGCGCGGTTTTGTCAATTGTCAATTGTCATCGCTCATTGTGCACACACAAATGACAATCGAGTGACAATTCAGCCTGCCATTTCCACGTCCCCATCGCGGCCTAGAACCGACCAGATCGCTTCGCCGTCTGATGTCCTGCGTGCCTGCCCGTGGAATCCCAGATCACCCAGGGCCTTCCATGCCCGATCGAGGGTAGATTCCGAGTATGGCGTGAACTCCTGCTCCTCCATGATTTCCGTATGAGAGTCGATGACCTCGGTCCGTTTTGTCGGCCCATTATCGAGAAGAAAAGCGTGCAGCCAGTCCTGAGCCTTTGGTCGCTTAGGCTTGCTGCTTTCCTGCCCTCGCTCCTGTGCACGTTTGCGTCCCAGTGCGATTCTCAGCGCTTCCTCGACACCGATGTCGGATTCACCTTCCCAGCAGACTGCGGGAATCCCGACCTCCTGCCCTTCAATGCGGAGGGTGTGGAGTTGCGGTTTGAACCTCTGCGGCTTGGGCTTGCGAACCAGGTTCGACTTGTGGACCTCGATAATTCGGGCCTCGTCGTCGGTGTTGTTGGGATCGGCGACCACCATGATCGTTGCGCGGGCGATGTACGACCATGCACGATTGCCGCCCATGAGTTTTGCCGGGTCGGTCGATTCCAGCTTGGTGAAGTGCTTGATTCCCAGCAGCGCCACACCTGTATCCTCGGCCATGTCGATAATCGGAATCAGTGCGTCACGCAGCGGCTCTTCCTTCTCGACGTTGGTATCGCCGAGCACGCCTGAGATCGGATCCAGGACAATCAAACCGATGTTCTTTTCTCGGATGATTTTCCGGATGAGTTCGAGGCTTTTTACGACGTTCACGTACGCACGTCGCGAGCCTGGCGGGCGGAATCGGAATACCTTCGACATGTCCGCGCCGTTCGCAACCAAGCGGGGCTTGATAGTGCTCTCCCACGAGTCCTCAGCAGCGATATAAAGCACGCCTTTCGCCTGCCCTCGATACTCGCCATCAAATCGCCCACGTGTCACCTCAGCGCTTGCCCAGAGGCACACCGAGGATTTCATGCTTTCCTCGTATCCCGCAATGAGGGACAGATCACCGAGCGGCAGCCAGTCCTGCCACAGCCAACGCTGTAGGGTCATTTCACCCTCGTCCGCAGATTCCACGATGTATTCCTCGTCTTCCATGTCCCCGGATATGTCGTCCTCATTGGCTGGTGTGGTGTCCTTCTGTAGCTTGGTGTCATAACAGACCCCGATTTGTTTTGGCAGCCCGCCCGGGTACCGGTCGTATTTGTCGAGTCCGGGTTCGTAACTGTCCATCAGCCACAACGTCTCGGGCAGGGAATAGCCTTCTTCCACACACAGCGCGACAGTTGCATAAGTGCGCTTGCCTCGGCCTGTACCGTCGCCGGTCACGGTGTCACGCAGCGCCCGACCGAGTTTGGATGCCTTTCTTGGCACCTGAGCGGGCTTCTGGGCGTCTATCGCGTGCGACGCCGACTGTCGTGTGCGTACGTGATCCTGGGCGCTTACGGCCGCGTACAGGGCCGCGACATCACAGCGAACTGTCGGCCGTCGTTCGATGACCTCGACCATTGGCGGTTTTGCGTGTTTGAAGTTGAAAGTGCCTGGCACGCGGAACAAGTCATTGTCCGCCTTCTTGTCATTCCCACACCCGACGGTTTCCCCGATGCCTTTGCAAACCTCGTGCAGTTGTTCGGAGGATTCCAGATCAACACGCCAGAAGCGCTGGGTGTGGCCTGGTGTTCCCGACTGGATTGTGATTGTCGGCGGGAATTCTTCAAAGAACGACGCATCAACCACCGGGCTGTCTTGGTCGAGCCAGGCCCAGGGACGCTTTACCGCGTTCCCGAGGCTGCGCTTGTCGGTACGCATGACGTTGGGGCAGTAGAAGCAATGGTGATCGGGCGCGTACTGCTCGAGCGTACTGATGACCTGAGCCTTCTCGGCCGGCCACTGGAATTTCTTGATGATCCAGCGTTTGCCCTCGGGGTCATCCTTGTGTTTGAACTCGAGGAACGCGTACCCTTTGGTGCGGCCCCATATCTTGTTCAGGTGGCTTTTAGCCCGCGCTATTTTTGGATTAAGCATACCTCTCCAACTTTATTCAGCTGGGTGAGGCTGTTCTGTTGATTACATTACCTGATTGCGCCCGTATTTTGCGTATGTAGTCGACATGATGTAATATATTCATATAACCTCACCCAAAGGGGAAAGGCCCGCGTGATCTGTCCGACCATGCGGGCCTTTCTTTGGTTTAGCCATGCTGCACCGTCGATGACTTCTTGAATTGCGCTCTCGGGAATCCGACGACGCTGCCCGATCTTGAATGATCGGATCTTTCCCGTACTCATCCATCGGACCATTGTCGAACGCGAGACCCCGAACATCTCGCACACCTGCGGAACTGTGTACAGCTTTTCCGGCATTTGTTGTTTCTCCTTTCGCTGTGATTCAACAATGACACAAGCGCTCTCAATAGCTGCCCGCCCTGAGCGTTCCTCTGCGGTCCATATATGCGTTCTGCACGCGATTACTGCACGACGCATGAAAGAGGCGACAGCGGACGACTCAGCGCCCACTGCCGCCCTCTGAATCACGCGTCGATGACCACGCGGTATGAATGCTCGTTGGAACACTCGACGTCGAGGATGAGAATGTCTTCCTCGTCATCGTCTATTACATTGGCAAACTTCCCGCAGACAATCGGGTCGCCGCAGGGACACTTACCCAAGGCATCTCGTAAGTTCCGAGCAATATCTGCCAGCCCGACCCGGTATTCCAGGATATCCACTCGATCGTTGCGCAGACGCTCGAAGGCCTCCTGCACCTGCTCGTGTACGTCTGTCATGTCGTCGCCTCCTGTGTCGTGGTGAACCAAATACGCCGCGTTCTGCGTCGTGATGACCACGGTAGCGGCTGTGTTGTCCAGAGTCAAGGAACGTGGTATTTGTGTTGTCGTGAAGCAAACGAGGAAAGGGTTCACGCATGATTGAACGGTTCCGAACCGCGCTCAAGGCGGCGCGAGTCAAGAAGGGCTTGTCAGCTCGACAGCTGTCCGAGGCAACGGGCGGTGTGGTCACGCGGGCAACGATCGCCAATTGGGAATCAGGACGTAAGGAGGGAGTCGATATCCAGGAGCTTGCCGCACTGGCGAAAGCTCTTGATGTACCGGCCCTTTCGCTCCTGTACCCGCTGGACGGCATGACGCCTGAGGAGGCGCAGGAGGCGATCGACTTCTCGGGTTACGACACGGCGTACTGCGTCCTGTACCGCTGGTCAGACGTGCAGCTGCTCGCGAGCCTGTCGCCCACACCGCCGAACCTGGCATCTGAACTGCGGCAAGTGATTACAGACGCAGCGCGGGAAGGCTGGGACATCCAGTGAGCCGACAGCAGTTGCCACCGCAGATCAAAAAGATCGAGGTCAAGAATCGCACGACCGGCAAACCCGAGGTTCGTTACCAGGTCACGACTGAGGCCGGTGTGGACCCCGAGACAGGCAAACGTCGCCAGGTCCGCAGACGGTACCGTACGGAACGGGAAGCGCGGGAAGCACTGTCGAGCATCAGCGCCGAGGCACACGCTGGCACGTTCGTCCCGAGGAAGACACTCACAGTGTCGGAGGTCATCGACGCGTACCTCGCTTCCAGGCACACGCTGCGGCCAAGCAGCCTGTCCAAGTTGACTTACGACCTCGACACGTTGCGACAGTTCCACGGCGACAAGCCAATTCAGTCCTTGACCAAGGCCGACATGGACAGCATGGTGCGTGCTCTCACGGCAGGTGGGACGACCACACCAAAGGGTCGAGTCAGAAAGCCGTGGGGAGCGAAGGCGACGAACAAAGTCATTGCGTCTGCTGCACGCCTGCTCGAGGATGCGAAACGGCAAGGGCTGGTTGCTCGCAACGTCGCCGAACACGTCGCCCGTGTGGCGACCACACACCGCGACATGGCCAGCTTCACGGAAAGCGAAGTGCGACAGCTGCTTGCCAGCCTCGATGGCGACAGGCTCGCTCATGCCTGGCACCTGGCGCTATCGGGACTCAGGAGGGGCGAGATTGCCGGCCTGCGTTGGGATGACGTGGACCTAACCAGCCCACACCCGAGCCTCACGATCCGCAATAACCGCGTGTCTGCGGGCGGGCGATCTGTCGAGGGTGATCCGAAGTCGTTCACATCACGACGTACTTTGCCGATGCCTGAGTCGCTGCGTGTGGCGCTGGTCGCTGCGCGTGAACGTCAACACGCAGAACGCGCCGCAGTCGGCTCAGCGTATCGCTCAGGTGCGTATGTCGTGTCCAATGAAATCGGCGACCCGTACAGTCCCGCGGTCCTCAGTCGATACTGGCGCGAGATGCTCGCCGATCACGACATGCGGCATATTCGCCTGCACGACGCCAGGCACACCTGCGCAACGCTGATGCACCTTCAGGGTGTGCCGGTATCTGTGATCGCCGCATGGATCGGACACGCTGATGCGTCGCTCACCATGAAGCTGTATGCTCACAGCCAGGACGACGCACTGCGGGACGCGGCGAGGTCGATGTTCGCGTGACATGTGACAACGAGCGTGACACGGAAGGGTTTGTGACGGGTGGTGTGGTGCATAACCGCAGGTGAGGCGTCCTATGCCGATGTAGTTCAATGGCAGAACATCAGCTTCCCAAGCTGAATACGCGGGTTCGATTCCCGTCATCGGCTCCACAAATCCCCTGGTCAGAGCGTTACCGACCAGGGGATTTCGTGATTCTCGGCCATCGGTGACCCGATGATCAGCCGTGCAAGATCAGATCGGCGGCACCACCCGCGGTGGTTTCCGGCTTCACAGATCGATGACGAGGTCGTCTCCACCGGCCCGGGACACGCAGGGCAACATGTAGCCGCGGGCCCGCTCCAGGTCGGTCAGGGTCGAATCGCGATGGATGACCTCGCCGTCGAGGATCTTGAGCCTGCACGTTCCGCAGAAGCCCTGGCGGCACGAGTAGCCGATCGACGGATCCGCGCGCACCAGCGCGTCGAGCATGCCTTCGTCCTCCGACACCTGCACCGGCGCCCTGCCCGACCGGAACGACACGGTGAACGCCGTGCCGCCGGACCCGGCTGCCCCGCCGAATCGTTCGAAATGGAGTTCGGCGCATTCGGGTGAGTCCCCGAATCGGGCGACCGCGAGATCGACGAATCGGGCGGGGCCGCAGAGGTAGAGCGCGGCGCCCGGCGGCAGGGAGTCCTTCAGGTCCTCACCCGTCATGACTCCCGATTCGTCATCGACATGAATCGTCACCCGGTTGCCGTAGGCGGCGAGCCTGTCGAGATAAGGCAGGTCCGCGCGGCTGCGTCCCAGGTACAGGAGCGTCCAGGGCACCGACCAGCGTTCGGCGGTCATGATCATCGGCAGTATCGGGGTGATACCGATGCCGGCGGCGATGAAATGCACTGCACCGGCGGATGATCCATGGCCGGGAAGGGCCAGCGGAAAGGCGTTGATCGGCCGCGAGATCCGTAGCGTCGCACCGAGCGCCAGCGAGTGCACCTCTCCCGATGCGCCGTCGTCGGAGACCTTGCGCACCGCGATGCGGTAGCCGCGCCCGTCCGGGTCGCCGCACAGCGAGTACTCGCGCACCCGGGAGGAGGGCAGGTGTACCCGGATATGCGCTCCCGCAGTCCACGTGGGAAGTGTGTCTCCCGGCGCCGCATCCAGCACGAGTTCCACGACGCTGCCGTCGCCGGCGACGACCGTCCGCCGGGCCACCGACACCACCGTGGTGGCCGCCGGCGGCGCGGGACTCGGCGCCCGCACCCCCAGTTCCCAGGGCGGCGACCACGCGCCGAGAAGCCATTTCATCGCGACCATCGCACGATCGGCGCGTGGCTTGCCATACAGTTGCGGAGGCGTTGTCCGGCTGTAGGTTTCGGGCGCCCAGCCGGCTCCGTTCTGCTTGCCGTGCCCAGATTTCCGCAGCTCCGGCATCAGCTCGCCACCCGGGTGACGTGCATACGGGACAGGTAGGCCACGGCCTGCGCGGTGGACCCGACATCCTGCGGGTTGTACCCGGGGCCGACGAAGGTCAGCACCGACCGCAGTACCCGCCCGAAGTCGGGGGCGAGGCCGAGCTCGGCGTCGGCGTGCAGCGCCCGCCACATCGCGATCTCGGACTTCGGCGCCCCCGAGTTCTCGCCCGTGTTGATCAGGTGTACTCCCCTGATCACGACGGAGATGATGAGCGGGAACGCTGCGAGCATCGCCCAGAATCGCCGTAGCGGACCGTCGCCGAAGTAGGTCGCCACATCGTGGGCGACGCACCGATGTTCGACTTCTTCGGCACCATGCCACCGGTAGATATCGACCAGTCCGGGATGAGCGCCATACTCTTCCCAGGAATTGTTCAGCAGAAAGTCACCGAATATCGCCGTGAAATGCTCGATCGCCGCGATAAGCCAGAGCTGGGAGATCAGATGTTTGCGGCGCCGGCGTGCCGACAGTCGCGACGGTATACGTAGCACTCGCCGGAAAACCCACCGCATCTGACCGGTGAACTCGGTGGTGTCGACGCCGTTCTCGGCAAAGAATGTGTCCAGAACATTCCCGTGCACCCGCGAATGTTGCGCTTCCTGACCGATGAAGCCGCGCATCGTCTCTCGCAGGATCTCGTCGTCCACATGCCCGAGCGCCTCACTGAACACCCGGACGAACCATTCCTCGCATTCGGGAAGAATCAGATTGAACGCGCTGACGAAGTGCGAACTCACCGGGTGACCCGGTATCCACTGCAACGGGGCGCCGGAGCAATTGAACTCGACGTTCCTCGGACGAACCGCAACCGGCCCCGGATCTGCGGCAATATTATTCAATGTGGTGTACCCTCCCCCAATATTTCCACAACATTGAACCCGTATCGCCCGATCAGCGATCGGCAATACGCGATTCTTGTTGACGCACTCTCCTAGCCTCCCCTGGTGCGTTGAAAACACGGTAGTTCACATCACATCCGGTGTAAACAGTCGCCGCACCGTCCGAACAGGATGTGTTTCACGAACAGGGCTTGTTTCACGAACGGGGCCGATAGCGGACAGCGACTATCCGATGGCTATGACCGGTTGAGCGCGGCGGCGGCGAAGGCCGCCTCCGCCACCTTGAGGACGGCGTCGATGACCGGGTTGTCGTCGCCGGCGCGGCGGGCCAGCGCGAGGTCGACGGTGCCGCCGTCGGCGAGGTCCCGAATCACCAAGCCCCGCAACGGCAGTGCCCGGACGGAAGCGGGCACGACGGCAACCCCGAGCCCGGCGGTCACCAGCGCCAGCAGCACCGCCGTGCCGGGCGCGTCGTGGGCCCGGCCGGGCGCGAACCCGGCGGCCCGGCAACTCCGCAGCACCGCCTCGTTCACGGCCGAGTCACGATTGCCGTACATGACGAACGGTTCGGACCGCAGGTCGGCCATCGCCACCACCGGCTCCTGTGCCAACCGGTGATCGACCGACACGACCAGCACCAGCGGCTCGTGCTCGACGGTGCGGATCTCGATGCCCTCGCCGACGGCGGGCGGGCGCAGCACACCGACGTCGATCGCCTCCGACCGCAGCCCGTCGCATTGGGCGGGGGTGAGCATGTCGGCCTCGATCTGCAGGGCGACGTCGGGGAGCTCTGCCTGCACCGCCCGCGCCAGTACCGGAAGGTGTGAGAACGCCGCGGTCCCGGTCAGGCCCACCCGCACCAGCCCGCTGCGGCCGTCGGCGATGCGGCGCACCCCCTCGGTGGCGTGATCGACGGCCTTGAGGATCCGCTCGGTCTCCCCCTGCAGGAACTCGCCCGCGGCGGTCAGCGCGACGCGCCGGGTGGTGCGCTCGAACAGCGCCACGTCGAGCTCGGATTCGAGTTGCCGGATCGCGTACGACAGCGCGGGCTGGGCGACGTGGAGGTGCTGTGCCGCCTGCCCGAAGTGGCAGGTCTCGGCGACCGCGGCGAAGTAGCGCAGGTGGCGAAGCTCCACACCACGTCCTTTCCTCGTTCACCAGCACCACCCACAGATAAATCGAGTCGCCTACTGATGACCCATTGATAAATTCTCACGATAACTGAGTACCTGGCCCCGGACTAGCGATGCACCTGGTGCGACACCCGCCACTCGCCGGCAGGGTGGTGAGAACCATCGATTAATCCGACTGACTTATCAATACCTCAATATCAAGTCCTTGTTTCTTATCTATTCGACCCCTACCGTCAAACATAGACGTGGCGCCGATCACACCACTGCCACCGCTCCGGGAGAAGCCCATGAAAATCACCGCGATCGAGGCGATCCCCTTCGCCATCCCCTATCGCAAACCGGTGCGATTCGCCTCGGGCGAAGTGCACGTCGCCGAGCATGTGCTCGTCCGGGTCCACACCGACGACGGCGTCGTCGGTGTCGCCGAGGCGCCGCCGCGGCCCTACACCTATGGCGAGACCCAGGGCGGCATCGTCGCCGTCATCAACACGATCTTCGCGCCGGCCGTCGTCGGACTGACTCTGCTCGAACGCGAGATCGTCACCGAGCGCCTGCGCCGCACCATCGGCAATCCCACCGCCAAATCCGCACTCGACATGGCGATCTGGGATGCTCTCGGCCGCACCCTCGATCTGCGCGTGGTGGACATGCTCGGCGGCTTCACCGATCAGATGCGGGTCAGCCACATGCTCGGCTTCGATGATCCGGCAGCCATGGTCGACGACGCACAGAGAATGGTCGACACCTACGGAATCACCACCTTCAAGGTCAAGGTGGGGCGACGTCCGGTCGGCCTGGACACCGCGGTCGTGCGTGCCCTGCGCGACCGATTCGGCGACCGGATCGAGCTCTACGTCGACGGCAACCGCGGGTGGACCGCATCGGAGTCGGCGCGCGCGATGAAGGACATGAGCGACCTCGGCCTGCTGTTCGCCGAAGAGCTCTGCCCCGCCGACGACGTGCTGGGCCGGCGCTGGCTCGTCGAGCAGCTCGACGTCCCGTTCATCGCCGACGAGTCGGTACCGACCCCGGCCGATGTGACCCGCGAAAGCCTTTCCGGCTCAATGACAGCACTCAGCATCAAGACCGCGCGGACCGGCTTCACCACGTCCCGGCGTGTGCATCACCTGGCCGAGGGGCTCGGGCTCGAAGTGGTCATGGGCAATCAGATCGACGGACAGGTGGGCACCGCGTGCTCGCTGGCCTTCGGCGCCGCGTTCGCCTCGACCTCACGCCATGCGGGCGAGCTGTCCAACTTCCTGGACATGGCCGACGATCTGCTCACCGAACCGCTGCAGATCCGCGACGGCGGCCTGCACACCTCGCCGATGCCCGGCACCGGATTCGAGATCGATCCGGACAAGCTCGCCCACTATCGCACCGATCGGAGCTGACATGCTGTTCCACGTTCGCATGGACGTCCACATCCCGCAGGATCTCGACCCGGACGTCCGCGCCGACACCCTCGCCCGCGAAAAGGCGTACTCGCAGGAACTGCAGCGCGCCGGCACCTGGCCGCACATCTGGCGGATCGTCGGCGAATACTCCAACTATTCGATCTTTGACGTCGCCGACAACGACGAACTGCACACGATCCTCTCCGGACTGCCACTGTTCCCCTACATGACCATCAAGGTGACCCCCCTGGCCACCCATCCCTCCGATATCGCCTTGGGCTGACCGCTTTTCCGTCCGTGGCAGCAGCCCAGTAAGCCACTCACCCCAGCTTCCCAGGTCCATCGGCCACAGCCCACCGGCCGTCAACAAAGGAGTACTCATGACCACCGATACCAGCTTCGACGCCGAAGTCACCGCCAAGGCAGCCGAATCCGGCGCCAACGCGTCCGCCAGATTCCGCGAGCGGATGGCCGAGGCGGGCGGCCGCACCGGCGTCGTCGACACCGCCCGCGTCGACTACCTGGCCTCCAAGGTCGTCAAGAGCCTCAACGACATCATCATCGAGGACAAGGTCAGCTACGCCGAGTACAACGCCCTCAAGGCGTGGCTGATCAAGGTCGGCGAGGACGGCGAATGGCCGCTGTTCCTCGATGTCTGGCTTGAGCATTCGGTCGAGGAGGTCGCCAGCGAACACCGCGAGGGCAGCAAGGGCACCA
>ERZ795062.1501-NODE-1501-length-16547-cov-11.027286_pt1 | contig 16547 bp, 15 predicted proteins | sample MGYA00375146_ERZ795062 | MGnify/ENA primary metagenome ERZ795062 (study PRJEB30191, sample SAMN05720281) | activated sludge metagenome | isolation source: Anaerobic digester | place: USA | collected 2015-07-16 ... | reverse complement strand
CAACGGAACTCCTTCCGGAGGATCTACCTGAAATTTCGGTTGACGAACGCGTTGCGCCTGAACTTCTCGATCCCGATAAACCTGCCGACGTTGATCTTCCCGCCGCACTCGAACGGTAAGTAGTAGTGCTTCTACCCGAAGGATTACGAGTTACACCAACATATATTCCATCATAGAAACCCGCATAGTATCCACTGTATCCCCCATAATAGGGATATCCCCATCCACCATAGAACCAAGGATCATACCAACCGTAATACCAGGGTCTATGCCATGGAGCATACCAACTATAATACCAAGGACTATGCCAACTAAAGTGAAAATTCCATCGCCAACCACTATAATACCTGGGGCTGTACCAACCATAAAACCACGGGTCGTACCATGGATCATACCACGGGGAGCAACATCCATAATTCCAACACCGATCACAATAACGCCTCTGATAATAATCTGAATAAAGCTCATGATCCGTATAAATAGTTATTTTGTCTGCTCCGGTAATTTTAATCACAGCTTCCGGATCATGGTATTTCACTATTCTATCGGTATATTCATAATCTTGATATTCGTACTCTTTTTCGGGTACAATAATTTCTTCTGTTTCTTTTTCCCTCCGATTGTATTCATCAACGTCTCTACTGCTACTTTTAACTTCCAGCTTCGACACATCTCCTTCTACCACCACAATTTTCTTTTTAGGAGATTGTGGTTTCTCTTTATTTATTTGTTGCGGAGTTTGAGAAGGATCGGCATAAATATCGTCCCATTCCTGCGCAAAGCCCAAAATAGGAATCACAGCCAACAAAACCGCAATTATTAGTTTATTTGTTTTCATAGCGTTCCCCCCTGTTTTAATATTTTCCCCTTATATCATTTGACCTGTTTGCTTATCAAAAGTTTAATGTATTTCTTCTCATAAGCCAGGTTTATGTGTATTGCAAATATATTATTCTTTTTCTGAACTTTCAGCAATTTTCTTCCTTGTTTTTATTTAAAAGACGATAAATAAGGGAAAAAGCTGCATTAAATGAGTTAAAAAACAAAAAATATCGCTTTCCACATTTTCTAGAACGATTTTCGAAGCCGGTTCAAATTGTGATCTCCAAACCGTCGTAAGCGAAAAACATATTGGGAGGTAATTGTTTTTCCATCACACTGTGCAGTCCCATCTGATGGCTCATATGAGTAAAATAAGTAATTCGCGGATTAATTTTTCGAGATAATGCGATGGCTTCATCCAAGTTCTCATGTGATAGATGCGCTTTTTTTCTTAACGCACTTAAAACCAATATATCTACCCCTTTCAATTTCGATATTTCTTCTTCCGGAACGTATTTCACATCGGTCAGATATGCAAAATTCCCAATCCGATAGCCCAAAATGGGCATTTTATAATGAACTACCCGAATAGGAACAACCTCAACACCATCAACAAAAAAGGGGGATAAATCTCGAATTTCGCGCAATTCAATATCCGGCACCCCCATATATTTATTATCAACAAAGCAATAAGGCATACGTATTTTCAATGCACGTGCCACATTAGGTTCAACGTAAAGATTTACTGTTCCAAACCGACTAAATGGTCTGAGATCATCGATTCCACCCACATGATCATAATGTTCGTGAGTGATGAGCATGCCGTCTATTTTTTGAAACGGAAGATCCAAGATTTGCTGACGAAAATCGGGAGTGCAATCAATAATTATGTTTTTGCTGTCAACGCTGATTTGTACCGATGCCCTGAGACGTTGATCTCTTTTGTCGCTTGAAGTATAAACTTCACATCTGCATCCTATTTCCGGCACACCGGTGGAAGTACCTGTTCCTAAAAATCTGACAATCATACTCTGCATTTTATAATTTATAAAAAAAGCTACCCCGAGTGTTTCACGAGATAGCTCTTCTGTATACTAATATTAATCACTAATACTGCCTTTCCAAGATCCAAAGATCATTGAAAGGTATGCCGTAAGTCTTTCGTAAATACTCCGTATCACCTTTAGCCGAATATTTTCGGTAAATTTCATCACGTTTAGCAACTGCCGATTCTTTGTCATCATAACTTGCCACAATTACCCGATACATACCTTGTTCATTCTGTGCCAAAATGACCGGATAACCTTCTGCTTCCATTCTCGATTTTAACGACTCTGCATTGAGTTTTACACTCAATGAAGCTATAACAACACTATATTTTTTAAGATTGGGAGCATCTGTTGAATAAACCGGTTCCACTTTCTCTTTTCTTACTGATACTTCAACAGGCGGAAGTGATGCAGCATCCTTAACAACAGTGGTGGGTTGCGACGCAGCTTCCTCCATCTCTTTTTCTTTAGCAGCCTCATACACTTGCTGGTAGGCGCTTTGTTTGGGCTTACAAGACGTTGCTAAAGCCAAAACGGCTATAAAAGTCAATCCCAGGGGGAATAATTTTTTCATTGTGTGTTATTTTTAGTTGTTTAACCAAATTCTTCATCCTAATCTTCGCAAAGATAGAAAGAAGAATAGAAAAACGATGATTATACGTGTGAAAATAAATTAAAAGATTACTTCATCATAATAAAAACATCATAATAAATCGAGTTCATCAAAACGAATAGAAGGAGGGGTTTTTTCTTCTCTGCGGTTGAACTTTGATCCCAAAGGGGTTGATTCGAAAAAAAAACCTCCATTTTTCAAATAAAACCGATTTGAAGCTTCATCGTAACCCCCACCATAATCGAGCCGTACACCGGCTTTAGCAGTTGCATCGTAAGAAAATTTAGCCTCAGTTGCTTCTATCCATTTTCCTGTTTTCGATCGGTACCACTGATTCCCAAAAAAGACCTTACGTGTACGATACCCCTGTTCAGGAATGAAATTTTCGAGAAACGAATGTGCATGAGTATAATAAACATGAGTTTGTGGACGTAAAAAACTCGCAATTAGCCGCCAGCGATTTTCATCAGTCGCAAAAAAATACGATGTATAAATGGTATTTCCTTTGCCATCGGGTTTTATATGAGTGAGAAATTTATACGTGTTACCTGCTTTCCAATTGTATCGCAAAAAACTTTGCCCGCCTGAACCCTCGTTCCCAAATTCCCCTATATGCACCTCTTCACCTTTGCGCAGCACCTTTATTTTAAGACTATCAGGAATTAATGCTGGATCCTGGGTATCAAACGGACTCCACACAGAGAATAATATTCGACGCTCTTTTTCAGAATTGTACTGCATACCGAAATACCCTTCTCCAAAACCATTTGCCATATAATAACTTCCCACGACTTCACCACTTTTAGGAACAGTAACTTCATTGTAAAACCATTCAATCGTGTCGTTCGGCATGTTATAGTTAAAGTGAACAGAAGGCCCCCTTCTTGCCCAATAATCCGAAAAATCATGAACATAAACCAAATGATCATCGTTTGTTTGTACACTGAATGAAACGATCCGTCCAAATTCGTTGCCTGTTTTTTGCAATCCTTGCAAAGTCACGGGATGGTAACCAGGTTTTTTTACTTTAAATTTCCCCACAGGAATCTCCACAAAGTTATCATGCACTTCTACCTTGACCTCCTTGTTTTGGAAAGAAACCCGATAAGTAGATCGTCCTTCTGTATTCCCTTTAACAAACAATTTAATCGTTTGAGGTTGGGAGAAATAGATATATGTTTGAATTACAGAACGACTGTCTGTCCACTTTTCTAATCCATTTTTCGTAATGGTCGCTCCTGTTGGATAGCAAGTTACGTAAGCATTACCACTTAGTTTTACTTCATGAACGTTATCCTGAGCAAGGATAAAATCGCTGCTCAGAACAATAAGAGTTAAAAGTAAAGATAGATTTGTTTTCATTTTTACATTAATATTTTTTTAATATCCAAACACTTCGGAAAAATAATGGACAATTCGCTTTTTAACTTCATTCATCTTGGGGTAAGCAGAATCCAATTCTTTTTGAATAGAGGTGACCCCTTTTTCTATGAATCCGCAGGGATTTATCAGCGAAAAATAAGATAAATCGGTATCGACGTTAAGAGCCAAGCCATGCATGGTCACAAAATGGCTGCAGCGTACACCGATTGCACAAATTTTACGAGCACTTTTGTCGGAATCTGCTTCTAACCAAACACCTGTAGCACCCGGCATTCGTTCCGCTTTAATGCCGTAATCGTTCAGTAACCGTATAACAACCTCTTCTAGGTTGAAAATATACGATTTAAGACCAATTTCAAAAGCATTTAAATCGAAAATCGGATAAACAACCAACTGCCCTGGTCCATGATAAGTGATATCTCCCCCTCGATCGGTGTAAAAAAATTCCACCTTTCTCTTCTTAAGATTTTCGGTAGGTAGAAGCAAATTATTGGAATTTCCATGTTTCCCCAACGTTATTACATGAGGATGTTCGCAAAGAATCAATGTCTGAGTACTTGTTTTTTTTGCCTTTTTTTGACCGATTGCCTGATCGAAAAGTTTTTGTTGGTATTCCCATGCTTCTTTGTATGGAATTATACCCAAATCTATAATCTCATCTATTTTTCGCATGATGCAAAAATAAACATTTTTCCTGTATGACTATCAATACATATATACATATGGTTTATGAACCGCTTGCTCGCTCGGCTGGGAAAGCGGTTTCAGGTATGATTAATGCGCAAGGAGAAGTGGAAAACACCTGTGTAGGAACGAGACTGGCTTTTTATCCTGCCTTTTATTATGATCGGCCAGTAAGTGTAAATGCAGCACATGGATATGGACCTGTGTTATTGGCTGGCGCCGAAATGATCCGACTATTAGACAATCTTTATTCTTTAAGATGAGATCCTATTATTCTGGAAAATATCTTTTAAATACTTCGGCATTGGTAAGATTACCCAAAGAACTGAATATTTTGGTGCCCACACAAAAAGGCGTGAGAAAGGTAACAGAAACCAATTCGCACATCGAAATCGAACTTGGATCGGGAACGTATCATCTGAGCAGTATAAGTAAATGAAAATAATCATCAAACATATGAAATAATTCGCTCATCTTAAAAACCTTCAAATAAAATACACTTGTGGGAAAAAACTGCTAAATGATATCAAAGCACTTGTTAAATATGCATTCTGGCAACTTTGTGTGACCTATGTGCAACCGTGCAAAAAAAAGCACTTACCAAATTGATGATAAGTGCTTGATCTTTAGTGGTCGGGGTAGCAGGATTCGAACCTGCGACCCCCTGCTCCCAAAGCAGGTGCGCTAACCGGACTGCGCTACACCCCGGAACTCTATCTAAAAACAGTGCAAAGATATAACTATTACTCATAATTGCAAAAACTTTCGGCATGATTCGAATATGGCTAAGTTCAAATTAGAAGTGCGACACTCCGACTGATGTTTTTTACTCGGGATTTTTCTTATCTTTGCCACACAAATCCAACCATTAAACAACATTCACCGGTGATAGATTTTTCGAAAATTCCCTCCCCATGTTATGTGATTGAGGAAGAATTGCTTCGCAACAACTTGCAACTTATCCGTTCGGTAAAAGACCGTGCGGGTGTAGATATCATACTGGCTTTTAAAGCTTTTGCTGTCTGGAAATCGTTTCCCATTATCCGAGAATACATCCATTCTTCCACCGCAAGTTCGGTAAATGAAGCACGGCTTGCGTGGGAAGAAATGGGAAGTCCGGCTCATACCTATTCTCCATCCTATACCGATGAAGATTTTCCTCTCTACCTGCAATACAGCAGCCATATTACCTTTAATTCCCTTTCACAATATCGCCGATTCTATCCACAAGTAGTGGCTTCGGGGAAAAAAATAAAATGCGGACTGCGCATCAATCCCGAATTTTCGGTTGTAGATACCAAATTGTATGACCCGAGTGCACCTGGGTCACGTTTGGGCATTACTGCCGATCAATTGAGAGACAACCTTCCCGAAGGCATTACCGGTTTGCATATGCACAACCTTTGCGAAAACAACTCGTATGCATTGGAAAAAACCCTTCAAGCAACGGAACAAAAATTTGGGCATCTTTTTTCGCAAATTGAATGGTTGAATCTCGGTGGCGGGCATCTGATGACGCACAAAGATTACAATATAGAGCATCTGATCACGCTGCTGCTCGATTTTAAACGCCGCTATCCGCATTTGGAAATTATCATGGAACCGGGCGGAGCTTTTTTTTGGGAAACAGGGGTATTGGTTTCTACTGTTACCGATATTGTTGAAAATCATGGCGTAAAAACAGCCATGCTCAACGTATCGTTTTCGTGTCACATGCCCGATTGTCTTGAAATGCCTTACAAACCGGTCATTCGTGGAGCATATCAGGATCCCATGCCCGGTAAACCAACATACCGCATGGGCGGAAACAGCTGTCTGGCGGGCGATTTCATGGGTGAATGGTCGTTCGACGAACCATTGAAAGTGGGCGATCGCATTGTTTTTGAAGACATGATTCACTATACCATTGTAAAAACCACCATGTTTAATGGTGTGGCACATCCTTCCATCGGCTTATGGACAAAAGACAACCAATTTGTTCTTTATCGCAAATTCGGCTACGAAGATTATAAAAACCGTATGAGCTGAATTTGAACCCCATTAATCGAATCTTTCATAAAACAGAATGATATCTAAACAATATCTATTTTTAACGTGTTAATATAAAGAGAGAACTATCCTTTTAAAAGAAAAGATCAGACGTCATTTATTAAAAATCATTACTCATGAGCTGGATAGGATTTATCATTATTGGAGGAGTAGCCGGATGGCTTGCAGGTAATTTAATGAGAGGTGGAGGCTTCGGTCTCATGGTCAACATCATCGTAGGTATTATCGGCGCTGTTATCGGTGGGTGGGTTTTCAGCCTGTTAGGCATTTCTACGGGCAACGGTCTCATAGGAACCCTGATTACTGCATTAGTGGGTGCTGTTTTATTGCTCTGGATAATTTCGCTGTTTAAGAAAAAGCCTTAGCACCGCTTAAACAAGAAACAATAAAAATCGGTGCACCCGAAAAGGTACATCGATTTTTTTATCGCTTGATGCTCACTAAACTATGAGTCTACTCGAATAAGTCTTATTTATGGAAGATGAGCAAAAAATTAACCTTAAAATCAGGTTTTTACAAAATTAATTTTCAGTATTTTGAATGTTTTAAAGCAGACTCATCTATGCACCTAACAACAAAACAGCCTAAATTTTCAAGAATGAAATTCATGTTTCTCTGAATGTAAATTAAAAATTATCATGTAAATTTGCCAAAAACAAAACAATGGAAAAGAAGCAGATCGGCATATTGGCCGGATCATTCAATCCCATACATATGGGGCATTTGATGATAGCCAACTATATGAAGGAATTTACTTATCTTGACGAAGTGTGGTTTGTGGTATCGCCCCGTAATCCACTAAAAGAAGCCAAGCATCTGCTGAACGACGAGCTGCGCCTCAAAATGACAAGAATGGCTGTTGAAGATTATGCAGGAATGAAAGTCTCCGATATCGAATTTCACATGCCTCTCCCCTCCTACACCATCGATACCATGACAAAATTGGCACACGAAAACCCCGATAAAGAATTTACCCTAATCATCGGTAGCGACAATTGGAACGACCTGCCACGGTGGAAGGAACACAACCGGTTGCAACGCGAATTCAAAATGTTGATTTATCCCCGCCCGAAGCATGAAGTGTGTATTCCTGAAGAACTCTGCGAAAACGTCCGACTTGTAGAAGCACCTGTTGTTGAAATTTCGTCCACTTTCATTCGTAACAGCTTGAAAGAAGGGAAAAATGTTCGAGCATTCGTTCCTCCTTGCGTATACGATTTTATCGAAACACATGCTTTATATCGCTCCTAACACACCAAATATATACTTACAAATATGTTACGCATCAAAAGCTTCATTTGCTATACACTCTATATTTCCTATTTCAAATAGGAACTTCAGCCTATCATCATTTATTGAGGAAATAAAAGGAATTTGGATAATTGAAGAACAGATAAAAATGATTGGTATGCAAGGTGAAGATTAACTCTTCGATTGTTTTTTAGCAAAGACTACAGGAATCCCTTCAGGCGGGAAAAGACCGGGTAAATTAACCCCCATATGGCAACTGATTAGCTTTTCTGTTGCCTGATCGATATTGAGAAACAAAACAGCAGGAATACCCATGATCTCACCGGAAATAATCACTCGATCATTTTCTAATTTCCAGGTACCTACAATTTCATCCACCATTCCAACACCGGGAATCTCGGTATCTAGAATTAGCTTTGCGCTCTTGTCCTGGTTAATCTCAATAGTCGTGCCAATCAGGTCATCATAGTTCGGATCGCCAGAGTTTTGAGCGGTCATTTCCCACTTTCCGATCAAAATATCTTCCAATGATGCCGCATCTTGAATAACATTGATTGTTCTTTCGATTGTTTCTCCTTTTACGGAAATTATAGCTTCACGGTTCTCCAGTAGCATGTTAGGATCAATTGTTACCTTGAATGTACCGTTCCCGTTGCCTGAAGTTGGAAATACTTTGCACCAATCGGCAGCATTTGAAGTTACTATCCAGCCGATATTGGATATTACATTCACATCAGCGTTCCCTCCATCGGCGGTCATTTCAATCTGACGAATTGAAACATCCAGTTCGGGTGCTGTTTTTTCATCTTCACTGCATGCCACCATCATGAAGAGAATCAAAAAAGTAAAAAATGGAATTACAATTTTTTTCATGATCTAAATTATTTAAGAGTTTGTAATTACGATAATTTCTATCAAAAACAAATGTAATTCGAAAAAATGGAAATTGAATCATCGAAGGGATATATAGACTTATACAGGTATAGAGGGGAGAGTGGGTGAAACGTCTCACTTTATATTATCAGTAAATCTTGAATGATTTTCACATATCCACGGGAGATAGGGATAGGTGTTTTAACACCTTCTATTGAAATTTCATATGATCGCCCTCGTTTTTTAATGCTCGACACATTTTGCAGGTTTACCACAAACGATCGATGACAACGGACACAGTTTTGTTCGACCAATTCTGTTTCAATTCTTTTTAGAGATGTGCGAATCAATTCTTTCACAACCCGTTGATCCTTCCGAAAATATGTGATTACATAATTATCGGCCGATTCAAAATAGAGAAGATCTTCCGGTTTCACAGAGAGGCGCAACTGCCCGCGCTCATCACGTATATTTAGTCTTTCAATACCTACTTCTCCCTTTTTGACATTTTTTGTAGAGATTATCTCCTCTTTCTCTTTACGCATTTGGATTATTGCCAATATCAATGCTGCGATTAAATAACAAAGAGCAATTACCAGTGCAACAATTTTCAAGGTTTGAGTAAACTCAATCCAATAGCTGTTTGCAGGGATGGAATAGAGATAACTTAAAGGAAGAGTAGTGAATAGAACATCGAAGAGAAATCCAAAGAAAAAATGAGCAATTTTTAGCTCGTTTTTGCCCTTAAAAATAAGATATTGTATGCTTTGCGAGGCAAAAAGAATAACAACGCATATGATATACAGCATTGGAAGATGCAAATGTTTTACGGGAGAGGTGTATATAATCCATTCAGAGATATTGAACGGGATAAAGAGAACAAGAAAAAGAATACCAAAGAGAGACATCCCCGCTGCAAAAAGCATCCGTTCTTTGAACGTGGTTAATAGAGGATACGATCTAGTGAAAACCTCTTTTATCCTATGATATATTTTATTCATGTGTATTAGCTGCGGTTTGAAATAACTATCGGGTAATCCTTATTTGAAAAATACAACTACAACGCTAAACATTTCACTTGTAACTAGCAGATTAATAGACATTACCTTCTCACATTTTGAGAATACTTCCTAACACAAATGTAGTATCTTTTTTATAAAAAACAAAGCAGAGTAAAAAGTAAAAAAAAAACTTTATCGGTATACCAAACGTGATACCGATAAAGTCATTATTTACGTAAGCTGTTTTCAATTCGATTACAGCCTACTGATTTTGTATGGGCATATTATGCATCTGCAAAGGGATAGTTATTTTCCTTTTCTCCCCAATCGGTAAAATTTCCAAGTAACCGGAACTGCTCGCCTCGATTGGGATGATTGTTATTTCTGAGCGTGGAGTTAAATTAAGCCCACTATTCTTTAAAGCATCTATGCTAGGTACATAAATGCGCGATACCGATTGTGTGTTGCTCTCTTCCCATTCGATAACAAACTTGCCTTTGTTGTAATCGTTGTTATAGCGTAGCAATTTCCCGTTTGTTTTCATGGGATAGTGGCGTAAAAATACTTTGTCGAAATAGTCTTGCTTCTCAATGTTTTCCCAATATGCCCAATAAGTTTGTCCTGCTAATGCTTGCTCGATGAGACCAATGATGTGTAGAGCCGGTTGGAGATATTCACCTCCCATATAATAAGCTCCCCATTCACCCACTACTACCGGGGTTTTTTTCTCTCTTCCTGCTTCAAAAATGCGATCAAAAATCACTTCAACACGGTTATATCCCGGGGTTGCTGCTGCATCGGTATCGGTTACTAAATCGTATCCATGAGGAGCATAAGCACAAAGCCGATCGTTATCTCCATTTTTTTCTTTTGGAATCAAGAAACTACTTTTTACTCCTAAATTGCAAAAGTAAGAATGTTCAAGAAAAAGAATATGTTTTTTATTCACTTCTCGTATGGCATCGCGCACCTTTTGATAAAATTGGGTTAATGCCCCCTGTTCAAAGGTGCGCACTGCTTCATAAGCATTATCTATTATTTTTTTGTAACTTTCTTTATCGTCCAAATTTTTTAAGACTTCGATCCGTTTTTGTTTATTTCTCCATATATCGATAAGTTCCTCTACCGAATAGCTTCTTCCAAAATTCTCCTCAGCAATTTCCCCGTACGCTTCAAGCAGTTTGTAAAGTGTTGTTTGACTTTCTGATCCGCTAAAAGGCTCGTTCATGATATCAAATCCCGCTACTGAAGGAGCATTAGCATAACGTTTTGCGATTGTTTTCCACACAAAGATGTAGTGATCTTGAATACCTACACCATCGGGTGCCGGGGCGTTATTCCAAAAGTTATCAAACGCTTTATGAATAGCAGGGCTTAACAAGTAGGCATCGCTCCAAACACTTCCCGTTTTATGAGGAAGCCCTTCATCGAGTGTTGCCCAGTCAGGGGCTCCGTTTCCATATTTTCCGCCATAAAGATCCTGATGCATGTCAAGTATTAACCAAATACCGTTCTCTTCTGCCCATTTTACACGTTTATCCACCTCTCTGAGATACTTTTCATTTATCCTCCCCGGTTCCGGTTCTACTCCTCTCCATGATAAGCCAAAACGAACACAATTAATACCCCAACTCCGGAATTTTCGAAAGAGACGATCATCGTTCACGTTATCGTAATATTTATGTGGATCCTTTGTAACGTAATTAATTCCGTTCAGAATCACTGTGCGACCTTCCTCATCTACAATCCGATTACCGTCAACAGATAAGTAGCCTTTATCGGGCTTTGACTCCGATTGACATGCTACAACCCACAAGAGGCTCAAAAGAGCGAGCACTCCACTCATTTTTAAATAATTCATGTTTTTCTTTTTTTCTCTATTTAAAATTATATTATTTATAAGAATTTATAATTTATCCCACCAGATCCGTGTTGATAAGACATCGGCACCTTGGTATTGATTTGCCTCCTCTACATGTTCGCGATTGATGCTGTATTCTTCTGTTGGATAGCTAAACCGGCGCGGTATCTTCCCTTTGTTTGGACTTCCACTGTACGAAGTGGGAAAAAGATACGGATACCCGGTACGCCTCCAATTGGCATAACTTTCATATCCATTTAAGAAAGTAGCTACCCAAAACTCTGTTCCTATCAGATTGAGTTTTGCCTCTGGAGTTTTCGCTTTTTCATAAAGATTTTGAGCCAAATAGTTTTCAATTTTTTCATCGCTTATAATGGCGTTTTCGCCATATATTGCCATCTGTTTCATGGAGGAACGAACCGCATTCTCATAATGTTCTTTTGCATCACCGTTGATCCAACCCTTCAGAATGGCTTCAGCTTGGAGCAATTCCACTTCTGCATGTGTAAGGTGGACCATCGGGGCATCCATTTGCAAAATGGTTGCGGGATTAAATGTAGAGTATTCTTCTAGTGACTTGTAATCGGGCTCTGCTTCATAGATAGTCAAAAAGTCGTATCCGTTGGGCAATCCTTTCTGTTTGTCGAAATCTGTTGTACCATTGGGTAGTGCGGCGTAAACATATAGGCGCGGATCAACGGTGGTTTTAAGTCTTTCCATGAAAGTTTTACTGATTTTTACCGTTCCGCTTCCAACAAGTCCATGACCCTTAAAAACAGCACTTAGCGGATTTTCTGTACCTCCTTTGCCTGCCACATGTTGTACCATACAGATATCCGAAGGATCATTCATAACTCCTCTCTCGATTGCTTTTTGTACGGTTGCTTTCGCCAAAGCGGGATCAGCATGTTCCATTCTCATACCTAGTCGAAGTAGGAGAGAATTGCCAAATTTTTTCCATTTTTCGATGTTGCCATTATAAATGATATCGCCCGTAATTGCGGGTGCAGAAGGGTTCAGAAGGGAAAGTCCGGTCTCAATATCATGAATCATTCCTGCATATATTTCGCTCTGGCGATCGTATTTCGGATAGTAAATTTGATTTCGGTATCCATTTGCTGCCTCAGAATAAGGTACGTCGCCATAAAGATCGGTGATACGGTGAAAAAGAAACGATTTCCAAATTAGTGCAACCGCATACGTGTTAACCAAATCTTCGTTATCTTGGGTACGGTTGATCAGTTCCTGAACATTCTTGATGTAGGAGGTGTAACTCTCCACGAAAAAAACTCCGAGCATTTCGGTTTCTAGATATTTATCTCCGGCCATTTCATCACGCTCTAGCGAAGCGGTCTGTTGTACCATCATCATGCAATACCCGACCTGCACACGTTTGCTTATCCCTTGGTTGCTTGTATACAGTTGCGAATAGGTCAACAATGGCCCGGGTTCAATGGTTTCGCTGTTATTCGGATTGATGTTCTTCTCATCAAAATCGCACGATAGAAAACCAATCGTGAGAAGAAGTATGAGGTACGAGAAAAAATATGTTGGTTTCATAACTTGTCTGACAATTAGAAGTGAATATTGAGATTAAATCCCCAGTTTCTGCTAGCAGGAAGCCCCCACTGTTCAAGTCCTTGAGCATTACCGATTGTGTACCCCGATTCGGGATCGACCATCGGTATTTTACTATAAAAAGTATAAAGATTACGACCGATAATTGAAAGCGATATACGGGATAATCTCAACTTATCAGTAAACCCTTTGGGTAAGTCATAAGAAAGAGCGATTTCACGCAATTTGATAAATGATGCATCGTAGACAAATTCTTCTGCGATGCTGTTGGCAATATACATGTAGTAATCCATTGCGGGAACGGCCACATCATTTGGTGTTCCATCCCTTTTAACACCTTTACCAATTACTCCGCCCTCTCTTCCTTTCAACGTGTTGATATGATTTCCGAGAAAGTAGGCCATATCGTTTGTACCTGAAAATAGGTTACCTCCGAACTTACCATCGACAAGCAAATAGAGTGAAAAGCGACTGAAAGTAAACGTGTTCCCAAAACCAATTGTATAGGGATGTACTCCCTCCCCCAATTTTTTAATCTCTCCTTTAAGGGGCAGCCCATCTTTCCCATAAACAATATTGTTGTTTTCATCACGGACATAGGATGAACCCTTGATAATTGCGTAGGGTTCTCCCACCTCCTGATAGATATAAGCAGGAGTTCCCTCATCGCCTGCTGCTCCTGTTCTACTATTCGTCATAATAAAGCTGTTTACACGGTCGGTAATACGAATAATTTCACTCTTGTTATAGGAGAAGTTGACCACGGAATTCCATTTAAGTTTTTCAGATTCCAAAGGGGTAGCGGAAAGCATCAACTCTACTCCTCTGTTGTTTATTTTTCCTGCATTGATAAGAGCATGACTGTATCCGGAAGCAGAAGAAATTTGGGCAGTGACAATATCGTCTCTTGTATTGCGCACATAATAAGTAAAATCAATTCCCAAGCGGCTGTTAAAAAAATGGACGTCGGTTCCCACCTCATATGATGTGGAGGTAAGTGGTTTCAAATTGAGATTGGGAATAGTTGAATTACTTATCGATCCTGTAGGGCATCCATGAATCGTTTCTCCATACTGATAGGTTAAAGTCAAATTATAAGGACTAACGGAGCCTCCCGACCGTGCCCACGATGCTCTCACTTTTAGAAACGACAACCAAGAAGGCAAGTTGAATGCCTCACTTATCAGGTAACTCATTCCTGCAGATGGGTAAAAAATGTGATTAGGGGTGGTTTTCCCTTTTAATGAGAGTGCCGAGAACCAATCATTCCGTCCCGAAAGGGTAAGAAAGAGTAAACTATTATGCGAAAGCTCAACCTGGGCAAAGAGTGAATTGATGTAATTTTCCCACTTGCTTTTACCTCCACTTGTAGTCTCAGTGTTGCCAATCACATTAAATCCCGGCTGAATAAAACGGTCTCCGTATGCGCTAATCGACTCACTCCAAGCTGCCATGCTGTTCCATCCGGCAAAAGAGGTGCATGACCATGCTTCGTTAAAAGATTTATTGAATCCCAACAGGACTTCTGCATTAACTTCTCCGCTATAAGACGATCCTACACCAATGGATCCCGGTTGATAATAACCCGTTCCTTTAGGAAGTACCGATTCTGAACGTCGATTAATTATATCGCCCCCTACACGGCCACGCAAATACCAGTTTTTATTCATATCGTATCGTAGCTGTACGGAGCTGAAAATACGATCTTTTGCATCTTCTTGACGGCGCTTATACGCTATAAAGTAAGGATTTGCAAAATATACATATGCATTGGAGAGGAGCAGCTCATTTCCGTTGGCATCGGTTGCAGGTGCAAGAGTCCTGACATCGATGTTGGGCGGTAAGGTCCAAAGAAGAACGTTTCCGTTGCTTGTATAATCATTCACGTTTTGCCTGTTTTTTACCCTTTCTCGTATGTACATTATGCTGGTTTGCAATGTGACATCTTGCGTGAGGTTAACCGTAAGATTCAAAGAGGCATTATTTCTCTCCATCGTGGAGTTAGGATAAAGGTCATGATAACGCTGATCCCCCACAGATACTCTATAAAAAACATTTTCTCCTCCTCCCGCAATCGATAAGTTGTTGTTCAACCTCCATGCGTTATTATAAAAATTAGAGAAGTTTTTTTTCCCTACAGCAATATAGGGACGGAATACTCCGTCAAACTGAATAACATCCGATCCGTCAAGTCTACTTCCCCAACTTGCAGGTCCACTCAACATGGCCATTTCAAGGGTAGCCGGAGCGGTTCCGGAGAGTCCTTGCCCATATTCATATTGGAAATCAGATGTTTTAACAACAGGTTTGTCAAAAGTATACGAGCTGTTCAACTCTACCTTTACACGCCCTTTTGCACCACGCTTTGTGGTGATAACAATAGCTCCATTTGCTGCACGTGAACCATAAAGAGCAGCCGCAGTGCCCCCTTTCAATACTGTCATACTCTCAATATCGTCGCTGTTGAAAGAAGAGATGCCGTCCCCACCGTCATATCCACCCCACACACCTGGCTGTCCGTAATTGCTGTTGTCAATGGGTACTCCATCTACAATATAAAGCGGCTGATTATTGCCGAATGAACCGTTTCCGCGAATTGTAATTCGGGTAGAACCCATTACACCGGTTGTTGGTCGTACTACATCGATCCCGGCAACTTTGCCGGCAAGTCCTGCTGCAAGACTGGACTCTTTTACCAAAAAAGCATCCTCTCTCAACTCCGTAATAGAGTAAGCAAGTGCTTTCTTCTTTCTTCTCTCTTCCCATTCCCAAAGCAGTCACTACCACTTCGCTCATCATGATCACATCCTCTTTCATTACTATTTGCAAAGGAGAAGCTGTTGCTTCACGTTTTTCAGGAACAAATCCGACGAAAGAGAAGAGAATGGTGCTTCCCAATGGTGCTTTCAATGAAAAATTGCCATTTGCATCGGTAACTGTACCTATGGTGCTCCCTTCCAGCTGGACAGTCACTCCCGACATCGGAAAACCTTTCTCATCTGTAACGGTTCCCGATACCGTTACTTGACCGGTTTGTGCCAGAAGGATAGAAAAGGAGATGGCAAATAAAATGCATAAATTAATGATTCGAGCCATACAGTTGTATAAAATTTAGGTGATTAGATTAGATTATTTATTATTCGATTGATATTATACAAATGTATGATCGTAAAGTGATGAAATCAAGCAGTCTGGGGTAAATGAGACCTATTAGGTATGAATATGTCAATTAAGAGATATAGGGGTGAATCGTCCTTAAAATCCGAAAGCGACCTCTAGTACCATCATCGTGGCAAACCCCAACATGGCACCAATGGTGGAGAAATCCGTTTCGTCTCCCGTTTGAGATTCGGGAATCAACTCTTCTACAACCACAAAAATCA
>ERZ795062.1499-NODE-1499-length-16555-cov-17.659818_pt1 | contig 16555 bp, 11 predicted proteins | sample MGYA00375146_ERZ795062 | MGnify/ENA primary metagenome ERZ795062 (study PRJEB30191, sample SAMN05720281) | activated sludge metagenome | isolation source: Anaerobic digester | place: USA | collected 2015-07-16 ... | reverse complement strand
TTTAATGTGATAAAATAAGGGTAGATTTACCTAAATTAAAATGAAAATCTACAATTAGAAGATTTTATTATGAGTAAAAGAGTAAAAAGACCACCTGACAACCCCATTAATGCACTGATTTCTTTTGGGAATAGTCTTTTGTATTCAAAGACGATAACTCAGATTTACCATACTCACCTCAACCAATCAATAAGTTTTTTACATGAACCTAGTGAGGGGCGTTTTTCTCTTAGTCTTGATTTAGCAGAGGCATTTAAACCTATAATTGTATTCAGAACTATATTTGAATGTGTAAATAATAGAAGAATACAGGTATCAAAGCATTTTGAAAAGAAGCTAAATTATTGCATACTTAATGAAACTGGAAAAAAGATATTTATACAGGCATTTGAGGAGAGAATTAACAGTGTTTTTGAGCACAAACAGTTAAAAAGAAAAACTACTTATAAAAATGCAATAAAACTAGATGGGTATAAATTGATTAAATTTATTTTAGAAGGCAAACCATTTTAACCATTTGATATAGGAGAATCTGTATGAGCAAGAATTTTAATTATAATTATGCTTTTTTATTTTATGATATAGGTGAAAAAAAAGTACATAAAGTATTTAAAATATGCAAAAAGTATTTTAAGCATCATCAAAAATCTGTTTTTCGCGGAAATATAACACCTGCAAATCTCATAAAATTAAAAAATGAGTTGAAAAAAGTAATTGATGAAGATAAAGATTTTGTAACCATTATAAAACTTCTAAACAGATATACTTTTGAAGAAGAGACTCTGGGTAAGGATATTAAGCAGAGTGAATCGCTAATTCTTTAACTTTTTCAGCCTGTAACTAATCTACATTATTATGATAAAATACAGTTTAAATTTGTAAATGCATTTGTTGCAGATTATGCAACCTGGATGGAAGGGAATAGAATTGTAGTTGAAGGAAACCATGCATATTGGGTACAGCAGGCAGAGTACTCAAATGATTTTAGAAGTTTTAGAAATTATTTTGATATGGTTTTTGCATATGCAAATACAGTAAGTTTGGAAAGACAGCTAAAATGCGTGGATGTAAAAGATATGCAGATTGGTGACGTGTTTATGGAAGCACCGCTTCCCGGCCATTGTGTTATTGTTGTTGATATGGCAGAAGAGGATTAGTAAACCTTCTCATATTAATAATTACTTCTCCTTATAATTACTCATTTTCATAGAGCCACTTATATATATAATAAGAATTTTTAACTTTTGTTATATATTCCTGGGTTTCAAAAAATGTAATTGCTGTGGGAAAGTCTTCTTTGGAGGTTCCAAGAGGACTGTTACTCCAGCGTGAAACATTGCCGGGTCCTCCGTTATAGGCAGCTAAAGCTTTGTCCACATCTTCTGAAAACATATTCAGCATAGAACGGATGTAAAATGTTCCAAATTCTATATTTATTTCAGGGTTGGTAAGGTCATTGTCTTCAATTGTCATATTTAGTCTTGATGCAATGTCTTGTCCGGTGGCAGGCATAATTTGCATAAGTCCTATGGCACCGGCCCATGAAACAACATCAGCCCTGTAGTAGCTTTCCTCTCTCATAACGGCCCAGATTAAATAAGGGTCTACATTATATTTTTCAGCTGATTTTTTTACATATTCCTCAAAAGGAAGGGGATAGGCAAGTTTATAGCCCTGCCTGTTTGGTTTATCATTTAAGGAACGAAGTCCCCAGACTACTGACTGGTAAATATCACCTTTTTTAAGGTACCAGTCCCCAAGGGCAAGCTTTTCTTCCACTTTGGCAAATTTACTTCCTATTGAAAGTTCAATTTCAGATGCCTCTTCAAGTCCGTTTTCTTTATATAATTCCACCATTTCCAAAAACTCAGGCTTTTCATATTCAATATCCACAATATCATCCCATGAATATTCCTGTTGGATTCTTTTCATCCAGGACGGATGCTTTGAAAGTATTTCCAGTAAATTATCAGTGTTTTTATTCATGCGCTTAGAAAGTATATATGCCCTGTAAGCAGCGTCATCCTGGTAAGAACCTTCAAGCTCCGTTACTTTAAGGTAGGTTTTAAGTGCAGCTTCCTTCATGCCGGATTCTTCCTGCATACGTGCGGCTTTCCAAAGGGAAACGGCTTCATTGCTGCTTTTGAAAGCTTCTAATGCAGCATCAGTCATGCCTTCGTTTTCAAGGATGATTCCCAAACGGTAAGCCCCTTTTTCACCTATAGAGGAGTATATTTCTTTTGCTTTTTCCGTTTCTTCAGTAAGCTCTAAAGCCCTGCCATACCACCAGCCTATATCACTGTCTTCCGGATTGTGCTCATACAAGCTTTCCAGTACCGGTATAGCACTTGTATATTGCTGCTTTTCAAAAAGTGCACGGGCATAATACTTTTTCATTACAAAATCATTTTCACTTCTGGGTTTTGTGAAATTTTCAAGGGTGTCCCAGCTTTTAGTTTCCACCAGGGCTTTACAAATTTCTTCATTATCCGCTTCTAAATCTATTAGTGCCTGCAAGGCCCTTTCCTGAGGGAGTATTTTAAGATATTCATCTATAGCCTTTTCCCTCTTGTTGTTTTTAGCCAAGAAAGATGCATAGTTAAATCTTACATCATTTGTAGGATATAACTCCAAAGCAGTTTCATAAAACCCTTCAGCATCTTTGTTTTTTATATTGTAGTTATTTGCCAAAATAACATTTGAATAATACCCTATTGCATTTTTGTTTTTTGATAGTTTTAATAAAAACTCATCCCTCACCTGTTGTCTGCCTTTTTGAACGTCCAATAAAAGATTTATAATATCTATTGCATTATCCGGTTGGTATTCGCCATTTTCATTAACAAGATTTTCAAGTTCAGTATTGTAATCAGGCTGACGGTAATGTTGGCGGTAATAATAAAATGCCCCGCCCAAAACAGCCAGCAATATCAGAATACCTGTTATACTTATCAACAATTTAGCCTTCATAGCATTAGTATTCCTTTCATTATATAAAATAATATTTAATATAAAATAATATTTATTATTCTATAAAACTAATATATAAGATATACTAACACATTTTATTCATTTATGGGAGTAAAAAAGACAAAAAGTCAGCAAAAACAAAAAAATACCACAAATAATTCAAAATATTTGTGGCATGTTTTGTAAATGTTATGGTTTTATAAGTACTTATTTTTATTGGTATAGAACTTCTTATTCGTGTGCGACACCGCCAAAGCCTCCGCAAGATCCGGAACCAAATAGAGGTAGGAGAATAATTATAATCAGGATGATAAGGAAAATTACAAATGAACCGCCAAAACAACCTCCGCCGCCTGATACTGCTACTCTTTCGTCAAATGACATATTGCATGCTCCTTTCAATTTTAAGTTGATATGTTTGATATTTACAGTACATATTATTCATATGGTATTGTAAGTGTTACAAAATTTTTTGTTTTATTGTCTGGTGTATTTGCTTATGATATCAATAATTTCGTCCACTTTTTCATCACCGTTACCTTCAACAAAAGCCTGGCGGACGCAGTTTTTTATATGTTTTTCAAGTATTTTAAGATTAATTTTTCTAAGAAGGGCCTGTACAGCTAAAATTTGCTTTGATATATCAACGCAATATCTGTCATCTTCAACCATTTTTATTATTCCTTCCAGTTGTCCTTTGGAAGTTTTCAATAAGTTCATTATTTCTTTATCTTTTTTAACCAATTTACAAACCTCGTTTCATAGAAATTTTGAATTTTATTTTGGGTTTCTGCATATATTTTATACTTTTTTAAGGGTATATTCAATAATACCCGTTTTTGCTTTTTATTATTGTTTTTTTTAACTGTTTGACAGGGAATAAAATCCGGAAGTCCATGGCTTTACTTGGTTCGGATTTAGTTCGGATATTGTTTTTTAATATTGCTTGACAGGGAATTAACAATGTAATATAATAATAATTGAACATATGAACATATATTCATATGAATTCGTATATACAATATTTTATGAATGCATATATACAATATTTTTTAAACGGCTTATAATTTACCAAAGCATTGATTAGTAAAATGTTAATTTAGCAAAATATTAGTTTAGGAAAATACCAATTTAATAAAATGCTAATTTATTAAAAAGAGTTAACAAAATTAGCAAAATATTAATGCAAAAGGAGATGAAATAATGGAGGAAAAGGAAAAACAATTTGACAAATGTGACTGCACTGTTATACATGAAGATGTAGTCGAGAAAGTAAGAAGTATAATGCCGGAAGAGGAAGATTTATATAATTTGGCGGACTTTTTTAAAGTATTTGGTGACAGTACAAGAATAAGAATAATATGCGCCTTGCTTAACTGCGAAATGTGTGTATGTGATATTGCAGTTCTTTTAAATATGACCCAATCCTCTATATCCCACCAGCTGAGAGTGTTAAAACAGGCCAGGTTAGTTAAATTTAGAAGGGAAGGCAAGGTTGTATACTATTCATTGGACGATGAACATATAAAGGGAATTTTTAACACAGGTCTTTTACATGTAAAAGAAAAGTGAGGGATTTATATATGAAAAGAAAAATAGACTTGGATAAAGCTAATATTATAAAACTTGCAGTTGGGGGGGTTCTTTTTTTTACAGCTTTATTAGCTGATCTTCCTTACTGGGCTAATATTGGCATATATTTAGCAAGTTATATTATAATTGGCGGGGATGTTCTTTTAAAATCCATTAAAAATATTTCACGGGGAGAGATATTTGACGAAAATTTTCTTATGGCAATTGCAACAATAGGTGCCTTTGCAATTAAGGAATATCCTGAGGCTGTTGCAGTTATGCTATTTTACCAGGTGGGAGAGCTTTTACAAGATATTGCGGTGAGCCGTTCAAGAAATTCCATTGCAGAACTTATGGATATAAGACCTGATTATGCTAACCTTGTTATAGGGAACAAAACTAAAAAAGTGTCTCCTAAAGAGGTAAAGACAGAAGATATAATACTTATAAGGCCAGGTGAAAAAGTGCCTTTAGACGGGGAGGTAGTTGAGGGAAAATCAGTTGTGGATACCACAGCACTTACAGGGGAATCTGTGCCCAGGGAAGTTAAAGAGGGAGATGAGATTCTTTCAGGGTTTATAAATAAAAACGGTGTTCTTAAAGTTAAAGTTACAAAAGAATTTGAAGAGTCCACAGTATCTAAGATATTAAATCTTGTGGAGAATGCAGCCGGCAAAAAAGCTGCTGCAGAAAAGTTTATAACAAAATTTGCAAAGTACTACACACCGGCAGTTGTGGGAATTGCTGCAGCACTGGCAATAGCGCCTCCTCTTCTTATCCATGAAGCTACGTTTTCCCAGTGGCTATATAGGAGTTTGGTATTTTTGGTAATTTCATGTCCATGTGCCCTTGTTATATCTATACCATTAGGTTTTTTTGGCGGCATAGGAAGTGCATCCAGAAATGGTGTTTTGGTAAAGGGGGGGAACTATTTAGAAGCTTTAAACAGCCTTCATACCGTTGTGTTTGACAAGACAGGCACCCTTACAAAAGGAATTTTTGAAGTTGCAGGAGTATATCCCCAAAATGGCTTTAGCAAAGATGAACTGTTAAAATATGCAGCTATGTCAGAAGAATATTCCACTCATCCAATAGCGGATTCAATTAAAAAAGCCTATGGAAAAAAAGTAGACAGAAGCAATATTGACAGCTATGAAGAAATTTCAGGTATGGGAATAAAGGCAAAAATAAAAGGAATTGATATATATGCAGGAAATGCAAAACTTATGAATTTATTAAATGTAAAATATAAAGAGGAAGATTATATCGGTACAACTGTCCATATAGCTGTAGGTGGAAAATATGCAGGGGTTTTGGTGATATCTGATGAGTTAAAAGAAGATGCCAAAGAGACTGTAGAAGATTTAAGGAAAATGGGAGTAAAAAAGATTTCAATGCTTACCGGGGATAGCGAAAATGTTGCCAAAAAAGTTGGAAGTATTTTAAATTTGGACAAAGTATATGCAGAGCTTTTACCCCATGAGAAATTTGAAAAGCTGGAGCTTTTGGAAAAAGAAAAGCCTCCTAAGGGAAAGCTTTTATTTGTAGGTGACGGGATTAATGATGCTCCTGTCCTTGCAAGGGCAGACATAGGCGCAGCAATGGGAGGACTTGGCTCTGATGCTGCAATTGAAGCTGCGGATATTGTACTGATGACAGATGAACCTTCAAAGCTTATAACAGCAATAAAAATTGCCCAAAAAACCAGAAGAATTGTATGGCAAAATATAATTTTTGCTTTTGGTATAAAATTTGCTGTTTTACTTCTTGGAGCCGGAGGCATAGCATCAATGTGGGAAGCTGTATTTGCAGATGTGGGGGTTGCACTGTTGGCGGTTGTAAACGCAATGCGAATTATAAGACCCCAAAACTAACCGGGGATTTCCGTTTAAGATAATTAATTTTCTGATTTTGTAGCTTTTGCCGGGGCTTAAAAGGGATTTTTAAAGGGTTTTACTTTTTACTTAAAAACAAATTTTTTATCTAAATTATATTTTACTATATATCCTATTGAAAGTCCTATAACAGCTCCGGCATATTTAGACAGTTCATGCTCAAACAACTTGTCAAATAAAATTTCAAATCCCCAAAATATTAAAGTTGTAAATACCCCCATAAAGGAATATAAAATAAACTTTTTTGCGTTTTCCTTTTGATTTTTTGTGTGATAATAAAATATGTATTTTTTATCAAGAATATATTTTATTACAAGCCCGGCAAGTGTACCAAAAAACATGGATATATAGATGGCATATTTTTCGCTGATAACATTTTCAATTGCAAAATCAACAATGCGCTGAGTGGAAAGGTTGCTTAACATTGAAATAATTGCAAAAATAGTGTATTTTAAAGCTATAGATTCCATAAAACTTCCCTTCTTTAAATTACTTTGACAAATTACTTTGACAAAACCAAACAAATGAATCAAATTATTTTATCAATAAAAAATCACTTTAAATAAAATCACTTTAACAGCATAACTCCAAGGGTTATAAGAATAACACCTGCAAAGCTCTGCAAGCTGAAATTTTCTTTAAGAACTAAAATTGCCAGTATATAAGTAATTACATATCCTATACTGTTAAGAGGACGGGCATAACTTAGGTCATAATGTTTTAATACAAGCATCCACAAGAGAAAACTAAAACCATAACTGAGAAAACCCGATATAACCCACTTGTTTGTTGCCAATTCAAGAAAAAATTTTAAATTGGTCTCCTGGGTTTTATCAATTCCCATTTTAAACATTACCTGACCAAGGGCACCTAATAATATTGATAAAAACAGATATACTTTTGGCATCAATTTTAAAACTCCTTAAAAATTATTATAATTATAGTTTTGCTATAGTTTTGCCTAAATATCATTATTTATTTTAAGCTTTAATACTTATGGATGTCAATTGTTTTGGAAAAAAGAAAATAAAAAAAGGAGAGTGTTTACTCTCCCTTTTAAAAACTTTAAATTACTCTTCTTTTAACACTATTGTTTCAGTTTCATCATTATTTCTGGTGTAGTAGTGGTCAACGGAGCTTTCTAAAATATGTCCGTATGCCCAGTGATTTTCCGGTACGTCGTCAAAAGGAACTTCTGCACCTAAGAGGGGTCCTCTAAAGAGCATATTGTTGATTATTGTAACAGCTTCTGCCCTTGTAATGTGGTTGTCTGGTTTAAATACTCTTACGTCATTTTCAATATATCCTTGAATAAGTCTTACCCTGTATATTTCTTCTATGAAATTTTTAGCCCAGTGTCCTTCGATATCTGCAAAGTTAACTTTGAGGGATTCTACATTTTTAAGACCTAAATGATTTGCCAATACTGTAGCAAATTCAGCTCTTGTTATGTAATTATCAGGTCTGAAGCTTCCGTCTTCATATCCTGTAAAGATATTTGCACCTGTCACCGCTTGTATTTGTTTGTAAGCCCAGTGGTTTTCATTTAAATCCGGATAGTCTTTTGCCACTATATCGCTTTCCTTTAACTCAAGTATGTGGAACATTATAGCAGCCACTTCAGCTCTTGTTATGTTATTGCCGGGTCTGAAAGTATTGTCTTCATAGCCGTAAATATATTTTGTGTGATAATTATCCTTAAACCTGTCAGAATAAAGGAGGAATGATACTGTTGATGTATCGTCATCAGGGTTTAAAGCAGAGTTAGAGAATGAAATAGTTGCTGTATTGGTTGTTTTTATTTCAGCCCTGTCTAACTCATTTACTTTAACTGTATACTCTATTTTACCGGAGGCTTTACCGGAAAGAGTACCGATTTTCCATGTGATTTTATTTTTATCCTCGTTAACTTCTCCTTCTGAAGGGTTGTCAAGGGTAGTGTTTTTGGGTATTTCTGCGTCAATAGCAACACCGTATGCTGTGTTTGATGATTTATTTTTGTATTCTATTGTAAATGTTATTATTTCGCCTTCTCCATAAATTGACTTGTCAGTGTGCAAAAATACCGCCAGGTCCACGGGAGAACCGGTAGTAGTGCCAGGTACAGTGTTATTTGGTTCTTTTACGGTATCGTCATCGTCAGAAGATTTACCGCCACCGCCGCCACCGCTTGGAGGTCTGTCATTGTCCTTTGGTGGAGTGGAAGGCTTTGGAGAAGGAGTAGGCTTTTTACTAATTTTAACGTCTTTAACAGCTTCTTCGGATATATTGCCTGCATTATCAATTGTTCTTGCAATTATTCTGGTTGTTCCAATTCTGTTTATTTCAAATTCGCCTTTATATATAGTCCATTTTGGCAATTCAGTATCGTCAGTTTCATCTGCTTCGTCTGTTTCACCGGTTTCATCAGCTTTATCGGACTCATCTTCACTATCAGTTTCATCATCTTTACCGTATTCATCTTCATTATCAGTTTCGTCAGCGTCCGTTTCACTATTCTCATCCCCTTGGTCAGCTTTTTCCCCTTCACCGCTTTCAGCTTCTTCATTTGCTTCGTCCGCTTCATCAAATTCATCTTCTTCATCATAAACATTAGCATCAAGTTCTATGCCGTTATTAGGATCATATAGGCGGAATTCAACCCTGTTAACTCCGGAACCTTCATCTATACCAGGTTCAATTGTAACATATATAGGTATTTCAATTGTTGAATCTGCACTTGTTATGATAGTAGGCGGCCCCGGAGGTGTAGTGTCAATGTTTGTAACTTCGTGTTCTGCAATTTCACTTTCATTTCCGGCTTCATCTTCTGATTTAGCATAAATGGTATCATTTTCATCTACTTCAATAGGTCCTACATAATCTTTCCAATCATCATCATCGCCAATTTTATATTTCTTTTCTGCCGGATCATCAGGATATTCTATTTCAACTATAACAGTGCCATTTGTAGGTGTATCGTTGTCAGGATCCTGAGTGATTATTGGTTTTGCAGGCGGAGTCCTGTCAACGGTAAATGAAATTGTAATAATTTCTGAAGATAATTGGTTTTTATCCAGTGCCCAAAAATCAATAGTGTAATCTCCGTCTTCTAGACCGGAAATATCGATGGAACCATCGAAAGGATGCTCTAACACCGTATATGTGCTGCTGTCATTTTCTATGATAATGGGTTCTATGTTAAGCTGTGTGTCTTTATTTAATATACTGTCATCATTTTCTTCGTCAGTTTCACCATCTTCATCCTGGCTGCTGCCGGTTTTTTTAATGTTGTAAAAAATGTTTATTTTATCACTGTTATTTTTGTCTTTAACATTACCGTCTATATAAAGTCTGTTTTTATTAGTAAAAGAATTATTCAAAGGAGAAGAGACAGTTAAATCAGAAGGTACGTTTTCAGTGTATTTAAAAGTTACTTCATAATTATAGTATTTAAAATCGTCAGTTACACTGTACCATTGAACATATTTGCCATTTTCAAAATAGCTGTCCCCATCTTTATATAAAACACCTGCAAAGAAAGGATTTTGAGGATTTGGAACAGTGCCGGGCTGTGTTATAGTATCAGGGAACATATTTATGTCACTAGTAATATATTCATTTATTGTTGCCCTTTTTATTTCCGGTTCCCCATTATCAACAAGTATTCTTAAATTGTCGTCTGTGGTAATAACTGAGGCGGTACCGTTGTTTGTTTGTACTTCACCATAGACAGAGAAGAAATTTTCTAACTTATTAATGGGCATAGAAAATGTGTTTTTAGGCTGTAAAAAGCCCTGAGCATTTGATACAACAACACTTTTTAAAGGTGCTCCAAATTCATCAGTTCCTATGTCTTCAATACTTTTTATGAAGTCAGGAAATTCTGGGTCTGCGAATACTCCGTTGCCTAATACAGATGTGACCAGCAAAGAAATGCAAACAATTAAAAAAGCAGTTTTCTTACAAACAACCTTCATCTTACATTCACTCCCTTTTTAAATTTTTAATTACATCTAGTGGTTTGTTTTTCCTATTTATTATTCTGTATATTATAATATACATTTAGTTAACTATTTTCAAGTAAAAAAATAAAAATTATAATGAAAGTATACAATAGTACATTATATGCTAGAAAATCAAAACATATATACAAAAATGACATAATTAATTACAGGTTACCAAATTAATTTTACAGTCAACAATAATAGACATAAAAAGGTCAAGCTTATATTAAAAAAAAATACTTCCATAATAAGTTATAATATTATATAATGATATTCGAAAAAATGTTTTTTGGGGGGTAATTTTTAAAATGGGAACTAAAATAACAAAAATCATTTCTTATTTGCTTATTATTTCAATGATAATGACAGGATTGGCTCACGCCGCTGAAGGATTAAATTCATCAAATAGAATTGGTACTTATGGAGAAAATTTTTATAGTGGGGATGTGCAAAACACATCTAATGCTAATGTTAGCAATACTAATATCAGTGGGGAAAGTCAAAGTTTTCCCGATATAAAAAATCACTGGTGCCAGGACACCATAGAGAAATTTTTAAGAAAAAACTTGGTTGCAGGCTATGATGACGGCCTGTTCAGACCGGACAGTTTTGTGACCAGGGCTGAGTTTACTGCCATGGTGGTAAACATATTTAAAAAAGATGTTGATATAAAAGAACCTGGTTTTAGTGATGTAAATAAAGATGATTGGTTTTATGATGCAGTGTCTTATGCTTTTAGTGAAGGTTTAATTATCGGCTATGAAGACGGGACTTTTAAACCTATGGAAAATATGTACAGGCAAGACTCTGCTGTACTGGTAGCCAATCTTTTTAATATAGAATTTTTTGAAAAGGGTGTAGATATAATATTTGAAGATGAAGATACCTTTTCTGAGTATGCTTACCAAAGCATAAAAAATCTTGCATCTCACGGAATAGTTAAAGGATATCCGGACAGGACTTTCAGGCCTTTTAATTTAATAACCAGGGCAGAAGCGGTAAAGATGCTTGATGTGGTGACAAACTTTATTGAGGTTCCGGAGCCTGATGATTTGCCATTGGTTCCACCGGAGACTCCAAGTCCAACGGCGACACCGGAACCAACAGCTACACCTACTCCGGTATCAAGCTCTACACCAACTTCAACTTCTTCTAAAGGTGGAAGTACAGGAGGAAGTAAGTCAACGCCAAAACCATCACCAACCCATACTCCGGCTCCAACATCAACACCTACGGAAACACCAATAGAGACACCAACACCAACAGTGACACCGACTGTAACACCGACTGCAACACCGACGTCAACACCAACGACTACTCCAACGCCAACACCGGCTGTAACACCGACTGTAACACCGACTGTAACACCGACTGTAACACCGACTCCAACACCGGGTACTTTGCAACTGAATATAGGAAAAGTTGAAGGAGAAATAAATGAAGAGATAACAATTCCTGTATCTTTTAAAGGTGCTTCAAAAAGCGGAGTACAAAGCTGTGATTTTATATTGTCCTTTGAACCTGATGTTTTAGAAGTACAAGAGGTTATTGCAGGAAATATAATTGATTATACTGCTTCAAGTTTTGGTTCAACTATTAACAGAGAAGAGGGAACTATAAGGTTTGTATTTTCAGATGATACAGGATCAGGATCTATAAAAGTAGACGGAGAGTTTGCGAATATAAAGGCATTAATAAATGAGACTGAAAATATTGGATTCAGTCCAGTAGAGTTAGTTAAAGAAGAGTTTATAGATGCCAACTTAAATATAATGATTGTTACGTTTAATAATGGCGGTGTAAATGTAAAAGCTCCGGAACCGACACCGGAACCTACTATAGAACCGGAACCAACATCAGATATAACAGGTGATTTTACGAGACCTGTTGTAGAAATAAAGACAAGTGCAGATGTTTTAAATGTTGATGATGAAGTTACCATTACGCTGAATGCATATGATGATGTTGGAGTAGTGGAAAAAATAGTAGAAATAAATGATGTTCCTGTTAAATTAAATGAATCTAATGAGACAAAATACACATCAGATTCCCCAGGTGTATTTAAGATAGTTGCCTATGCATATGATGAGGCAGGAAACGAAGGATATTCAAGTAAAGAGATAAGATTTATAGAAGAAGGGGACACAACGCCTCCGACGGTTGAATTTATATCCCCTGAACCTGATACAAAGCTTACCATGCCTACAGAAATTATAGGTACTGCCAGCGATGAAAACCTTACTCTGTACAAACTTGAATATTCAGTAAAAGGTGAAAACAATTACATAGAATTTTCAAGAGGAACCGAGTCAGTAAAAGATGGTGTTTTAGGTATAATAGACCCTACGCTGATGAGGAACGGCATTTATGATATAAGGCTTACTGCCGAGGATAAGAGCGGAAATATTTCAACAATAACCACAACCTATCAAATTGACGGGGAAGCAAAGGTTGGTAATTTTTCCTTATCCTTTACGGATCTTGAGCTGCCTGTGGCAGGGATACCCATAGTTATAAACAGGAATTATGACAGCAGGAATAAAGATAAAGGTGATTTTGGAATAGGCTGGACATTGGGAATACAAGATATAAAAATAAGTTCAAACCATCCTTTGGGTAAATACTGGAAATTTGAAACATCTTCAGGACCCCTTGGACTTCCTAATTACCATTTGGTTGAATCAAAAAAGCATGTAATTACCGTGACCTATAGTGATGGCAGGACAGATGAATTTTATGTGAAATGTTCACCGGACAGTCAAGTATTGACCCAATTGGTGCAGACAACAGTGTCCTTTGTTCCGAAAGATGGAACATATTCAAAGTTGATTTCATTAGATGACAATAATTGCCTTATAATGCCGGACGTTACAGGATGTGAATTGCTGAATGGTAATTTTAACATATATGACCCTGTAAACTTTAAACTTATTACCCAGGACGGAACGGAGTATATAATTAATAAAAATACAGGGGTAAAGAGCATAACCGAGCCTAACGGAAATACAATAACCTTTGAAAAAGACGGTATTGTCCACTCAGCAGGAAAAGGTGTTACGTTTACACGTGACAGCGAAGGACGGATTACAGAGATAACTGACCCAATGGGGAACAGCATAAAATATGAGTATGATGCCTATGGAGACCTTGTTGCGGTAACAGACCAGGAAGGCAATGTTACCAGGTTTATATATAATTCAAGCCATGGTTTACTTGACATAATTGACCCACGGGGTGTGAAGGTTGCCCGCAATGAGTACGATGATAACGGAAGGATAATTGCCCATATTGATGCTGAGGGCAACAGGATTGAGTATACCCATGATTTGGAAGGAAGGCAGGAAATAATAAAGGACAGGTTGGGTAATATAACCGTCATTTCATATGATGATAACGGCAATGTGCTTTCGGAGACGGACCCAATGGGAAATACAACGACATATACCTATGACAAAAACGGAAACATGCTTACAAATACTGATGCTCTTGGGAATACTACAACCTATACTTATGATGAAAAAGGAAACAAATTAAGTGAGACGGATCCTATGGGAAATACAACTAAGTATACCTATAACAGTAAAGGGCAGATACTTGCTCAAACGGACCCCATGGGATATACAACTACAAACACATATGATGAAAAAGGTAATTTGATAAGTACATGTGGATTTGACGGTCAAAAAACAATTTTTTCATATAGTTTGACAGGTAGCATTGAATCCATAACGGATGCACTGGGCAATGTCAGGATGGTTACCTGCGATTTTCGTGGAAATGTTACAAGTGAGACATCTCCTGAAGGAAATGTTACAAAATATACATATGATAGCAATGGAAACATGACAAGTAAAACTATCACCCGTTCTACTTCTTCAGGACAGGAAACAATAACAACTTATACTGTATATGACAGTAAAAACAGGGTGGTAGAGGAAATAGACCCATACGGTTATTCCGTTAAATATGAGTATAACGAGATAGGAAAGCAATCTGCTGTGATAGACCAGTTAGGCAACCGGACCGAGTATAAATATGATAATCTTGGGAATTTGAAATGCATTGTTTATCCTGACGGGACAACGGAAAGCTATACTTACGACGCTGAAGGCAGGATGCTGACGTCAACGAATTGTGCAGGCAGAACTACAAAGTATGTTTACGACAAGTTGGGAAGGGTAATCAAAACAATTTATCCTGACGGAACGTTTACAGAAACGGAGTATGATACAGCCGGAAGGGTAAAAAAAATTATTGATGAACGTGGTAATGTTACTGAATATGAATATGATAAGGCTGGACGCAATACAAAAATAATAGATGCGCTAGGAAATATTACGGTATTTGAATATGATAAAAATGGCAGACAGGTAAAGATGACAGATGCCATGGGAAATACGACGGAATACGAATATGACGGATATGGAAGGAAGACAAAAATTATTTTTGCTGATGGTACTTTTATATCAATGGCTTATGACAGCATGGGCAACAAAATATCCGAGACAGACCAGGCAGGAAAAACAACCAGGTTTGAATACGATCCTTCAGGAAGACTGGTAAAGGTAATAGATGCTCTGGGTAATGAAACCGTTTATGGTTATGACGAAGCAGGGAACCAGGTATCACAAACAGATGCAAACGGTAATATCACACGGTTTGAATATGACAAAACGGGAAGGTTGACAAAACGTATTTTACCCTTGGGAATGGAAGAGACTTTTAAATACAATGCCAGGGGAGAATTGATATCTTACACTGACTTCAATGGAAATACGATTACTTTTGAGTATGATGTAAACGGAAGGCTTGTAAAAAAGAATTACCCTGACGGCTCTTCAGAGGTATATACATACACACCTTCAGGACAAATAGAGACTGAAACGAACAGCAGGGGTACTACAAGGTATTACTACGATGCAAGAGACAGACTGGTAAAACAAGTGAATCCTGACGGAACTCAGATATCCTATACCTATGATGCAGCAGGAAACAGAACAAGCGTTACAGTTCCGTCCGGTACAACTGTATACGAATATGATGAATTAAACAGGCTTTCAGAAGTAAAGGATCCGTTTGGAAATACTACAACTTATACCTATGACGTGGTTGGGAACAAATTAAGTATCAGTTATTCCAACGGCACAATAACAGAGTATACTTATGATAAACTCTACCGTTTAACGAAGATGGAGACCCGTAAGGCTAACGGGGATATAATATCATCCTACGAGTATACGCTGGGATTGGCGGGCAACAGGCTTAAGGTATCGGAGAATACAGGAAGGGTTGTAGAGTATAGTTATGATGACACATATAAGCTTGTTGAAGAAAAGATTACTATGCCGTCCGGAGATGTAAGGACAATAAGCTATACCTATGATGCAGTAGGAAACCGGCTGACAAAAACTGACGGTACCAAAGTTACCAATTATGTCTATGATATAAATAACAGGCTGATAAAAGAAGATGATAATACGTATACTTATGACAACAACGGAAACACTATTTCAAAATCAGGGGCCGGAGGAACCGTAACTTATTCGTATAATTACAATAACCAACTTATAAAAGCGGTTACCAGGAATGCGGATAATAGCGAGAGCATTGTAGAGTATGTTTATGACAGCAATGGAATAAGGGTTCAAAAGAAGGTTGACGGTGAAAAAATAATTAACTACATAGTGGATAAAAACAGGGATTATGCCCAGGTATTGGAAGAACGGGATGACAGCGGGAATCTGATAGTAAGCTATGTATATGGGGACGACTTAATAAACCAGAATAGGAACGGAAGTATCAGTTTTTATCACTTTGACGGAAACAGCAGTACCCGGGTATTGACTGACATATCAGGAGAGGTAACCGATACATACACTTATGACGCCTTTGGGGTACTGATTGGGAGAACCGGTACAACGGAAAACCATTACTTGTATACAGGTCAACAGTATGATGCAAATGTAGGATTTTATTATTTAAGAGCCAGGTACATGGATCCTGCCATAGGCAGATTCATAAGCATGGATTCATACTGGGGAAGCAGTTATGACCCTGTCAGTCTGCATAAGTATTTATATGCAAATGCAAACCCGATGACTTATTATGACCCCAGTGGTTATTTTAGCATTA
>ERZ795062.1498-NODE-1498-length-16558-cov-7.339272_pt1 | contig 16558 bp, 16 predicted proteins | sample MGYA00375146_ERZ795062 | MGnify/ENA primary metagenome ERZ795062 (study PRJEB30191, sample SAMN05720281) | activated sludge metagenome | isolation source: Anaerobic digester | place: USA | collected 2015-07-16 ... | reverse complement strand
CCAACTTCGGTTACGAAATTGTACCAATCTTCCATACTCATCTCATCACTTGCTTTGCAATAATCGAAAAACAATCCGCCTAGTCCACGAGCTTCATTTCTATGAGCGTTCCAAAAGTAAGCATCGCATTGCTTTTTGTATCTTGGATAAAAATCTAGATTATGTTTGTCGCAGGCGGTTTTACACGTTAGATGAAAATGAATGGCATCTTCTTCAAACAAGTAATAAGGTGTTAAATCTTGTCCGCCACCAAACCAAGAATTGATTACGTTACCGTTATCATCGTACATTTCAAAATAACGCCAATTCGCATGAACGGTTGGAACCATAGGGCTTTTAGGATGAATGACCAAACTCAATCCGCAGGCAAAAAAATCTGCTTCACCAACATTGAACATTTTTTGCATCGCTTCAGGCAGTTTTCCATGAACGGCCGAAATATTGACACCACCTTTTTCAAAAACATTCCCGTTTTCGATTACTCGAGTTCGTCCGCCACCACCTTCTGGTCGTTCCCAAATATCTTCTCGGAATTTTGCTACGCCATCCACTTCTTCTAGTTTGGAAGTGATTTGATCCTGGAGTTGAAGTATGTATTGGTAGAATTTATTTTTCATCTAACTTGTATTAAGTATAAAGTATTAAGAATTAAGATTTTCTATCTTTGTACTTAATACTTAAATCTTTGTACTTTATTTATACTCCTTCACCGCTTCGACAAAAGCCTTAGCGTGATCTACAGGAATGTTTGGTAAAATTCCGTGACCTAAGTTTACGATATAATTGTCTTTTCCGAATTCATCTATCATTTCGTGTACCATTTTTTTGATGGTTGGAATTGGCGATAATAATCTTGATGGATCAAAATTTCCTTGCAAAGTGATTTTTCCGCCGGTTAAATAACGAGCGTTTCTTGCCGAACAAGTCCAATCTACACCAAGAGCTGATGCTTTTGATTGTGCCATTTCGCCTAAAGCAAACCAACAACCTTTTCCGAAAACAATAACCTTAGTTTTTGTCGACTTTTCAGTTGTTTGCCTAAGGTCGCCAAGAACCGATTTTTTTTCATCGGAAAAAGAATTTTTAGTGTCGGTTTCTTCTGCCAAAGCGTCAACAATCTGGTTGATGTATTTCCATGAGAATTCTTGATAATCTACTGGCGATAACATTCCGCCCCAAGAATCAAAAATCTGAATGGCATTACAACCAGCTTTTACTTTTTCTTTCAAATATAAAATGGTTGTATCTGTGATTTTTTGCAATAATGTATGAGCCGCAACTGGATTTGAAAAACAAAACCCTTTGGCAGTATCAAAACTTTTAGAACCTTTTCCTTCCACAGCATAACAGAAAATTGTCCAAGGCGAACCAGCAAAACCAATCAACGGAACTTCATCATTCAGCATTTCTTTGGTTAATTTTACGGCATCCATGACATAACCCAAAGTTTCTTGAATATTAGGAACAAAAACTTGATTGACTTGCTCCATTGTTCTAATTGGATTTGGAATAATCGGTCCCAAATTGTCTTTCAACTCCACGTGAATTCCCATAGCTCGTGGTACCACCAAAATATCCGAAAATAAAATAGCGGCATCTGGTTTTACAATTCGAATAGGTTGCACTGTGATTTCGGCGGCTAACTCTGGAGTTTCACAACGTGTGAAAAAATCGTATTTGTCGCGTAAGGCTCTAAATTCTGGTAAATATCTTCCTGCTTGACGCATCATCCAAACTGGCGGACGTTCTACGGTTTCGTTGTTTAAAGCTCTTAAAAATAGGTCGTTTTTTAACATAGTTCTCAGTTTTCAGTTCTCAGTTTTCAGTTATACTGGAACAAAATATTTTATTTATTGATATTTATTGCTTTCTCAATTACATCTTCAACTGTTGGTTTTTCTGCGATGATGATGTTTTTTATTTTCTTGTTTTCTAATGCTTCTGCGGTGGTTTCTCCTATGCAAAAACACATTTCGTCTTTTATTGTATTTGATTTCAAATAACTTTCAACTCCGGAAGGACTGAAAAATAGTATTCCATCGAGTTTTTCATTTATTTTTTTTGGTGTTAATAAGGTTTCATAAACTTCGATTTCGTTGAATGCAATTCCATTTTCTTTCAAAGTATTTGGCAAAACATCGCGGCGTAAATTTCCGCTGAAAAAGGTGAATGTTTCTTTTCCATAAATCAATGAAATGATTTCAGCTAAATCAGCTGCATACCCTGTGTAAGCGATAACATTAAAACCATTTTCTTCAAGTAAATCTTTGGTTTTCATTCCAACGCAAAAAATATTTTTGCTTTTCAGTTCGTCGCATTTTGGATGTTGTAAAATACTTTGAACGGCGTTTTGACTGGTGAAAATAAGATTTTGATTAATGCTTTTTAATTGAAAATCTTTGATTTTTGTTTCAACAAAATCTTCTTCAATTAAAGAAATATTGGCGTCGAGTAAAGCTTGCTTTTGATTGGATAAAAGCTTTTTGGTGGATAATATAATTGTTTTTTTAACCACGAATACACGAATTATTTTTTCAACTGCATTTTAATTTCCGCCATCAACTCAGTTCCACCGTTACTCAAAATTTCTTGAGCACAATGAAAACCTAATTTTTTCCACTCTGAAACATCAACATCTTTTACTATTTCAAGTTTTTGTTTTCCATCGATAGAAAGTAAAACTCCTTGAAAATTTATCGTATCATTTTGTTCGTCATATTTTGCTATTGCTCCAATTGGCGCAGTGCAACCGCCTTCTAAAGTTTTTAGAAATTGTCTTTCTATATAGGTGCAAATTTCAGTTTCAATGTGATTTAATTCTGAAAGTGCATTTAAAGAAAATGTATCTTCAGCCATGGCAACCACAACCATTGCACCTTGTGCTGGCGCAGGTATCATCCAATCGAGTTCGATAAATTTTTCTGGTATAAGGTTAATTCTCTCTAAACCTGCCTTGGCAAAAACAGCTCCATTCCAATCATTTTCATCAAGTTTTTGCATTCTTGTATTTACATTTCCACGTAAATCAACCACTTTATGGTTAGGGTATTTATTCCACCATTGTGCTTGACGACGTAAACTTCCTGTAGCAATTGTCGCTTCTTCTTCTAGAAAATGTAAATTGTTTTTATAAACTAAAATATCGTGAACATTAGCACGTTCTAAAACTGCTGCTTGAACAATTCCGATTGGTAAAGCAGTAGGAACATCTTTCATTGAATGTACAGCAATATCTACTTGACCACTAATCATGGCAACGTCGAGTGTTTTAGTAAAAATTCCAGTAATTCCGAGTTCGTAAAGTGGTTTATCGAGAATAATATCGCCTTGTGATTTTACGGCAATAATTTCTGTTTTGTATCCTAGATCGTTGAGTTTTTTCTCGACTGTTTTAGCTTGCCAAAGTGCTAATTCGCTATCACGAGTTCCTATTCGGATGGTTTTATTCATTCTCTTGAAGTTTCTAATTGAAAAACACGTTCTATCCAATCGATGCTTTCATCAACGGTGGTGTTTTCATCTTTTAGATGATTAGCAAAATGGTTGGTAATTTTTTGAATTATTCTAGCGCTAATCAATTCTGCCTGTTCTTCATCAAAGTTGTTCATTTTTTTTCTTTGCACACTTAGTTCTCCTTCTTTGATAGAATTTAATTTTTCTTTGAGTGCATGAATGGTTGGCGCAAATTTTCTTTGTTTTGTCCAAGCCAAAAATTCTTCTTTTATTTCTTCAATAATAGCTTCTGCAGCAGGAATGTGTTGTTTTCTGTTTTCAAGAGTTTCATCTGTCATTTGAGATAAAAAATCCATGTGAACTAACGAAACGTTTTCTAAGTCTAGAACATTTTCGTTAACATTTTTTGGAATAGATAAATCTAAAATTGTTAAAGGTTTTTTAAGGTTTAAAATAGCTTTATCTACTGTAGGATTTTGTGCGCCAGTTGCTACAACTAAAACATCTGCTTTTTGAATTTCGAGTTGTAAATCGGTATAATCTTTTACGATAACATCTAGTTTTCTTGCCAATCTTTCGGCTTTGTCTTTGGTTCTATTGATAAGTGTTATTTGCTCGTGTTTAGTATGTTTTACTAGGTTTTCACAAGTATTTCTTCCAATTTTTCCAGTTCCAAAAAGCAAAATATTTTTATTAGCAATATTTTCTACATTCTTGAAAATATATTGAACCGCCGCAAACGAAACCGAAGTTGCTCCAGAGGAAATTTCAGTTTCATTTTTTATTCTTTTACTAGCTTGAATAACTGCGTTTGTCAATCGTTCAAGAAAATTATTGGTAAGTTGCAATGTTTTACTTTGCATGAAGCTGTTTTTGATTTGGCTAATGATTTCGAAATCACCTAAAATTTGACTATCCAAACCAGTTCCTACTCGGAACATATGAGTAACTGCTTCTTGATTTTTATACACATAAGCCACTTTTTGAAAATCTTCAACTGTGCCTTTGCTGTTTTCACAAAGTAATTTTATTAATTGAAACGGATGTTGAGCAAAACCATAAATTTCAGTTCTGTTGCAGGTAGAAATAATCAACAAAGCTTCGATGCCTTCATTTTTTGCTTGATGCAACAATCTTGATTTGGCAATTTCATCTAGGCTGAACTTACCTCTTATTTCGGCATCTGCCTTTTTATAACTCAATCCGATAGTATAAAAAGAAGAAGCTTTGGTTATATTTCCGTTTTCCATAAATGCTCTTACCTGTGAGTGGAACAAAATTATTATACTAATATTTATAAAAATAACGCTAAAAGTACTTTTTGTATCGTTCAGTGAAATTTTTGCAACATTTTGTCTTTTTCGCGTTATTTATTTTAAATTTGCAATAAAATCAAGGCATCTAAATTGTGTTATATAGATTAATTCTAAATAGATGATTTGATTTTTATCATATGATGAATTAAAAAATATCGCTATGAGTTCACATGAGATAATAACAATTGAAAATGATTTTACCCTAATCAGACTTCAAAGTGATGATACTGAAAGCTTTCATTTTAAAAGACATGTTCAGCAAGGATTAATTCAATTTCACTTTGGAATAAAAGGCAAAGCAAAGTTTATTTTTAATGAAGGAAGTTATGCTCTCGAGTTAAAAGAAGAAAAATCTTTGCTGTTTTACAATCCTCAAAAAGAATTGCCAATGAACGTTGAACTTGCTCCAAATTCTTGGGTGATTTCGGTTATTGTTTCCATAAAAAAATTCCACAGTCTTTTTTCAAATGACACTGAAAACATTCCTTTTTTGAGTGAAGAAAACAAAGACCGAAAATATTATAAAGAAAACGACATTAGTCCATCTATGGCCATTGTGCTTAGCCAGCTTTTCCATTACAACCTTAGTCCTTCGATAAAAAATTTATATTACAAAGGAAAAGGATATGAACTTTTAAGTTTATTTTTTAATAGAAGTGAAGATCCAAATGCAGAGCATTGTCCGTTTTTGATTGATGAAGAAAATGTGTTAAAAATTAAAAAAGCTAAAGAAATCATCATCGCTAATATGGCTGAACCACCAAGTCTTGAAGAGCTTTCGGAGCAAGTAAACTTGAGCTTAAAAAAGTTGAAAATGGGTTTTAAACAAATTTATGGTGATACGGTTTATGGATTTCTTTTTGATTATAAAATGGATTATGCCAGACAACTATTGGATAGCGGATCATATAATGTGAATGAAGTAGGGTTAAAAATTGGTTACAGCACAGGAAGTCATTTTATTGCAGCTTTTAAAAAGAAATTTGGTACAACACCAAAAAAATATTTGATGAATTTGAATGTTAATGTATAATAATAGATGAAAGGAGTATTATTAGTAAATCTGGGTTCGCCAGAAAGTCCAACGCCAAAAGATGTAAAACCCTATCTTGATGAATTCTTGATGGATAAATATGTAATTGATGTACCTTATTTATTAAGAGCATTATTAGTGAGAGGTATAATATTAAGAACTCGTCCAGAAAAATCAGCAGAAGCTTATGAAAAAATATGGACTAATGAAGGTTCGCCTTTGATTGTTTTTTCAAAAAAAATGCACCAAAAAGTGCAGCAATTAGTTGATGTTCCAGTAGCATTAGCGATGCGATATGGCACAATGACTATAGAAAAAGGTTTACAAGAATTAAAACAAAAAGGCGTAACCGATGTAATGCTTTTAGCTTTATATCCGCAATATGCAATGGCATCAACAACAACTATTTGGGCTTTAGCAGATGAACTAGTTAAAACTAAATTTCCAGAAATGAAACTGACAAAAGTTCCTGCTTTTTACAATAAACCCGATTTCATAAAAGTATTGGCAAATTCTATAAAAAAACATTTAGAAGGATTTGATTATGACCATTTATTGTTTTCCTATCACGGCATTCCAAAGCGTCATATTCGTAAAACTGATATAACTAAATCACACTGTACAATAGACAATAAATGCTGTGTTACTGCTTCGCCAGCACATGAGTTTTGTTACCGTCATCAATGTTACGAAACTACACGACAAGTAGTAGAATTATTGGGAATTCCCGAAGATAAATACAGCCAAACCTTTCAATCTCGATTAGCAGGCGACAAATGGTTAACGCCTTACACCGATGTTGAAATCAACAAAATGCCAGCAAAAGGAATTAAAAAATTAGCCGTGGTTACTCCAGCTTTTGTGGCTGATTGTCTAGAAACTCTAGAAGAAATTGCTATGCGAGCTAACGAAGAATTTATCGAAAACGGTGGAAAGGAATTCTTTGCTGTTCCTTGTTTGAATGATGAAGACGAATGGTGTGAAGTTGTCGCCAATTGGATAAAAGATTTTAAACAAAGTAAGTAGTAAATAGTGATTAGTAAATAGCTTTTGATATGTATGAATACATAAAATCTTTACACTTAATTTTTGTAATCACTTGGTTTGCAGGATTATTTTATATTGTTCGTTTGTTTGTTTATAAAATTGAAGCCAATGATAAACCACAACCCGAAAAAGATATTCTACTCAAGCAATACAAACTCATGACCTATCGACTTTGGTATATCATTACTTGGCCAAGTGCAATATTGGCTATCTTTTTTGCTTTGTGGTTATTGCATTTAATGCCTGCTTGGTTGCAAATGCCTTGGATGCAGGTGAAACTTGGTTTTGTAGTTTTGCTGATTGCCTACCATATAAAATGTCATTTGATTTATAAAGAATTACAAAAAGATATTTTCAACTATTCATCCAATTTTATGCGACTTTGGAACGAAGGCGCAACGATTATTCTTTTTGCTGTAGTTTTTTTAGTAATTTTAAAAAATGCAATTAACTGGATTTATGGCGTTATTGGAATTGTTTTATTTTCAGTTTTAATAATGCTTGGATTTAAGTTTTATAAACGTTTAAGAGAAAAAAAATAGTGCCCAGTGTTCAGTTTTAAGTGTTCAGTTCTAACTGACAACGGATAACCAACAACTGACAACTAATAAAAAAATGAACAACTTCAAGATATCTCAACTTTCACTTCGTACAAGGATTTTCCTGTCGATGATTATTGTTATCTTGATAGCTTCTATTTTGATGGCTTCAATCTCTATCATTCAGTTCAAAAACGAAGCAAGAGATTATCATCAGGAAAGATTAGACAGAAAAGAGTTTGCAATAAAAGAGCATATTAACTATGTACTTTCTACAACAACCTATCCGTTAACTCCTGAAAATCTTCCATTAATTTTTAAAGATAAAATTCACGAATTAGCCGATATTCACAACCTCGAAATCAATATTTATTCTCTAGATGGAAAGTTATTAAAATCCTCTAAAGGTTCTTTTACCGTTGACAAAATAGCTCCACCAATTCCCAAGTATATTCTAAAGCTTGTTCAATCATCGGTAGAAAAAAGATATGTAGATATAAAAAATATTGACGGAGTTAAAAATCGTTCGTCCTATAGTCAAATAAAAGACGATAAGTTTAAACCTCTAGGCATTCTAAATATTCCCTATGTTGAAGACGACGGTTTTTATGAAACCGAATTGCGCCAATTCTTGTTAAGACTTAGTCAAGTATATTCGTTTATGCTGATTATAGCATTTGCTTTGGCATATTTCTTAGCATCCTACATCACGAAATCATTGAAAACAATTTCGGATAAAATTAATAAAACAGGACTAAACCAAAAGAACGAAAAAATTGTAATTGAAGCAAACAGCCGTGAAATAAACTCATTGATAGCCGCCTACAACAAAATGGTTGATAAGCTTGAAGAAAGTGCTAGCAAACTTGCTCAAAGCGAACGAGAACAAGCTTGGCGCGAAATGGCAAAACAAGTGGCGCACGAAATCAAAAATCCGCTTACTCCTATGCGTTTAACGGTTCAAAGTTTCCAAAGAAAATTTGATGCTAATGACCCAAATCTTAAACAAAAACTCGATGATTATTCAAAAACGTTGATACAACAAATTGATACGATGAGTTCCGTAGCATCAGCTTTTTCAAATTTTGCTTCAATGCCTGCTCAACAAAATGAAACACTAAATGTTGTGGAAGTTGTGGAATTTTCGTTGGATATTTTTAATGAAGATTACATCGAATTTGAAACTGAAAAAGAAGAAATAGTTTCAAAAATTGACCGAACTCAATTGGTCAGAATAATTACTAACTTAGTGAAAAATGCAATCCAAGCAATTCCAGATACTCAAGAAACAAAGAAAATAAATGTTTCTGTAAAAGAAGAAAACAACTTTGTTGTTATTCAAGTTCGAGACAATGGAACTGGAATTGAAGCCGAAAATATTAATCAAATTTTTGAACCAAAATTTACGACCAAAACTAGCGGAATGGGTTTAGGTTTAGGAATTATCAAAAACATTATAGAAAATTACAAAGGAACTATTACTTTTGAAACAGAACTAGGAATAGGAACTGTTTTTACTGTAACCTTACCCATATCAAATCATTAGAATTATGAAATTTGAAAATATCATTATCACAAACGAAAATCATTTAGCACAAATTACTATTAACAGACCTTCGAAGCTAAATGCGCTCAACAAAGCAACTATTCAAGAACTGCATGACGCTTTCGAAATTCTTGAAAACGATCAAGAGGTAAAAGTTATAATCATTACTGGCGAAGGCGAAAAAGCATTTGTTGCTGGAGCAGATATTTCGGAATTTGCAAATTTTTCAATTGAAGAAGGTGCTCAATTGGCTGCTCAAGGACAAGAATTATTGTTTGATTTTGTCGAAAAACTAAAAACTCCAGTTATTGCTGCCGTGAATGGTTTTGCACTTGGTGGTGGATTAGAATTGGCAATGGCTTGTCATTTTCGTGTTGCCTCAGATAATGCCAAAATGGGTTTACCAGAAGTTTCTCTTGGCGTAATTCCTGGTTATGGCGGAACGCAACGTTTACCTCAACTTATAGGAAAAGGTCGTGCAATGGAACTCATCATGACAGCTGGAATGATAGATGCTGAAACTGCAAAATCCTACGGATTGGTAAATCATGTTGTTCCACAAGCAGAATTGATAGAATTTACCAAAGGTATTGCTGCTAAAATCATGAAAAATTCGCCAATGGCAATTAGCAAAGCTATTAAAGCCATCAATGCCAATTATAAACACGACGTTGACGGATTTGACGTTGAAATTAGAAACTTTGGGAAATGCTTTGGTACCGAAGATTTTAAAGAAGGAACAACTGCTTTCTTAGAAAAACGAAAAGCTAGTTTTACTGGGAAATAATAATTTTATGAAAAAGTATTTACTCTTTTTATTATTTGCCCTATCAAATAGTTTTTTTGCTCAAAAAATTCAATATAAACTACAGAAAAGTGAAGTTTTTCGAGATGATTTCAAGAATACAAACATTGTTCTATCAGATAAGAACTCAAAAGGAGAAACAATTTTAGTCAGATCATATAGTGGAACTATGATATCTCAAGGAAATGGGTTCTACATTGAAAAATATGATACTAAATTAAAATTGATTCAAGAATATTTGTTTGATCTGAAACACCCAACATATCAAAAATTTAATTTAATTGTTGGTATTTTTCAAATGGAAAACAATCTTCATTTCGTAGAAATTTATTTTGATTTAAATGAAAAAATGTATGTCTGTTTTGATAATATGTTATCTGAATCATTCGAAGTTTCAAAAAAAGAATTATTCAGGTTTTCAAAAGAAGAATTTAAAAATTTTGGAGTTTTTAATTTGCAGAATAAGTTTTATTCTAGAGCTAACGAAGATTGGATGAATGACAATGAAGGTGTTTTTAATTCAGAAAATGAGCAAAAAAATCTAAATGTTTTTAACAATCTATTTTTTTCTGGAAATAATGGCAAATACAATTATTCAAATGTCTATTGGAATGAGAAACAGGTTGGAGGTTCGGATATATTGCTAACAGTTAATCAAAACAAATCGGCATTTGCAATAGCTATTGACTTTTTTAGTAAAGAAAATGATGCTTTAAAACTTTATTTATTTGACAATAAGCTTGAAAAAAAATTAGATTTGATGTATGGTACTGAATTAAATGAAAAGAAATGTTTTTTTCAAAACATACAAGTTTCTGATGATGGAAATGCCATTTTCTTATTGTCAAAATCATATACCAAAGATTTAAAAAACAAAGAAGAAGGTGGAAAATATTATTATGAATATTCTAAAATAACTTCAAAAAGCCAAATTACAGAAAGGGTTGATACAAATGAGCATTTTATAGGTTCATTGAAATCATATTTTCATAATGATGAGTTAATAAGCATTGGTTTTTATTCTGATGATATAGATTTCAATTACAGCGGTATTTATTGTTTAAAAATGGATGTGAATACATTACAAGTAAAGTCATCGAATTATAATCCATTTACTAGTCAATTTTTACTTGATAAGTACGGTAATGATAAGAAAAAAGCACTAAAAAACATTAAATTTAAAAGTGTTCATTTTACAAATGAAAATGATATGATTATTAATGCCGAAGAAGTTTATATTTCTAGTCAGCTTAATAATTCTAGTTTTTCCAATAATTCATTAAATAGAACATCTGGTTCAACAATTAATTTCCATAGTACAGCATCATTTCCACATTTAAATTTTGATGATATTATTATCGCAAAACTTAATTTTGAAGGTGCTTTAATATGGGCTAGAAACATTAATAAAAAACAATCTACAACAAACGAAAATAATTCAGCATTTCTTTCATACACTTCTTCATTTAAAAATGAAAAGGCATATTTTTTTATAAATGCAAAAGAAGAAATTAAAAAGATTAAAAATGATAGAATTGAATTTGGACAAATTAGAAAAAATAAATCCAATCTTAATATAATACAAGTAGATACAAATGGCGATTTTGAATATGAAGAAATTCTTGATGATGAAGAAAACGCAGTACCTTTCATGGTTTCAAAAGGAGTAACTATAGATAATGCGGTTTACTTTTTGGGAAGAAGAGGTAGTGATAAGCAACTTTTGAAAGTTACTTTATAAATAAAAAAGAGAACCAAATTTGGTTCTCTTTTTATTTTTCTCCTTCCCATTCAGCATAAAACTGAGCTAGAAAATTTTCCATAAATCTGTGCCTATCTACGGCTAATTCTTTTCCGGTTTTGGTATTCATTTTGTCTTTTAACAACAAAAGTTTTTCGTAAAAATGATTTAAAGTTGGAGCTTCAGAATTTTTATACTCTTCTTTAGACATGTTCATTTTTGGAGGAATATTGGGGTTGTACAATTGTCGATTTTTAAAACCTCCATAATTAAAAGTTCTAGCAATACCAATAGCTCCAATAGCATCCAATCTATCGGCATCTTGTACAATTTCGAGCTCTTTGGAATTGAATTTCTTCTCGAAGTTTCCGCCTTTGAAAGAGATGTTTTCAATGATAGCTACTACATGTTGAATTTTAGATTCTGCAATTTTTTGACTTTCAAGAAATTCACGCGCTATTCTTGGACCAATCGTTTCGTCTCCACCATTAAACTTACTATCTGCTATGTCATGAAGCAATGCGCCTAACTTTACAATTTCAATATCACATTCTTCATGCTGAGCAATCAATAAGGCATTTTTAAAAACCCTTTCGATGTGAAACCAATCGTGGCCAGCTTCTGCATTTTCTAGTTTTTGTTTTACAAAAAGTATCGTGTTGTCTATTACTGACATGAAATTATGGTTAAAAAAATCCTTTCATTTTTAGAAAGGATTTCGTTAATATTTTTTAGCTAATCAAAGCAGGTTGCACCCATTTGAAAATTTTTGTTTCTTGCGGAAGGACTAATCTTTCAGATATTTTTGCCATTCTGGCTGGCAATTTCATCAAGTAATCTCTTGCTTTTTCTGCTTCATCTGTTAGTCCTGATATTTTGTCAATCTGCCATCTGTCAATCAGTTTTTGCAAAATGTCAACATAATCACTAGCGGTATAAACTCCTATTTTTTGAGCAGAATTTGAGAATTCTTCAAAGGCTGTACTTATTTTTTCTCCTGACTCTCTCAAGAAATGAGCTGGCATTGTGATTTTTAATTTCATCATGTGTTGAAAAGCTAACATCATTTCGCTAGGATCAACTTTGAAAATTCTATCTACAAATTCTGAATAAGCATGATGATGACGCATTTCATCACCAGCAATCATATTACATAGTCTCGAAAGCTTTTTATCGCCATAATCTTTTGCAATTTTCGAAACTCTATTGTGTGAAACATAGGTTGCTAATTCTTGAAAACTGGTATAAACAAAGTTTTTATAAGGATCTTTTCCTGTTCCTATGTCGAATCCATCATTAATCAAATGATGTGTAGTGATTTCTACTTCGCGCATATTCACTCGACCAGATAAATATAAATATTTGTTGAGCAAATCGCCATGACGGTTTTCTTCACCAGTCCAATGACGAATCCATTTAGACCATCCATTTCTAGCTTCATTATCTACACCTTCTACTTCCATAAGCCAACTTTCATAGGTAGGCAAAGCTTCTTCGGTAATAGTGTCGCCAACTAGTACTACCCAAAAATCATAGGGTAAATCTTTGGCAATCTCGCGGAGTTCTTTTACCTCATCGGCAAAATTTTCGCTTTCAGAATTTGGTAAAAAATCGGTTGGTTGCCATATTTTTTCAACCGGAATTAAAAATTGTTCTACGAAGCTATCGACGTTTTTTTCCAAAAACTGCATCACTTCTAATCTGACATTTTTTAAAGACATTAAGAATATTTTTTATTGTTTAATTATTTTTTATTGCGCTAACAACTGCACTTTCTGTTTTTTGCATTAATTCCTCAAAAGAGTATTCCTTTACTGCTAGTGGTTCATGAATTGTAAATTCTAGTTTATTTCCTAACCCCATTGGGAAAGCACCAAATTTGACCATTTTCCAAGAATTGTTGATGGTAATTGGCACAATATATGCCGAAGGAGCATATTTGCATAAAATCTTCAAACCGCTTTGCGCAAACTCTTTTGGCTTTCCAGTTTTGCTCCTTGTTCCTTCAGGAAAAATTACTGCCGAACGATGGTACTTTTCTATATATTCGCCTAATCCTTTTATTATTGGCAAAGCTTGTTTCGGATCTTTTCTATCAATTAAAACCGATCCACCGTGTCGCAAATTATATGAAACACTCGGAATTCCTTTTCCAAGTTCTTTTTTACTGACAAACTTAGCATGAAACTTTCTCAAATACCATATAATTCCGATAATATCATATAGACTTTGATGATTGGCAACAAAAATTATTGGCACATCATTAGGGATAATTTCTCTGTTTTTAAAAGTATAGCTCGTTCCAAGAATATTGGTACATCTGACTAAAAATAAATTCAAATAATCTACACTTTTTTTGTGTGCTTGATATCCAAAAATATTGAAACAAACCCATTGAATTGGATGAAAAACAACCAATGTTAATCCAAAACATAAATAATATACTACTGATATCGGATAAGAAACCAGTTTTTCCATAGTTTAGTAAAAATTGAATACAAAAGTAAGGATTATAATTGGGTTTAGATTGTTTATAAATCTTAAAATGTTGTTGAATTTATAATCAAAAAAGAAGTATTTTTACAGAAATTAAACGCAAAACAATTTATTACAGACAAAATGAGTTCAGAAAAAGAAGCCAAATTAAAAGCATTACAACTAACACTTGATAAACTCGATAAAGCTTACGGTAAAGGAACTGTAATGAAAATGGGAGACAAAGCTGTAGAAGAAGTTGAAGTTATACCATCTGGTTCGTTGGGATTGGATTTAGCACTAGGAGTAAATGGATATCCAAAAGGAAGAATTATAGAAATTTATGGTCCAGAATCTTCTGGTAAAACCACCTTGACGCTTCATGCAATTGCCGAAGCTCAAAAAGCTGGTGGAATAGCCGCATTTATAGATGCTGAACATGCTTTTGATAGACATTATGCAGAAAAGCTTGGTGTTGATATCGAAAATCTTATTATTTCACAACCCGATAATGGAGAACAAGCGTTGGAAATTGCAGAAAATCTTATACGCTCTGGCGCTATTGATATTGTGGTTATTGACTCGGTTGCTGCATTGACACCAAAAAGTGAAATTGAAGGTGAAATGGGTGATTCAAAAATGGGATTACACGCCCGATTAATGTCACAAGCTCTAAGAAAATTGACCGCAACTATCAGCAAAACAAATTGTACTGTTTTCTTTATCAATCAGTTGAGAGAAAAAATTGGCGTGATGTTTGGAAATCCAGAAACAACAACGGGAGGAAATGCATTAAAATTTTATGCTTCTGTTCGATTGGATATTCGCCGTGCATCGCAAATTAAAGATGGTGAAAACGTAATTGGAAACAGAACAAAAGTAAAAGTTATAAAAAACAAAGTAGCTCCACCGTTCAAAACAGCAGAATTTGACATCATGTATGGCGAAGGAGTTTCTAAAACTGGAGAAATTCTTGATTTGGCTGTAGAATTTGAAATTATCAAAAAGTCAGGTTCGTGGTTTAGTTACGGCGAAACAAAATTAGGTCAAGGTCGTGATGCTGTAAAAGCTTTGATAAAAGACAATCCAGAACTAGCAGAAGAACTAGAACAACTGATAAAAGACCACATCAAAGAAGGTCATGAAAATTAACAAAATCCTGCTTCGGCAGGTTTTTTTATTTAATAGACGCAACCTTTTTAAAAATTAATTATCTAACAGAAAAAGTTTTCTAAAAAAATGAAAAGAATTTTAGCCTCATTTGCCCTCGTTTTTTTATTGGCATCTTGTTCACTTGATAATGGTTCAAATTTCCATTTTGAACTTTTGCCAGTAGATAGTGTTGATATTCCAACAGAATTTAGTATTGGAAATACATATCCTATAAAAATGTATTACACTAGACCTTCTACTTGTCATTATTACAACAGTATTTATTATGACAAAGATTTGAATATTAGAACAGTAGCAATAGAAAGTGTTGTTGAGGAAAGAAACAATTGTCAAGAACTTACTGACAACGTTCAGGAGTGTTCATTCAATTTTAATGTTACCAGCAATGGAACTTATATTTTTAAATTCTGGAAAGGTAAAGATGAAAGCGGAAATAATATTTTTCTAGAATATGAAATACCAGTAAATTAAAAAACAGAAAACTTGCTGCAATTTGGATTTAAAGCAACTCATACATGAATGCAAGAATAATGACAGGAAATCGCAAGAACAATTATACCGCATCTATGCATCAAAATTGTTTGGCGTTTGCCTAAAGTATTCACGTAATTATGAAGAAGCTCAGGACAACTTTCAGGAAGGTTTTTTATTGATTTTTGAAAAGATAAAAACATATTCATTCAAAGGTTCTTTCGAAGGTTGGATGAAACGAGTAATGATAAATCATGTTCTTCAACAGTATAGAAAAGAAACATTTTTAAACCTTGTTCCAGAGAAAGAAGAAATTGACAATGAAATAGAACTTGACGACGAAAACATTGATTTAGATTATTTATTAAAAATTATTCAAGAATTGCCAGATAGGTACAGATTGATATTTAATCTATACGTCATGGATGGGTATTCGCATCAAGAAATTGCCGAGATGACGAACATTTCAATTGGCACATCTAAGTCAAATTTATCGAGAGCCAAATTGATTTTGAAAAATAAAATAGAGAATTACAAAACGAGTATGAATACAAATTTTCCATCAGCAAAATGATAGAGAAAAAAGATATAGAAAGACTTTTTCAGGAAAGATTCAAAGATTTTGAACATGATGCTCCACTGGAGAGTTGGGAAATCATAGAATCAAGACTAGAGAAAAAAGAAAAACGCAGAATAATTCCATTGTGGTGGATGTTTTCTGGTGTAGCTGCTGTTTTTATTATTGGGTTTTTTATGGTTACAAAAGGTGGTTTTTTACAACAAAATAACCATCAAGATGTTCCTGTTGTAAACATTGAAAACAACTCGAGTAGCAAACAAACTAAAGATGATGAGAAAGGCAAAATAAATAATGACCAAATCATTAATAAGTCCACATCAATAAATGACGTAGCAACAAATGACGTTGATGCTGATGAAATTAACACAAATGACATTGA
>ERZ795062.1495-NODE-1495-length-16596-cov-7.795417_pt1 | contig 16596 bp, 20 predicted proteins | sample MGYA00375146_ERZ795062 | MGnify/ENA primary metagenome ERZ795062 (study PRJEB30191, sample SAMN05720281) | activated sludge metagenome | isolation source: Anaerobic digester | place: USA | collected 2015-07-16 ... | reverse complement strand
GCTCCCGGCGCCGCTGCGTTTCTGCGGGATGCCTTTGCGGGGTCTGGCGATGCTCACCGACACCGGCGCTTCGGGGCGGTTCGCGGTCCACCCGACACCGGTGATCAGCCAGGTGCCGGCCCGTTTGCCTTTCAGGTTGTCGCCGCGCAGGTCCACGGTGTGCATGGGGCGCAGCCGCCGGCCGTAGGCGTAGGGCAGGCTCAGGGCGCCGGTGCCGAACGTTGCGGTGTCGTCGTCGTCGAGGTCGGTCTCCAACTCCAGGGCGTCCGTGTCGGCACGGTCGGCCCAGGTGACGCCCCACATGGGCAGGTAGGCGGGCTGCTCGGTCCAGGCCCACCACGGGTCCATGAACAGCACATTTCCGTCCCACTCGGTCCAGGACCAGCCCAGATCCGATGCCAGCGCGTCGATGATGTCCATCACGGTTTCGTCGCTGCCAGGGTCGACCGTGGCCTTGCGCTGCGACGGCTGGGTCCAGCATTTGCCGCCGGCGGCCTTCGCCCGGTTGGCCACCCAGACTGTGGAGCGGACACCTTTGGCCTTCTCGGCTTTCGCCTTGCGCAGCCTGCGTGCCAGTTCCGAGCGCGCCCGCACATCCCAGGCGATCGCCGTCTGCCCGAGGTTCGTCTGCTTCACACCGCCGACTTCCCACCGTCCGTCGCCGGTGACGATCGACGTCCCGGTCAGGCCCAGCTGGGAGCGGGTCATCTGCCCTTTGGTGTCGGTCAGCGCGACCGTCATCTCCCCGGCCTGCCCCAGCCCGTAGGCGACGGTGATGTCGCCCAGCACGTCGTCGGGCAGCGCCAACCGGTCGCCGTTGACCAGCCACATGTCAGCCGTCCAGGGCGTTGACCGGTGGCAGCAGGTCGGGCCGCCGTGACCCGATGCGCTGCGCCAGCCTGACCCGCGGGGACCGGCGGGCGGGGCTGGTCGCGTCGCGCTCGGACAGCCCGGCGGGCGGGGCGGGGATCGGCGCCCCGTTCGGGGACAGCACACCCCACCACTGCTCGAGGGGCTGCTCCGGGTTGACGCTCACGTGGTCCTGCCCATGTTCTTGGCTTTGCCGCGCGGCACCGGCCCGACGACCGGTGACGCGTCGGAGTCCTCGGTCAGCTCGATGTCCGCGGTCGAACGGGTCGGTTTGCCGGGCGCGTTCTCTTCGGTGTCGGTGAACGCCAGCCCGGTGATCCGGAAGGCGCCCATGTGTTCGGCGGACAGGGTGACAACGATCGGGTCCTCGGATCGTGACAACTGCCGCAGCAGCCGCTGGTATGGCGCCACCGGACGGCCGGCGTCGTACAGGTCCGCGGCGAACGACAGTTTCTCCAGGTTCTTGCCGGTGCGGATCAGCAGCGGGGCGCGGCCGGGCCGGTCGACTTCCTCCCACACGTCCTGCACGTCGGTGGTGGACCTGGCCACGGGGATCAGGGGCAGGCGCAGCAGACCCGCCTCGCGGGTGAACATGCGCATCCGCCGGTCCCCGGCGTCCCTGGCGGCGGCCTCGGCGGTGCCCTTGATGAGCACGGTGACACTAGCCATGGGGCCACCCCTTGCCGCGGCGGCGGGAGTCGGCGGCGGCCTCGGCCTGCATCGCCCGGAACACCGCCCGCACGTCGACGCTGCTGCTCGGGTTGTTGATCGTGGCCTGGTAGTGGTGATGTGTCTCGGTGACGGTGCCCGCTCCGGGGACGGCGTGCAGATGGCGGTCCGGGCCGGACCCGTGGAACGCGGCATAACCGCCGCCGGCCCTGACCCGGTTAGCGTAGGCGTTGAGTCCGGGCCCGGTCACGTCCAGGGCCCGGCCCCGGGCATGATCCGATCCGGGAGATCCGAGATTGTCGAAGCGCAGACCTGAGGTGACCGTCTGGGTGCCGGCCAGGCCGGCGGACAGCCGGGCGTGGGCCATGCCTAACGCGATGCCGGCGCCGCGGGTACGCGGCGACGCGGTGTCGCCCTCCTGCTTCTTGCGGCCTCTCCTGCCCGGAGGGTTCTGGGCCGCGTCCGTCGCGGCGTCGACGGCATCCCAGGCTGATGTCAACGTCACTTCGACGCTGGCCCGGACCTTGCGGCCGTCGATCTGCTTCAACGCCCGGTCCAGGGCCAGTGTCCGCTCAGACGCGTTCTTCGTCTTGGTCGACAGGGTGTCGAACCAGGTGCTGGCTTTGTTCGCCTGCTCGGATGCCCCGCCGAGCCCGTCGGCGAGGCTGGTCGCGGCATCCGCGGTGGTCTGCGACACCAGACCCGTCTTGGCCAGGATCTGCAGCGTCGTCGCCGCGGCACCGGCGAGATACCCCAAGCCCTTGAGCACGACGGACTGCCACTTCATCCACACAGAGATCCACTTGAAGATCCCCGAGGCGATCGCCTGCAGGACCCCCACGATCAGCCACTTGTTCCGTTCGATGGCCTTCGTCGCTGTTTTGAGGGCCCCCGGAATGTCCATGCCCATACCGGTGCTGATACTCATCACCACGTCACCGACGGCCTCTTGGAGGTTCCCCCAGGCGACCTGCGTCTTGGCGATGCCGTCCGCCTGCGCCTTCGCCGAGCCGCCCACCTGGCGGCCCAGCTCCTTCATGATGAGCGCCTGGGCGCCGGCGGCATCACCGGCCGCAACCATCGCTTTGACCTGGTCCTGCTGCTGGGCTGTGAAGGACACCCCGATGCGCGACAGGGCGGTCAGCCCCTTCACGGGGTCGTTCAACGCCTTGCCGACCATGACAGCGCTGGACTGCAGATCCTTGCCGAACGCGACGGACAGATCCAGGGCGAGTTTGTTCGCCCGGGTGAGGGTCTTGCCTTGCACGTTGCCGAAGGTCAGCAGGACGTTGGTCATCTCGCGGATGTTGTCCCCATCGATACCCGAGATGCTCTCCAAATGGTTGATCATCTTTTCGAGGGCAGCCGGGGCTTCGGTGCGGCCCATGGATCGCATCACGGCGACGGTCTGCGCGGCTGCCTTGCGCGCCGAGCGCGCCTCGTTCACCGAGGAGGACAGGAACGTGAACGCTCCGGACAGCCCGGCGATAGCAGCGGTGACACCGGCGGCGACACCGGTGACCTTGCCCCAGCCGGCGGCGAACGCCGACCCGCCTCTGGTGGCTTTCCCGTGCGACCTGTTCAGCCGGTCGGTTTCGCGGCGGTTGCGCTGCGTCGCGTTCGTGGCCTTGTCGAGTTCCTGCGCGGTGTCCTTCTGGACCAGCGCCCAGCGTTTCGCCTCGACCCGGGCTTTGGCCAGGGAGTCTGTGAGCCGTTCGACGTCGCGACGGCCCTCTCCGGTCTGCTCGAGGGCGTCGGTGGCCTTACGGACCTGCCGCTCCAGCGTCTTGACGTCCGTGCGGGCATCGCGCAGGGCGCTCTCGGCCTGGTTCTTGGCGGAGATCAGCAGCTCGATCTTCTCAGCCACCGGTCACCACCCTTCTGGGTTCTGGGTTTGGTTGACTGGGCGTCCAGCCGGCGTTCACGGGCCTGCGCGCAGGCCCTCAGGATGTCGAGGCGGATCTGGTCCAAGGCGAGGATGTCGAGGGGGCTGATCGAATCGCTGAACAGGGCGGCGAGTGCTTCAGCCTCCCTGATCGCGGGGAGTCGGCTCAGCCCCTTACCGAAGGGTCCTCGATCGTCTCCACCTCAGCGTCAGTCTCGATCTCCTCCTTGACGAATCGTGCAGCCAGGGAGTCCACGACCGATGGGGATTCGAACAGTTTGAGGACGGCCTCGGCCGAGTCCCGCGCGCCGAGATCCTTCAGCAGGCGGGGGTCGGCGAAGGCAGACGCGCGTTCCTTGCGGCAGTCGATCATGTGCTCGCCGCCGTGCAGGATCCCGACGGTGTAGCGGGCCAGGATCAGCGCCGCGTAGGCCTCGCCTTCTTCGACGTCGAAGATCTGGGCCCGCTTCTTCGCATGTTTGCCAGCCTCGCTGGTGATGTACTCGCGTGAGGTGGGGACGCGCAGATCCAGTTCCCACGCCGCTTTGTCCGGCTCCGGGGACAGCCGCACGATGCGTTCGTTGAGGCGTTTCTGCTCGCGCAGCCCTGCCCGCAGGATTGACTGGAAGTCGTCTGTGAACTCGGTGGCGGTGTCGGTTGCCACATCGACGACCCCGAAGGTGATGTCGTCGCTCACGCCGGGGCCGCCAGCACGATCTGCAGCATGGCCCGCTCACCGGAGTCCGCGTCGATCTCCGGTGGGGTGACCGCCGCCAGGCGCAGACCACCCTTGGATGACCACCCGCCCGGAATCGGATTGTACGCCCCATCCAAGAAAACCTTGGTCAACGTGATGTCGACCCCGTCGAGGGCGCCGGCGTGCAGCTTGTCCTCAACCGCGGCGTCACGCTCGGCGACATACTTGCGCGCCAGGGTGATCTGCCCGCGGGTACGCCGCCCGGAGGTGAGGATGTCGGCGCCGCCGGACTCCTCCCGGCCGCTGCTGATCTCCCACTCGCTGCCCTCGTCGGACATCGTCGCCCACGGGCCTTTCAGCAGGGAAAGCGGATCCTCAAGGCTGACCTGGATCCGGTCCTGTGTCGTGTTCGTGCTCATCGGCTGCTGCTCCTTACACCAGGGCGGTGGCCGCGTCGGCCACCGAGATCGAGAAGAACGTGAACTCGGCGATCGGTGACAGCCGCAGGCCCACCTTGATGGTGATGTTCCCGGCTGCGATGTCCTCTGGGGTGTTGACCGACGGGCCCGCCTGCACGACGTAGCCGGGGTCGACGACAACACCGTTTTCAACTCTGGCGTACAGGGCACCGGCGGCGGCCCGAACAGCCAGCATCCCTTCGATCGCCCCTGCCAGCTGGGCGATGGCCAGGCCACGGCCGTCGATGTTCGACCCCCGGAACGATTCGTTCAGGGCGTCGCAGGCGGCCTGGACAGCGTTGACGGTGTCGGCGTGCTGCACCCCGTCCAAGTTGGTGTTGCCACCCAGGCCGCGCACAAGCTTCCAGCTGTAGAACGCGGTGCGGCCGGCGACGGTCCGGGCCACGGACACCCCGGCGGCGTCGAGTTCGGCCCAGTCCGCGTCGAGGATCTCGTACTCGGGGGTACCGATCGGGATCGCGCCGGAGCCGACGGTGATCAGGGACCGCTGCGGGCCGTACGCGGAGTGCGCCGCGGCGCGACGCCCGGCAGCGACCCCGGCCAGTTCGGCGGCGGTGCCGTCGTCCAGCACCAGGCGGGGCCACAGGATCGTGCACCTGTCTGCCCCGGCATACCCGGCGACCGTCCCGTTGGCGGTCAGCGCGCTGTCCTTCGTGGACCCGGCGGGCAGGGTCAGCAGACCGATCCGGCCGGTGGCGTCGCAGTGTTCCGCGATCGCCTGCCAGGTGGCCGACGTGGACCGGCCCGGGGCCAGCACACACATCCCGGAGCCGAGCCCCAATGTGGTGGCCAGCATCCCGGCTGCGGTCACGGACCCGTCGGAGGCGGTGCCACCTGACAGGGTCACTGTCCCGGCGTCACCCACCGCGCCGGTGACCCGGACCTTCGAGCTGTTGGCGTTGATCGCGGCGAACAGTTCCGCGCCGGTCGCGGCGGTGAACCGTTCGGACACCCCCGGCCCGGCCAGGGTGAACACAGGTTTCTGCCCGGACGGCAGGGCCAGGGTGGCGACCCACGCGTTCGCGGCGGAGCCCGGATAGCGGGCGGTCACGGTGAGGTCGTCGATCACCCCCGAGGCGGAAGCCGCGGAGGACCCCACACCGCGCACGACCCACGCTTCGGCCAGGCCGCAGGCGAACGCCTGCTGCAACGCGTCGTGCATGTCCGCGCCGCCTGCGCGCTGACCGAACACAGCCCTGTACTCGGCCATGCCACGGATCAGGGTCGGGGTGTTGCCGGGGCCTTCCCCGGCGGTTCCGACGACGATAGCACGCCCGGTCGGGACGGCGCTGGAGGTCTGGGAGGCCTCCAGAACATCAATGGAGAAGCTGGTGCGTGCGCCCATGAGCGCCGTCCTTTCAGGAGGTGGTGGGGAGAGTCTGCGCCGCGTCCACAGCGGTCACATCGGTGGTGATGGTGGAGATCGGGAAGCTGATCTCGTCGAGGGTTTCCACCGCGACGATCCGCACGGTGATCAGCCCCGCGGCCAGCGGCCGGGAGGCGGAGTCCTGCTTGCCGGGGCCGGTCTCCTCGGTCAGCTGCCGGGCGTCGATGCTCACCGTGCCGGTGACATCCGGGCGGCGCAGGCAGATGTGGCGCAGGGCCAGCAGCACCCGGTCACGCCCGATCGAGGCCAAGGTGAGCTGCCCGGACTGCGGGGACACCACCAGCACACCGAGGTCCAGCTGGTAGGTGCACGTCCACTCGGTGCAGGCGCCGCCCTCCTCGGCCTTCATGCCCAGCAGTTCCGCGCTGGTCACGATCACTGACGGCAGCTTGTCGGACCGGTCGGGGAACTCGTCGGCGCACATCACGTGCGGGTCGGGCGGCCACACGGCCGGCTCGTTGTCCACGTCGACCGGTGGGACCTGCGCCCGGACCTCCGACAGGAAGCCCGGGAGCAGCTCGATCAGGTGCGCCTCGGTGAGCCTGCGCACACCCTCATGGCCGAGCATCAGGACTCCCACGGTTTCACGATGTGCTTCGCGATCAGGTCACGGACCTGGGCGCGTTCACCCTTCGTGAAGGCGGGCAGCGGGTCACGTTTCGGCATCCGCTTGGTGCCGTGCTTGTGCAGCACCCAGTGCGGGGCGGTGCGCCCGGCAGGCCCGAACACCGCATACTTCGCGCCGGCCTTCGCGGGCCGCGCATCGGTGACGGACCGTTTCAACAGCCCCGTGCGCACCAACGTCCGCCCGCCCAGACCCTCCCCGCGGCGTGCCACGATGTAGCGCGGCGACAGCGGCTTCCACTTCGGGCGGCCACCCTTAGCGAACAGGTCCTTCTGCCGGCGCGCGAACAACTCGCCCACGTCGGGCCACACATCGTCGAGGTTGTCCGCCCCGCGCCCGACCCCCTCGAGCTTCTTCAGGAGGCGGGAGGATCCCTTGACTTCGACTTCGCCGCCGATCATCAGGCGTCCAGCGCGGGGTCGATCGGTGGACCTCCTGCCGCGAACCCGAATGTTTCAGGCCAGCCCCCGACGTACTGGTCGGCGCCGGGCCCAACGACGACACCGGGGTAGGCGGTTGGCGGGGGATGAGCCTCACCGGACTGGGCGCGGTGCCGGCGGTGCTGCAGCAGCAGCGACTTCTCGTCCTCGGTGAGCAGACGCGGGCTCAGCCCGATCGACACCTCACCGTTGCTGAAGCTGGTGCGCTCGTTACCCGGCGCACGGTAGATCATGGCGGCCTGGCGCAGCATCACGAGTTTGATCGCGTGGTGGGCGTACCCAGGAACTCCGGACAGGTCCGGGCGGCGCAGATAATTTAGCACCGCCGATTGGCCTTGCGCTGTGGCCTGGACCGCGGCGGCGCGCTCCTCGGGGGTGGGGAAACTCTGGCGCAGGTGCACGCCCAGGTCGTCCTCAGTGATGATCTGCGTCACCTGCGCGTCTCCTTTCCTGGGTGCATGCGGGTGGAGTGCTAGCCGCCCCGGCGAGGCGGGACGGCTAGCACTGATGTCACGGCCCGGCAGGCGGTGCTTCGATCTCCAGCTGGGCGAAAGCGTCCGGGTCGGCGCACGCGAAACCGAGGTTGGCCTCGACGAGCAGACCGACCATGTTGTGCTGCCACAGCGGGAGAAGATCGTCGCCGACCTTCAGGGTGGCCTGATTGGACAGCCGCACAGTCAGCCCCATGGCCACGCCGTAGACGGCCTGGCCCCAGTCGCCGACAACACCACCGATGGTGGGGATGTAGCGGGACAGCCGACCGAACGTCTTCGGGAACGGCAGGTCCGTGTCGTCCCGGTTGCCGTTCTCGTCGAACCGGTTACGGAACCGGGGGCGCAGCCGGGTGTCCAGGATCGCGCCGGTCGCGGCGAAGTCCTTCCCTTCGGTCGCGGACACCAGCTCGTCTGCCGCGGCGACATCACCGAAGAACCCGCCCAGCTTGTTCGTTGCCGTGCCAAGCGTGACCGCCTTGGTGTTGTCCTTGAGGATGTAGTCGGGGAAGGGCCCGGCCTGCGCCGGGTTCACGGTCTTCTTGCCCGCGATGGCGGCCAGGTCGAACGCGCGGGCGATCGCCCCGGAACCGTTGCGCAGCAGCTCCTGCTCGATCCAGGTCAGGTTGCTCTGGATCTCCTCGGAGAAGGGGATGATCGTGGTGACCTTCTTGGCGACCACGTTCACAAGGTCGATGCTGGCGGAGGCCACGTGCTTGGCCGCGCCCTCGTCGGTCCAGTCGGCCTCGATGTCGCCGACGAGCACGGGGATCGCACCACCGTTGACGCTGATCGGGACAGGCCGGGCCAGCTGCATGACAGCGGACACGTCCTGTGCCTGCTGCAGGATCGGCCCGGAGATCTCCGGGGGGACGAGGACGGACTTTCCGTTGAGCTTCAGGCCGTCAATGGCCATGGTGACCTCCTAGGGTCATTGGGGGTGTTCAGGTGGTCAGGGCCGACCCGAAGAACGACGCGAACGCCTCCGATTGGCTCGGCGGGTCCGGCGTGACAGGGGTTGGCGGCGGGGCGCCGGCGGGTGCGGGCGGCGGGGTTGGCATGGCGGAGATCAAGCCCTTGGCGTCCTGGGTCAGCGCGTCCTCGGTGTCGCCTTTGAGGCGGTCGATGAGGGTCACGGGGACGCCCTGGGCAAGACCTACCCGGTAGCGCAGCAGGTCCGCGTCACGAGCTGCCAGGTCTGTGTCCTTGGCGGACAGCTGGTTCTGCAGGTCGGTGATCGTGGTCTGCGCCTGCTGCCACGACGATTCGTGCTTGCGGGACAGGCCCTTCCACTTGTCGACCTCGGCCTGCAGCGGATTGGGCGGCTGGGCAGGGTCGGGGGTGGGATTGGGGTCGCCGGGCGGCTGGGTCTGCGGGTCCATGCGTGGTTTCTCCCTTGTCAGGTGGTGGTGCCCCATGTCGGGGCGACCGCGGCTTCCCCGTGGCGGGGTCGGGCGGTGGTCTACTGTGCGGGCTGCTGCCCGATGGCTTGCCGGAACGCGGCGAGCATCGCCGGGAAGTCGGAGATCTGCTGCGGGGAATAGCCCAACTCGCGCCAGATCTGCTCGAACGGGATCATCAGCGTGGCCTTCTTGGTGGCCGCGTCGACGCGCATCCCCTCGGAGTGTGGCTCCAGGTCGGCCCACACCACCTCTAGGCGGTCATCTGCCGGCATGCCCATCGCGATCGCGGCCATGTTCAGCCCCGCCTCGATGTCCTCCCCGAAGTCGGCCTTCCGGTCCCCGACAACAGCTGACATCCCCGACTTCTCCGCGGACTGCAACGCGTCAGCGCTAGGCGGATTCTCCCCTCCCAGCAGGTAGGGCGCCGGGCGGCGGGAGGTGACCGCCAGGGTTTTCTGGTCGGTCTGCTGAGCCAGAAGGTACGGGTTGAGGTCAGTCGCGGCGAACTCCATCGCCTTGACATCCTTGTCTTCGATCGTCCAGGTCCGGTTCACGCCCGGCTTGAACGGCCAGTCCGGATTGCCGTTCTCGTCTTCCCCCGGGGTCCACCCCATGATCAGGCGCTGCCGGTGAGCGGCGAACGTCTGCGCCATCAGCCTGTCCGCGATGGTCTGGTTGATGCGGTCCTGGATCTCGGTGAGCCCGTCGAGTTCGGAGGTGAAACCGCCTTCGTCGTCGGGAAGGTTCAGCACCGGCCGGACAGACACCAGCCCCGGGGCGACCTCACCGGAGGTGACGATCCGCCAGCGGGCACCTGCGCGCTTGAGGTCGATCCACTCGCCGGGGACGAACAGTCGGCAGAACGTAGCAGGCGTGTCGCCTCTCAGGTCGCCGGGCTGCTCTTCACCCCAGAACGTCGCCGCAAGGGTGACCCGCTCCGGTTCGGCAGGGTCAACCTCGTGGATCGTCCGCATGGGGGATGCCGTCCGGAGAATGATCCGCCCGTCATCCCTGCGCACGACAGTGAGATACCCGATGCCATTCTTCAACACGGTCCGCCACAGCCTGGCCTGCCGGGCATCCATCCCGGACACCTGCCACACGTCCCACAGTCGGTCCGCGAGATCGCCCTGCGACGAGGTGACTCCGAGGATCTTCAACCGTTCGGCGACCATGTCGACAACCGACTTCATCATGTTCGCCTTGGCCCGGTCCAGCAGGCTGCGGTACTCCTGGGCGCGGTCAGCCGGCACATACGGCCGGGGTGTCTGCCCGCGGTAGTAGTCATCCCACGTCTTCAGCTGGGAGCGGCGGTTGACCAGGAGCGTCGACAGCCTACCGGCAGCCTCGCGTGCAGTCCTGGCGTCCATGGTGCTCCGTTCGCTTCAGATTCCGGCCGCGCGTCCGCGGCGCTTCTTGGGTGCCCAGCCATCGGACAGTGCGTCGGCGCGGGCCTCGTAGGCCAGCGTCGCCCCGACTAGCGCGTCGATCTTGCGGTCCTCGGTGGGCTTCTGGACCAGGCGCAGCCTGCCGCGCTTCGCCACGGCGGCATTCTTGAAGTGCACGACCATCCGTTTGTCGCCGGAGTGCCACACCACGCCGTTGACCAGATCGGTGCTGATCCTGTCCAGGGCCGCATCCATCGCGACGTAGTGCGAAGTCGGCCACTCGAACACCCGGCCCGGGTGGGCCGTTGACCAGTTCCCAATGTCGCTGCGCCACTCGTGCGGGTCGGCGTAAAGCCTGACGACCGAATAGCGTCCGAACGCCTCGTCGAGGACGGCCTCGACGTCACCGCGGGGGACCTCCCAGCCGCGACCGGCAGGACCTTCCGGCTTCTCCCAGATCTCGATGGGGAACAGAAACCCGTCGCTCATGCGGCAGCCGACCAGAACCGTCGAGTCGTCGTTCAGAGACCCATCGAAGCCCAGCGTGATCGGCTCACCCTCGGCCACAACCTCGGTGCGCGCCTGCCGGTCGACCACATCTGATGCCAGGAACGTGTGCGCGGAGGTGAACTCGCGGTTCAGAAAGTAGCGGGCGGCCGTGGCGACGTCCGGGCAAACCTTCGGGTCGCGCATCTTGCGGAGGATGCCTTCGAGGTCCATCCACTCGGCAGCCGGCCCGTACACCTCGGCCAGCTGCTTGAGCGTGTGCGCCCTGTCGTTGATGTCGATGCGGCCCTTGGCCTCACGGTGATCCACCAGCGTCGACGGCTCGTGCACACCCTTGCGCCACGGCACGATCGTCTGCTCGGCGATCGAGTTCTCCCCGGCCGCGAACATCGTCGACGTCTGCAGCAGCCACGGCTCGGCGATCTTGCGTTTGCCGAGATTCCGGCGCACCGTTGCGTACATCGATCTGGTCTCGCGGGTCACGTACAGGTGCGTTTCGTCCGCGACCACGAACGTTTCTTTCCCGCCATCCTTGCTCGCGGCACCGGACGTGCAGGCACGGATCTCACCGCCACCAGGGATCCAGATGGTCCGCGCGGCCTGATACTGTCGCACCCCCTTCACCGCGCCGAAGATGTCCGGGTGCACGTCCGGGCCCCACTCGGCGGCGATGAACGCGATGTTCTCGAAGGTGTTTCCGGCTTGATCTTCCTCGGTCGCCAAACACTTCAGCAGCGGAGTGCGGATCGGTCGCGCGACGGGCTGGCCGTTGGCGTCCCACCCGTCGAAGCGGCACTCGCCGAAGCCCTCGATGATGCCCAGGAATCCCGCGACCTCGCTCTTCGCGCGGCCCTTCGGCCGGGACAGCAACGCCTCGTCGTGGACACGCCGCCCGGTCACAGGATCGATCAAGTACGCCTCGATGATGAACGCCAGCATCTCGTCGTCCAGCACCACCGGATCACCGGCGACATCGCCGGGGCCATGGCAGCAGAAAGCCTCGATCTGATCCGCGACCAGGTAGCCCAGTGACGGGACGTGGCCCTCGAACTGCGGGACGAACCGCTTAGGCGCCGCCGGCACGAGCCCGTGCCCTGTCGAGACTCGTCACACTCGAACGGCCGCCCGGTTTCGAGGCTCCCTGCGCACGCAGACCGCGGCGCTGGGGCTTCGAGCCCGTGACCTCATCCGGCATCCGCAGCGACACGAGCAGCCGGGCCTTCAGCGACATCGTCTTTCCGACCTCGCTCAGCATGGGGTGCGCCTTCGCGTCGCCCTGCATGGTCGTCACCATCAGGCCCTCGGCGGCCAGCACCCGCTCCATCACCTCGATGTGGTCGGTAGCCCGGCAGGCGTCAGCCAGGACCTCGCGCATCGGGTTGTCCGACTCGGCGAGGCTGTCGTCGCGGCGCAGGCACGACGTCCACAGCCGGCGCCCCGAAGGGCCCAGCTCGGCCGGCGGCTTCACGGAACGGGCCATGTTGAACCTCCAACCAAACTCAGATGTGCGAACTGCGAAGGGCCTCCCCCACCGGTGTGCTGGCCCCCATGGGGGGAGGGGTCCCTGCCCTGGGGTCAGCGTCGGCCGGCGGCCGCCTCGGCCTTGGTTTTGGCCTGGTGGCACGGCTTGCACAGGGCCTGGCCGTTGGCCGGGTCGAGTGCGAGCTCGGGTGCGACTGCGCGGTTGATGATGTGGTCTGCCTCGCTGGCTGGTCGCCCGCACTGGCGGCAGGTGTGGCCGTCGCGGTCGAGGACGGCCTTGGCCCAGCGCGCGTGGGCGTTGCGGTCCATGGGTGTGCGCCCGGCCCAGGCCTTGCGCTTGTGGTCGGGGCAGCGTCCGCCATCGCCGGCGATGGCTGGGCAGCCGGGCTGGGTGCAGACGCGTGGTGCTCTAGCCATCGGCGGCCATCTCCTCGGCCAGCACAGTCACCGTGGTCATCACCGTCAGCGACGCCCGACGGCACAAGTCCTCGGCCACATCAGCCGAGTACGCTTCCCCGTCCCAGCCGATCTCGCACATCGTCTCGTCGTGGATCACGCGCACACTGAGCACGGCCCCACCTCCCGTGACATGCGAAAGCCCCGGCACCGGGGGAGATGCTGGGGCTGCACGACCCCGCCTGCCGATGGGCATACGAGGTCACCCCCAACGTTACAGCGTTTGCAGCCATCGTCAAGCAGGCTCCGCGTCCGGCGTGTCGCTGATCTTCGACAGCACGTCGAGCAGGTCCACCTGCTCATCGCTGTAGGTCCGCACCTGGCCACGCCACACCCACTGGCGCAACGTCCCCGGCGCCAGCGCGTACCGTGCGCACACCCACGCCCGCGGCACCGGGAAGCGCCGCTTGGGCGCGACCACCCGCAGCAGGTGCGGCAGGTCGGCCATCCCCCACACATCGGCGCACCGGGAACACTCCAGCTCGATGGCCACCAGATCCGGCTCCGAGGTCCACGCCGGGGTGCGCCAGCGCAGCGGGCCACCGCAGGAAGGACGCTCACCGCGCGGGTCCGGCTGCGGGCAGCGTCCCAGCGGCGCCACCCGCCGGTCCTGCTCCTCGGTGTGCCAGCGATCATCGGGCACCGCGGCGCGGCAGTGGTCGGCGGCGTCGCGCAGCTCCAGGGCGATCACGTCCACCTCGTCGTGTGAGGCCAGCGCCATCACGTTGACGGCGAGCAGGCGCCCTGCCTCGGCCAGCCACAGGCGCCGGCTGGCACCGGAGGCGACAGCGGCCCACCTGAGGATCGCCTCGGCTGTGGCACCGTCGATCAGCGCGGCAACCCGGATGGGCGGTCGGGAGGCGGGCACGGTGCGCGTGCCACCGCTGCCACCGGTGGCGACCAGCAGGTCATCGTGGTGGTCGTAGTCCAGAGCCGTTGTGCGCTCGATGTCGCCCACGTCGGCCTGCAGTCCTCGCAGGTGCAGCCCGCACAGGTCGGTGTCCAGCACGGTCGGTGCCGGGTTGGGGTCGCACTTGGGGTGTCGGCAGGTCAGGCTCATTCGTCCTCCTCCAGGTCTTCGACGATCGTTCCCAGCCCGCGCTCGACATCGAGGGCGGCGGACAGCATCCCGCGCTGGGTGATCCAGTCGATGCCGGGGGTGTTGGCGATGCACAGCCGTGGGGTGCGGTCGTCGCCTTCCATCGGCGCGACGACGGCGATGCAGATCGCGCTCATCACCATGTCGGACTCGCGCAGGTCCAGGGTCACCCCTGGCATGACCTCGGAGATCGGGACATCTCGGGTGTCGCTCATTCGGTCACCGTCCAGACGTAGCCACAGCAGCACTGGTGCGTGTCGTGCTCGTGCTCGGTCAGATTGCAGACGTGCGCTGGGGCGAGCAACGATCCGACAGTCCCAGAGGTGGCGGCACATACCGATCTCCCAAGTCGGCTCATGCCAGCACCGCCGACGCCAGCCACACGGCCAGCAGAATCCCGGCGGCCACAGCCAGCCACAGCCACCTCGGGGTGTCGTCGTCGTCGTGGGTCACCACAGCAGTTCTCCTTCTCGCGGGGTCAGCGTCACGGCGGCAGGAGTCGGTGCCGCCCAGTCGGCCGGGATGGGTTGACCGCAGACATGGGCGGTGATGCGGTGGTCGCCGGGCAGCGGGATGTCGGAGAGGATGCGCCACCGGTTGGTGTGCCACAGTCGCCGTTCGGCGTCCAGGCGCCAGCAGTCCAGTCCGGACACCATGGCTTGGATCTCGCCGTGGCGGGTGAGGCAGACGGCGGTGGCGCGCACGTCGAGTCCGCAGTCGTCGTGGCCGGTGAGGATCGGGGTGCGGCATCGGTTGCACTCGGTCAACTTGGCGGGTCGGCTCAGCATTGGCCGGCCTTCGTTCTGCGGGTGCCCAGTGGTGCCCAGTTTTCCGGAAAGTGTTTTGGGGTTAGGTCAGGATGCGGGTGCCCAGTTGTACTGGTTTTCCCTAAACCCTCTTCCCGCGCGCACGTATAGACCTTTTTTTCCGGGAAACTGGGCACCACTGGGCACCCGCGCTGGCTCTGATCAGGTGTTTTAGCCCTTTTTTGGGTGTTCAAACTGGGCACCCAACTGGGCACCCGTTGGCCCAAACTGGGCACCCATTCTCCAAACTGGGCACCCGTATCGGCGTCATGTCTGCAAATCGGGTGCCCAGTTTGGGTGCCCAGTTTTTTCTGCGGGTGCCCAGTGGTGCCCAGTTTTCCGGAAAGTGTTTTGGGTGTCGGGTGCCCAGTGGTGCCCAGTTTTCCGGAAAGTGTTACGGCCATTGCTGGGACTCCTGATCGTCGCCGATGAGCAGTGATAGCCCGGTGTAGAACTTGCGTCCGTGGCTTCGGGCCTGATCGACCCCAGCGCGACGCAACGCCAGGCCGAAGGCCGTTGCGGTGACGGGTTGCAGCCCTTCGTCGGTGCACCACGCGGTGTAAGCGGCGCGCACCTTCCGTGTCTCGACCTTCAGTGATTCGTTGCCGGACACCTGGCAGCACTCGTCGAGGAACCGGCCCACCGTGTCGTTCTCGGCGCGGTACTCGGCGGTGTCGGCCACGACGCTGGCGGGTTCGGCCAGGCCGTTGGTCTGGTAGTCGGCCCACCCGTCGATGCCCCATTGCAGGATGGCCGGCGCGGCGGCGCGCAGTTTCTCGGGCAGGTTCGGGTCGCGTCGTTCGGCGGGGATGGTGCGGTGGAATCCGACGAGGCGCACCCGTCTCCAGAACGCTTCCCCACCGCTGCTGGTGGCCGGTTTGTCGTTGCCGACGATCCACAGGGTATGGCTCGGCGTGAAGGAGAACGGCTGGCCGTACAGCCATCGGGCATTCACTTGGTCCCCGCCGGTCAGCATTTTGACCCTGGCCTCGTCGAATCGCATCCCGGCGGGCAGCTCGTTGAACACGGCCAGCCGGGCACCGCTCAGCGGCGCGAGTTCGGTGGAGTGGGCTTCATGTTTGCGGATCATCAGGGTTTCGGCGGGCAGGGACACGGCCAGTTGGCCGGCGGCGTGGCGCAGCGCGTCCATGAACGTGGTTTTGCCGTTGGCGCCGGTGCCGAACAGGAAGATGAGCACGTGTTCGAGTACCGCCCCGTACAGGCTCAGCCCGAATAGTCGTTGCAGGAATCGGGCGGTGTCGGGGTCGAGGATCTGGTCGAGGAACGTCTGCCACAGGTCCGCGCCTTCGCTGCTGGGGACGACCCCGGCGCGGCGGCTGATCATGTCGGAGGGTTTCGCGGGTCGCTGCTGGCCGGTGCGCAGGTCGGTGACGGTCGGCCCCGAGCCAATCAGGTGCGGGTCGGTGTCGAAGTCGGTGGCTTCGGCGACGATGCGCGGGTCGGTACTGGCCATGGACAGTACATGGCGCACCCCGGCATCAGACAGCATGGCTTTACGCCACGGTGTGGCCCCGTTGTCGCCGTCGGGCAGGTGCCGGGCCAGGCCGCGTGCGTATTCGCGGACCATGCCGCCGGTGGCGGACTGTTCGACCCACACCCCGGCGAGGAATGTGTGCCAGCGCCCGCTGGTGATGTTGTGGCGGATGAGATGCCCGCAGGTGGTGACCAGGGCCAGTGCTTGGGCGTCCTCGGTGCGTTCGATGAACGATGGCGGGTCGGGGGTTTCATCGGCGGGCATATTATGCGTCTGCGGCGCAACGGCCGGTTTGATGACGGGCGCCTCGACCATCTCGGTCAGGGTCATGCCGGGGTTGGCGGGTGCACCGTAGCCTTGCCTGCGCAGTTCACTGGCGGCGGCGGCGAAGTTCCCGCCGTGGTGCAGGTGGGTGTA
>ERZ795062.1491-NODE-1491-length-16637-cov-5.616391_pt1 | contig 16637 bp, 9 predicted proteins | sample MGYA00375146_ERZ795062 | MGnify/ENA primary metagenome ERZ795062 (study PRJEB30191, sample SAMN05720281) | activated sludge metagenome | isolation source: Anaerobic digester | place: USA | collected 2015-07-16 ... | reverse complement strand
TGGCACACAATGGAACACCAACGCCTACACCGTGAAAGTGGATCCGGTCTCGGTGCTGGCCAACAAGCAAACCGTCATCACTTTGCCGGCCCGGATGCTGGCGACGTACCGTGCAACGGGCAAGCCGACGGTGGCCGGGGACTCGTTCGAGGACAATGTCGAGCTGCTCGCTACCACCGAGCCGATACCGTACGTGGACGGCGACCGGGTGCCGGTGGGTGACGACTCCCAGTACACCCAGAGCACTCCCCTGCCCACGATCAGCAAGCAGATGAAGCAACGGGCCGCTCCGCCCGACTACCCCACGGGCATGAAGTGCGACCCCAGTGTCGCTCCGGTCTACCAAGACGCGGCTGACATCGCCGATGCCGACAGCCAGTTCCGCAAGGGGGACGTGATCTGCTTCAAGCTGCGCGTCGACTTCCCCTCATCCGTCCAGACGAAGAACGCCGTGGTCACCGACTTCCCGCCGGTCGACACCGAATTCGTCACGACCAACGACCCCGCAACGGGCAACAACGCGTACGCGCTCACCTCCGCGAACAACGTCAACGTCAGCGTCGACCTGACGCCCACCAAATTCGTCCTCACCCTCGGCGACGGCGGCTTCGTGCCTGCGGGCGGAGTCTTCGAAGCGACGTTCGCCGTGCAGGTCCTCAAGCCCGGGACCGGCAACAAGCCGGAAATCACGGGCAACCTGATGAAGATGCGCACGGAGAACACCGCCGGTGTCGCACAGTCCTACCGTGATCAGGCGGACTACGGGTTGGTCCCGCCCCCGGACCTGTCCATTGCGAAGGGCGTGCGGCAGACGACCGCGCCCGCTGGCACTTGGAATCCCCCGCAGGACAACAAGCCGGTGCAGCAGGGGTCCACGGCGTACTTCCAGATCGACATCGCGAACAACCCACGCAATCTGCCGGGTGCGGATTACTCCGTGCGCGGCCTGCAGGTGTGGGACGCGCTGCCCACGCAATTGAGCTGCAGCAACGTGGACCTCGGCTCCCTGCAGTGGATCAAGCCTGGGACCGCGACCGTTGCCGCGCTGCCCGCCGGCGTTGGGGTGACCTGTGACGCAGGCATGCTCAAGTGGGTCTTCCCCACTCCGGACTCCGCCAACGACTACTCAGTTGCCAGCGGTCAGACGGTGTCGCTGATCTACCCGATGACCATCCCGAACGAGACCAGCGTCAGTACGAACTACCAGAACACTGCCTATGTCCGCAGTTTCGACGCGTTCACCGACATCCCGAACCAGACGGTGACGTACTACCCGAAGAACAACGTCGACCCCTCGGTTCCGGTCGAGGACCAGGACACTCCGCCGCTGAAGGACCCTTCGAACGTCTACATCAAGAACGTCACAATGGCCAAGACCGCCGACACCAGCGTCAACGAGACCGGCAACAACCTCAAGACGCAGGCGACTATCGGCGAGACGATCACCTACACCTACTCGGTGACCATCCCGGCCAAGTCGACCGTTTACCAGGGTGAGCTGTGGGACGAGCTGCCCTCCGGGATTGGCCTGGTCTCCATCGACGACTGGGGCCGCGACGGCTTCACCGACAAGCCAGCGGGGTTCACGCTCAACACGGATATCGGGACCAACCCAACGGGCAAGCTGACCTTCCCCAACCCCTATAGCAACGACACGAACGCCGACCAGGTGTTTGCGGTCAAAGTGACAGCCAAGGTGCTGCCCGCCGCGATCTCCTGTGCGACCAGCCCGTGCGTGGTGCCACCGGCACCGGGCACCGGCACCAAGCTGACCAACAACGCCAAGTTCCGCAGTTATACGCAGGCGGTGGGCGGTTCGGCGCTAAACCGGCAGATCGGCTACGACATGGAGATCGTGCAGCCGAACCCCAGTGTCTTCAAGCTGGTGGACCCGACGCAGATGACCTCGGCCGATCAAGAAATCAACGTGTCGATTCCGTTCAGCAACTCGAGCGGCCGGCCACCGCTGCACGACTGGCAGGTCAAGGACTGTCTGCCGGAGCCGTTTGAACTGGTTCCGGGCTCCATATCGACCGTGCCGAGCGGGCTGAACGTCGATAACGTAAGTGGCTGCCTCATTATCAGTGGCGATGCCACACACACAGCGATCCCTGCCGGCGGCGTCCCATACTCAGTCGCCTTCAAGATCAAGGCGAACACCTCGCTGCCGGCCGGCCAGACGTACACGAACACCGCCACACTGACCGGCAGCAGCATGCCGGGTGACGTGACTGGGGAGCGCCTGTACACGACCGAGAACAAGGCCACCTGGAAGTCCCCTGGCTCGGGCATCAAAAAACAAACAGACCCGGACGCCGCGACCATCGGGGAGCGGTTCACCTCGAAGATCACGGTCGACATCGCGAAGAACCTCAACTACTACAGCGCTGGCGTTGTCGACACGTTGCCCGCGGGTGTGGACCCGGCGTCCGTGCAACTGGTCGGGATCACCTGCAAAAACGCCGACACCACGGCGTGCGGTATCGGTGGGACGCCAATGACCCCCTCGGGGCAGAAGATCGGCTGGTCGTTCGGCGACATCCTCGCGGCCTCGCAGCACCGGACCGTGACCATCGAGTACACGGCGGTTGTGGCCGACGTAGTGGGCAACAAGGCCGGCGGCAAGCTGACAAACAGCGCCAAGCCCTACTGGAGCCCGACGCAATTGCCGAACCCGCCGACCACCATCGCCGGCTTCGAGGCATTGCCTGGCACAACCAACCCGGTGAGTGACACAGTCACGATCGTCGAGCCTGACCTCACCATCGCCAAGACGGTTAACGACCTCGAGACGATCAGCGCCAACCCTGACGACACGTTCACGTACAGCATCGAGGTGACGAACGGCAGCGGCGTGAACGTCAGCACCGCCTACAACATCGACGTCACTGACACGCTGCCCCCTCACGTCGAGGTGGCTGGGCAACTTCCCCAGGGCTGCGCCGTCAGCGTTGACGGCCGGAAGGTGACCTGTTCGATCGGAATCCTGCCCCAGGGGGCATCGGCGACATTCTCCTTCGAGGCCCGATTGACCCCGGGCGCCCAGCCGGGCACAGCGGAGGTCAACAGCGCCAAGATCGACTCGTACAACAGCCTGCAGAACGACCAGGGCCGTGAGTACATCGGCCCCAGTGACACCGCAATCGTGAACCCGGTTCTGCCGGTGCTCACGATCACGAAGGACAACTCCGACGACCAGGCCTACATCGGCTCGCCGTACACCTGGACGATCGTGGTTTCCAACGCGTCCGGTGCCACCGCGTACAAGCCGGATGTCGTGGACACGTTGCCGCCGAACTGGACCTACAACGCCGGTTCCGCGCAGGTGACGATCAGCGGCGGCTCGACGACCCAGGTCGACCCGACGACGATCTCGGGGCAGACCCTGACCTGGACCGATCTGGCCGACCTGGCCGACGGCAAGACACTTACGATCACGCTGACCGCGACACCGGGTCCGAATGTGGTCACCAGTCCTGGCGTCGGGCTCGGCACCCATCACACGAACACGGCGATGACTAGTTGGGATCTCGGTCCCACGGCCGCCTGGGGCACTGACGAGTCCGAGAACGCGACCGCCTACACCGAGATCGCCTCGGCCGACCTTGAACTCGTCAAAACTCACGAGACCGACTACCCGAAGACGTGGAACGTCGGCGCCGATGAGGTCGTCCCGGGCACAGACTTCGTGTGGCGGATGGATGTCACGAACAACGGGCCCGACCCCAGCATGGGACCGTTCACCATCGAGGACACGCTGCCGGTCGGCGTGACGTACAACAGCGCCGGGAGCGACTGGTCCTGCACGCCCAACGGTCAGGTCATCACCTGCAAAACCGGGCAGGCCGGCCAGACGCTGGCCAAGGGCTCGTCCCTGCCGCCGTTGCTGCTGCACGTCAGTGTCGCCCTCGATGCCACCGGCGATCTGAAGAACACCGCCAAGGTGACCGGCCCTACCTACGACCCGAAGCCGATCAACAACAGCGACGACGACACCGTGACGCCCCGACCGCTGGCTGACGTGGCCATCGAGAAGAGCCGCACGAAGCCGTACGTCGTGGGCGGTCAGGTCACCTACACACTGACGGTGACGAACAACGGCCCCTCAGTTTCGGTCGCGCCGATCACGGTCGAGGACACTCTGCCCGCCGGGCTGTCCATCGCCTCGATCGACAGCGGCGCCTGGGATTGCACGCCTAAGAGCGGACCGGCGACGAAGATCACTTGCACGAGTGACGTCGACATGCAGCCAAACACTCAGGCGGATCTGATCAAGATCACGGTCGACGTGCTCGAGGCACCCGGCACTCCGGAGGCCGTGAACACGGCCAAGGTCACGCCGACCACAGAGGACTACGACCTGACGAACAACGAGGACTCCGTCGAGGATGTTGTCGTTTCTGAGGTCCAGCTCGGGATCACCAAGAAGACCACGGGCGCGAACCCGGTCGCGGCCGGCGAGAAGACCCAGTTCACGATCACGGTGACAAACGCCGGTCCCGCGAAGGCGAAGAACGTGCAGGTCGTCGACGTGCTCGAACCGGGACTGCGGGCGACTGCCGCCACCGGCAAGGACTGGAGTTGCGACGTCGGGACCGGCACCACCGTCACCTGCAAGCGGGCGGACTTCCCGGTGAAGGACTCCCCGTCCGACATCGTGGTCACTGCCGCTGTGGACCAGGCAGTGCCGGGCGGCACCACGTTGAAGAACACGGCGACGGTGACCACCACCTCACCGCAGCCTGGTGGCGACCCGGACCCGGCGATCTCCACGGTGGACGTCATCGCTAAGTCCGACCTCGCCATCGTCAAGACCCACCAAGGCGGGCCCTGGACGATCGGCAAGCAGGGCATCTGGCAGTTGAAGGTGACGAACAACGGACCGTCGGACAACCCCGGCCCGCTCACCGTGACCGACCAACTGCCCCGCGGTAACGAGTTCGTCGCGGCCACTGGTGACGGCTGGGAGTGCACTGCGGCCAATCGCATTGTGACCTGCACCCACCCGACCGGCTTGATCGTCGGTCAGTCCTCGGAGTTCTCGATCCGGGTGGACGTCGTCGCAGGCGCCTTCCCCTCCGTCGTGAACCCGGCCGAGGTCACCTCGCCAATTCCGGACCCGAACCCGGACAACAACCGCACGTCCGATCAGGTCTCGGTCGAGAAGGCCAAGCAGACCGCCAATCCGCTGCCGAAGGACCCCAGCGTCCTGCCGTCCAGCCAGACCAACCAGGGGCAGAAGATCCACACCAAGGTCCACTGCACCCCGCTGAAGTCCTCGGCAGCTGGCGAGACGTCGTACTGCAAGGTCAAGCGCAGCAAGAACGGCACGATCCGGATCAAGATCGTCGGGCACCGGGCCGTGCGGGTGACCGTGGTCCAGTTTGCGCGCGGCACTGCAGCCTACAAGCCGTGGAAGCGGGTGAAGAGGTACGTGCTGCGCCCGTAGCGCTTCAAATCGGTGAACGTTTCGGCAATCGGTGAACACAGAATGCCGTGAAACTGTGTTCACGGATTGCCGAGATGTTCACGGATTCGCGACGAACAGCCCGGACTGGCCGAGCGACTCGATCAACGCATCCAGGTCCGATCGCACCCGGTCGTCGGCCCGTACCCGCAACTCATCGGCGATCTGCGCGCGAGTGGTTTGCCCGTCCATGAGCGAAACGGCAGTGCGGCTGAGCTCGTCCTCGAGCCGCAGGGTCTCGTGCCGAGCCGTGGTCACCAGCCCATCGGCGGCGGCCTGCTCCCGCATGTAGTCCACAACCCGGGGAGCAGCACCGGGCCGCACGCACGGCACCGGCCGGTACCGGACCTCGATGGCCCGGGCAGCGAGCATCTGCAGCCAGGCCGCGGGGTCGGTCTTCAGGTCTGACGCCTGGACGCAGCCCGGCCATGCAGCACCCAATCGCAACAGGTCGTCGCGCGTGGCCTGGTCGACGCTCACCTCCACGTCCCGTAACAACCGCAGACGTGACTGCTGACTGCGGGTCTGCAGGTGCTGGGCTGGCGCCGCAAGCCACAACTCGCCGAGAGCTTCCGCGTCGATCGGCCCTGCGGCATCGCGCGTCCAAAGGCTCTGCCGGAACGTGCGGTTGGACACGTAGTCCCACCACTGCTCACGCTCTATCTCACCGGTCGGCGCGTCCGCGACCGGACGCGCGAAGTCCGCGAGATGCGCCTCGCCCAGATATCCCAGCCCCACCTCAGAGGCGCGAGCAGCGAACTCGTCGAAGAAGACTGGATGGTGCTCGGCGGCGAGTTCGTCGTGGAGCAGCACATAGTCCGGTTTCGCCGACGTCCGTCGCGCGACGGCGCGCAGGATCTCGGCGTACTTGCCGGCCGCCTCCGCCTTCTCGACTACCCGCAGGAGGTTTCTGGCATCGGCAATACCGCTGGACTCCCGCAGCAGCATCTCGGCGACCATCGTGCGCAGGTGTGCCCCGGGCTTCACGTCGTAGGAGATGTACGCAATCCCACGCGGGGCGAGGTTGCGCGCCACGCATTCCAGCAGGTCCTGGGGGCGCGGAATCCAGGAGTAGACGCCGTGGGCGATGACGTAGTCGAACCCGCCCTGGTCGAAGTCGCGCAGATCGGCCTGCACGACGGTCAAGTTGGGCAGCGCGGCTACCGCGTCCTGGGCACGAGCCACCGCGGCGGCAGACAGGTCGATTCCCACGAACGCGGCGTCCGGGGCATACGCGGCCAGGGCGGCCAGATTCCCGGCGTCGGAACAACCGATCTCCAGCACGCGAGCCATCTGCGGATCCGCCGGCTCCAGACCACGCAGATGCGCGATGACCGCCATCCGGTCCGGCTGGGTCTGTCCCAGCGGGACACTGGGGTAGGCGACCTCGTCGTACGAAGCGCTCACTTGGTCAGGGTCACGCTCACCGGCGCTGCTGCGCTCCCGTCCTTGTTCTGCGCGTAGTAGCTCAAGGTCGCGGAGTCGTAGGAGATCGCCAGGTCGTCGTGGCGCGGACCCCCTCGTCCGCCCGTGCGCATCTCCGCCACCTTCGGCCCCGTGAAGCTCAACTCGTAGAGCCGGGTGGGATAGGTACCGGTCCGCACCATGCTGACCTGCGCACCCGTGGCCTCTGCACCACTGGCCACGAGTTGCTGCAGCACAGCAGTGGCCTGGTCGCCCCTCTTGGACAGGAATACGGAAGTGTACGAAGGCTTCCCGGTCGCTCGAGAGGCACCGAAGCAGACCGACTGGATGCCCATCTCCCCTTCGTGCTTGGCCACCTGCGAGCCGCCGGTGACTCCGGTGATCTTGAGGAATCCGTCGTACTGTGGCGCGTTCACAGGGTCCGCTGTCGTCGTCATGCCATCGCAGACCGGGACCGTCTGATCGCTGGTAGCGGGTGCGTCGAGGGTCACCGGCGTCCCCGGCGTCCAGGTCCCCCCAGCGCCTTGCGTGTAGGGGGTCATAGTGACTGAGGACCAGGAGAAGGACACGTCCTCGGCCGATGAGTCGTGCCCGCCGAAGCGGAATCCCGCCGCCTTGACACCGGTGAAGGCATACCTGTTCATGACGGTGCTGTCGTTGCCTTGGGGATGCACCGTGACCTGAGCCGTCGCAATCTGGGTGTCGTCGGCGAGGCTTTGCAGGATTGCGATGCTTGAGCTGTCCGGGGTCTTCTCCACAGTGAAGATCCCGGCGTCCGGGGACGTGGCACCGCCCATGCAGAACGAGGAGATGTCGATCTCGCCCTTGTGCTTGGCGGAAACGGTATCGCCAGGAATTCCATCGAGCTTCAGGAATGCCACGAGGCTGGAATCCCCGTCCTGCTTGCCTTTGCCCAGGGTGTCGCAGACCAGCGCCGGCAGCGTGACGCTGGGACCCGCGGGACCTTCAGGACCTTGCGGACCTTGCGGACCTTGCGGCCCCTGAACGCCTTGTTCACCTTTCGCACCCGGGACGCCCTGCGCGCCGGTTGCTCCGGTCGGACCCTGCTTGTTCCAGCTGACGATGTCGCTCTTCGGGCACTTCGGCGGCTTCGAGGTGCCGACGTCGGTCAGCCGGCCCTTCTTCAAGCACGCGTAGAAGACGTCGTCGTCTGCTGTCTTGGCTGCGTATGCTGCGATTCCCGAGGCACCGAGAATGAGCCCAACGGCCGCAATCGGTGCAGCCCGTTCCAGTCGTGCCATGTGAATCACCTCGCGCTCAGTGTGTCGTCACCGGAGAACCGGGTCAAGATCCGCCATCACCCTTCGCTCAGGGAATAGTTCGGAGTTCAACAATGTTGTGCCAGGCATGATCGCGTTCGACACTCTCGAGGCCGAAGCCCGCAGCCGGCAGGCCCAGCGCACCGCCTGGCAGGACGGGGATGAGCCGCTGCCCGCGCTCTACGTCAGCCACGGCGCGCCGCCGCTGTTCGAGGACGAACCCTGGATGCGCCAGCTGTTGGACTGGGCCGATGACCTGCCCACTCCGCGCGGCATCCTGATCGTGTCGGCGCACTGGGAGGCCGCACCGTTGAGCCTCAGCGCCGTCGCCCCGGCCAACGTGGTCTACGACTTCGGCGGCTTCGACCCGCGCTACTACCGGATGCGCTACGACACTCCGGCCGCGGAGGAACTCGCCGCACTGGTGCACAAGGTCATACCCATGCCCGTTCACCAGCACGCCTCGCGCGGACTCGATCACGGCGCCTGGGTGCCGCTCAAGGTGATGTACCCGAACGCCGACATCCCCGTGCTGCAACTGAGTCTGCCGACGAACGACCCGCGTCACTTGGTGCAACTCGGACGTCACCTGCAGGCCCTGCGCGAGCACGGCATCCTCGTGATCGGCTCCGGCTTCATGACCCACGGCCTGCCCTATCTGACCCCTGAGATGTTCTTCGGCAACCAGATCCCCGGCTGGAGCCAGGAGTTCGACGCCTGGGCGGCCGAAGCCTTGTCGCGCAACGACCTCGACGAACTTGCTGCCTTCCGCTGCAATGCGCCCGGCCTGCCGTTCGCGCACCCGACCGTGGAGCACTTCACCCCGCTGTTCGTGACGCTCGGCTCCGCTGACGGTGCGATTGCGACGCCGATCGAGGGGTACGCGTTCGGCCTGTCCAAGCGCAGCCTGCAGGTGGCTTAACCCAGCACCTCACGCACGTGCACCGAGCGCACGAGGTCGAGGGCAAACTGCGGGAAGTCAGCAGGCGGAGCAAACAGCCCGTGCCGCCACTCCCGGCCGAGATCCGGGACCCCGACCAGCCGGCTCGCCAGGTGGTACACCCCAAAGACCACGTGCGTGCGATCACCGAACAGCCGGGCCAGCGCCTCGGCGGTCGTCGCAGCATTGAGCACAACCGCCGCATCCAGCAACGCCGGCCGGAAGCCTGGGCGCTGCGCGACGTCCTCCCCGAAGTGTCCGCGCAGTGCGACATCTGCTCCCCGCACGCTCGGCAGGACTGCGTCGACGATGCCGCGCAACGGCAGCCGGGCGGACAGTGCGAGATGGTCCTGCGGCGTTAGATACGCATCGACCGCGGCAGCCACAGCGCCGCACCCCGTGTGCCCGACCACCGCAATCGCCCGCAGCGATTCCAGCCGTTCCACCGCGAAGTCCAGGCTGCCCAATGTCTCGTCGCCCAGCACGTTCCCGGCCACCCGCACGACGAACAGGTCGTTGGCAGGTTGCGAGAACACCAGCTCGAGCGGCACCCGGGCGTCGGCGCACCCAAGCACTGCGGCCATGGGTGCCTGCGGATGCTCGCCACCGAAGCCGAGTTCCTCCGCGGACACCGGGATCACGCACGTCTGCGTGCGATCGAGATCGGCGAAGAACCGATTGCCCCGCTGCAGAGTGAACACCGCCTCCTCGCCCGTCGCCGGCGCGGGCATCTGCTCGCCGGGTTCAACCCGCCAGGTGATCTCCACGTCTTCGAGGCTAGTGCGCGACCATCTCGTTGACCGCCTCGGAACGTCCCGGCAGCAGGCGGTAGGTCACCACCGCGCCCACGATCAGGACCGCCGCCCCCACCCACGTCGTCACCTGCAGCGCGTGCGTGAACGCCACGTGGACGGCATCGGTGAGCGATGCAGCCACGTCGTCTGGCAGTCCCGCCATCGCTTCGAACGCCTCCCCCGGCGACTCGTTGGCCGCCTCCCGAACCCCTGCGGGAAGCCCGGCAGGTGGGTTCAGCGTTCCCTGATACACGGCGGTCAGGATGCTTCCGAGCAGCGCTATCCCCAGGGCTGTGCCCAGTTCGTAGCCGGTCTCCGACACCGCCGACGCCGCCCCCGCCCGGTCCTTCGGAGCGACCGCGAGCACGGTGTCCGACGCAATGGTCAGCGCGACCCCGTCCCCCGCACCGATCAGGACGAGCGGCACGGCGAACGCGAGGTAGTGGCTGTCGTCGAGTGCGAAGGCGATCGCGGCCATCCCGGCCCCGATGGCCAGCAGGCCAACCGCCGTGACCGGACCGCGGCCGAAGCGCCGCATGATGCGCCCGGCGGCGAGCGCTGCCACGAGCGCGGCCAGAGTTGCGGGCAGTTCGAACAGCCCAGCCGCCAGCGGCTCCAACCCCTTGATGAACTGCAGGTACTGCGAGAAGAAGAACAATGCGCCGGCCAGGCCGAACACTGACAGCAGCATGCCGAGGACCGCGCCGCTGAACGGGCCGGACGCGAACAACCGCACGTCGACCAGCGGATGGTCGAGACGGCGTTGGCGCAGGACGAACCAGACCAATGCGGCCACTCCGATTACGCCCACGACGACGTACTCGGGTGCGAACCCGCGGATGGCCATTTCCTTGATCGCGTAGACGACACTGAGAATCCCGACCATGGACAGCACCACGGACAGTACGTCCAGCGGACCGGGATTCGGGTCGCGCGATTCCCGCAGTGTCGGTAGGCCGATGATCAGCACGAGAGCCATGATCGGGACGTTCACCAGGAACACCGAACCCCACCAGTAGTGCTGCAACAGCACGCCGCCGAACAAGGGGCCAGCGGCAGCACCGGCGGCGCCCATCGCGCTCCAGACCCCGATCGCGAACGACCGTTCCGCAGCATCCGTGAACGTCGACCGCATGAGCGCCAACGTCGAGGGCATGAGCGTGGCGCCGGCGACGCCGAGCAGCGCGCGCCACAGGATCAGCCACTGCGCTGTGGGAGCGTAAGCCGCGGCGACGCTCAATACCGCGAACATGGTGCCGCCGATCAAGAGCAGGCGTTTGCGTCCGACCCGGTCGCCGACATTGCCCATCGTGATGAGCAGACCGGCCAGCACGAACGAGTAGATGTCGCCGATCCACAGCACCTCGCCCGCGGTCGGCTGCAGGTCCCGCACGATGCTCGGCGTGGCCAGGCTGAGCACCGTCCCGTCGACAGCCACGAGGAAGATGGCCAGCGACATGGCCGTCAACGCCCACCAGCGATGTGGATCCTTCACCCGCAGCAGGCTACGGGGAGTTGGCGGTTGATCGTCAGCTGGGCGAAGGCGTCGGGGTCGGCGTGGGCTCCACAGGCGGCACTTCGTTGACGACCCGGGCCTTCACGAGCTTGCCCTCGTGGACCGTGACGGTGCGCTTGGTGGACTTGCAGGTCTTCGGCTTCACCACGATGCGGTACTTCCCCGTTGGCAGTTCAGTGCGCCCGGAGACGGACTTCTTGTACGGACCCTTCACCACGCGCGCGAGGCAGCCCTCATCGACGGTGATCCGCGCAAAACCGGTCGGGATCGGCGAGGCGGCGGCAGGGACGCTCGCCAAGCCGAGGACCAATCCGGCAACGATCATCCTGCGCATGGCTCAAGGGTACGCCCGGTTCTGGCTAATGTGATCAGGTGCGCATCCTGGCCCTCGTCGCAGGAATGGCCCTCTGGCTCGCCGCCGTCTCGTCAGTGATGCGCACACTCATCCACTCTCGCGGCAGTTCCGGACTGAATCGGGTCAAGAACTCCGCGCTGCTCGGGCTGTTCCGGCTGATCGCCCGGCGTGGCGACTACTTCTTCCGGGATCGAGTGCTGTCGTGGTTCGCACCGGTCGCGATCGTGACCTCGCTGATCATGTGGCTGCTGATGTTCTTCCTGGCCTACGGGCTCATCATGTACTCGACCACGACGCTGCCGTTCATGACGCAGTTGCGGGAGGCCGGGTCGAGCCTGTTCACGCTCGGCTACGCCAGCACGGATCGCGCAACGCTGACGGCGATGGACTTCGTGGCCGCCGCCACTGGCCCCATCGTCATCGGCCTGCTGATCGGCTATTTGCCGACGTTCTACTCGGCGTACCAGCGGCGGGAGAGCGAAGCCACCGTGCTGCTCGGGCGAGGTGGGGAGCCGAACTGGGCACCGGAGCTATTGCGCCGGCATGCACTGGTGCGCAACATCGACCGGCTGGATTCGCTGTGGCCGGCGTGGGAGCGTTGGGCCGCCGAGGTGGGTGAGAGCCACACGAACTTCCCGGTCCTGATCCACATGCGCTCGGCCCGGCCGTACCGCAATTGGCTCATCTCGCTGCTGTGCATCATGGACACCGCCGCCATGCACCTGTCGCTCAACCCGCAGCAGTCACAGGGCGCGGCCCGGGTCGCGTTGCGGCAGGGGATCGTGTGTTTGCAGGAGTTGGGCAAAGTGCTGCGGATCCCCTACGACCCGGACCCGTTGCCGGAGACGCCGACGGCCGTCACTGTGGAGGACTGGCTGGAGGCGTGCCGGATGGTCACCGATGCCGGATACACCTGCCAGCGCGATCCGAACGAGGCCTACCTGCACTTCCGCGGCTGGCGGGCCAACTATGAGGCCCTCGCTTTCGCTATCGCGGCGGAAATCGACGCGGTGCCGGCGCCATGGAGCGGACCTCGGACCCCGCCGTTGCCGGTGGTGTACCCGGACCGGCAGCCGAACCGTCGGCCTGGTTGAGCACCGCCGACCCATCCGTGAGCATTCCGGGCATCCGTTAGCGCCGCGGGCCGGGTTTTGGCGCCCGGGATGCTCACCGATGCCCAGAGTGCTCACCGATTCGCGTAGTAAGCATTCCTGGTCAGCCGGCCTCGACGCGCTTTGCCAGCTCGCTGTCCGCGCAGGCCTGCCGGGCCTGATCCAGCGTCACGATCCCGCGCTGGGCCAGTTGCGGAATCATCCGCACAAACACCTCCGCGGTGGCCAGCGCGTCCCCGAGCGCGGTGTGCCGGCCGAACACCTCGACCCCGTAGCGCTGACACACGTAGTCCAGGCCGTGCCGGGCTTCCGGGTCCGGGTCGAGCACGCTGGACAGCAGCATGGTGTCCAGGAACAGCGGCTCCAACGCAACCTCGGCAGAAGCAGCCGCCGGTCGTAGGAACCCCAAGTCAAAGCCGGCGTGATGGGCGACCAGCACGGAGTCCGCTGCATACGCCGCGAAATCGGCCACCGCCGCCCCGGGCGCTGGCGCGTCGAGGATCATCTCGTCGGTGATGCCGTGGAACGTCGTGGAGAGTTCGGGGATCCGAATGCCCGGGTTGATGAGGGTGTCGAAAGTGTCGTCCGCGCGGACATCAGCCGCGTCCACCCGCACCGCGCCTATAGCAACGAGCCGGTCGCCGGCATCCACATGAAGTCCAGTGGTCTCGCAGTCGACCACGGTGAACGTGATGTCCGCAAGGGGCGTCTGCAGCCACTGCTCTCGCGACACCATAGGGCGCGAGGGGCGGGCCATGTCCACGCTCAAACCCACGACGGTTCCCGCAGCGTCCGGAGGTGCCTCGTTCCCGGCGATCAGCACCATCGCCGGCTCGTCCGGTCCGGTGAGCCGCACCAGGCGCAGCTGCTGATCGCCCACGACCGCCTTGGGCCGTTCTCCGGCCAGGGCCCGGGTCAGCACCGGCAGGAAGTCCTCGGCGTCGAACACACCCAAAATGCTGCGACCCGCCACCAACGGGGTGCGGCTGCGTGGGGCCAGCGTGCGCCGCGCGGCGGGATTGACCAGCAGGATCCGGCCGCGGTCGTCGACGACGCCGACCGGGACATCGAGTCCGGACAGCACCGAGATGAGGCTGTCGCGCTCCAGCCGCAGTTCGCTGTGGGCGGCCGTGAGTTCTTCCTGTAGTCGCGCTTCAGCACCGGCATGTCGTTCGGCTAGGTCGTTGACGGCTCGCTCGGTCGCCGAGTCGCCCGGCAACCGATGGTCCGGGTTGACGTCGATGATCATCTGCACGGCGTTGGCGGTGCGCTGATCCCGGCGCTGTTCGGAACGCCACGTGCTCCATGCGATCCAGCCGATCAAACCCACCAGCACGATCAGCCCCAGCGCCAGCACGACCAGCGATCCGCGCACGGAGTCCAGCAGCGCCGTGCGGTCCGAGGGCGGCATGTCCGCGAGCACGACGGCCACGGTCAGCGCCGGGACCAGCGTGGCCACGGCGATCAGGGCCAGCACCTTGAGCTTCGTCATAGGTCGGTCCGGAAGGTCACGGACGTCACGTTCTGCGCGCTGCGGATGGCGCGAAACGCTTCCCGCAGCGCTTCGTGCTCGTCGTCGGGCAGTTCGTCGGGATCGAGCCGGTCGGTCACGTACTCCCGCTGCTCGATCTGCCGCAACTGATTGCGTAGGCGCAAGTCCGTCAGCAGTGCGTATCCCGACCGCAGCCGGTCGCTCAACTCCTCGCCCAGCACCGGCGCCGCCTCGGCCAGCCGCTGGTCGGTCGACACCGCTGTCGAATGCGCCCTCAGACCGTACAGCCGGGCCAGCAGCACGGTGGGTGCCAACCCGGTCTTCTTCAGGTCCACCTCGCCCTTCGGCAGTCGGCCGAAGGCGTGCAAGGGGGTCGGGAACGAGTTGGCGGCGATAGCCAGCCCGTGCAGGAGGCGTGGGGACTCCGACGCCAGTTCCGCCAGGGCCGGCGCCACATCGACGCCCGCGGTGAGCGGCCGGATGTCGAGGAAGACATCGGCGTCCACGATGGCGTCCGGGGTGGGCGCATTCACCCGTTCCCGCAGGATGTCAGCCCAGTCCGCGACGCTATAGGACCACTTGTCGGCCATGTAGCCGCCGTCGCATCGCCGCATACCGAACTGTTCAAGGCCATCGATAACGGTGGCAGCGAGATCGGCCGCGTAACTTCCCGTAGGCGCCTTCTCCCAGAACAAGGCGTGGTCCTGGTCGCTGGCACAGTGCAACTCCCCGCGGGCATGGCTGCCCAGCAGCACCCAGGCGAACCGGGCAGGCGGCGGCCCGGCCTGGTGCAGAAAACCATCGATGAGTAGGCGGGTGCGGGCATCGGCTGCAGCGGCCAACGACCCGCCCGCTCGCGCCACCTCGACGAGTTCGGTCACCGCGCGCTCCAGGTCTGGTTCACTGCCACGGCCTCCGGGGTGTGCAGGCGGATCATGATGCGGTCGACGCCGCGCGGAATCCGGTGTGGTGTGCGCCGCGACACCACGACCATAGTGAGCAGCGCGGCGGGCATCGCCCACGCGGCCGGTTGTGACAGCAGTGCCGCCGGCCAGCCGGACAGCGGCACCAGCGTTGAGACGGCGATGGCGACGGTGGCCATGATCCCCCCGACTGCCAACCCGGCTGCCGCTCCGACGTCAGTGAGCCGCGACCACCAGATCCCCAGCAGCAACAACGGTGAGAACGTTGCGGCAGCGACCGCGAAGGCCAGGGACACGGCCCTGGCCAGCGGCAGCGAGGCAGCGAACAGGCCGAGCAGGAACGGCACGATCACTGCGGCCGCGGCAGCGATCCGGAACGCCACGATCGGGTTGGGCACCCAGCGGCTGACGATGTCCTGGCTCAACACTCCGGCCACGGTGACGGTCAATCCGGTGGCCGTGGCGAGGAACGCGGCGGCAGCACCGGCACTGACCAGGGCGGTGAGCCAGTGGCCCATGCTTCCCGGCACCAATGCCTGCGGCAACAGCAGGACCACCGCATCCGTGCGTCCGGTCATCAGCAGTTCGGGCGTGTAGAGCCGGCCGAGCATCCCGTAGACCGACGGCGCGAGGTAGAACAGCCCGACCAGTCCGATCACCACGAGTGCCGTGAGCCGGGCCTGCCGGCCGTCCGGGTTTGTGTAGAAGCGGACGAGCACATGGGGCAGCCCCATCGTGCCCAGGAACAGTGCGAACATCAGCGCGTAGGTGCGGTACAGCGCGTGTTCCTGTCCCCCTTGCAGTGCCTGCCCCCAACTGCTTCCGGTCAGGATCGGTGTGGTGTCCAGATGCGGGACTTCGGCCCCGGCCGGGAAGGTCACGGTCCCCGGCTCGACAGTGCGCTCCCCCGCTGGCCACTGCTGCGGCTGACCGTTCACGTCGACTATCACCGCCTGCGGCACCTGCACGGTGACGTCGGTGCTCACAGTCACCGTCGTGGTTTCGGCGAACGTCGGCGGGGTGTCAGCCAGTGCGCTCGGCGCTCCGTCCGCCCGCCATGCTGCCAGCAGGAACAGGACAGGCAGCATGATGGCCACGACTTTGAGCCAGTACTGGAAGCCCTGCACCAGTGTCACGCTGCGCATCCCACCGCCGACGATGACCACGAGCACCGTGATGGACACCAGCAGCCCGCCCACCCACACGGGGGTGTCGAGCAGGATCTGCAGGGACAACCCAGCACCTTGCAGTTGCGGCAGCACGTAGAGCCAACCGATCAGTATGACCAGGGCACTGGCGATAAATCCCGAGCAGGGGGTAGGTGGGGAGAGCA
>ERZ795062.1488-NODE-1488-length-16672-cov-53.914184_pt1 | contig 16672 bp, 14 predicted proteins | sample MGYA00375146_ERZ795062 | MGnify/ENA primary metagenome ERZ795062 (study PRJEB30191, sample SAMN05720281) | activated sludge metagenome | isolation source: Anaerobic digester | place: USA | collected 2015-07-16 ... | reverse complement strand
CCCCGAGATGGACCTGCCAGGGCTCGGGTCGTCCGCGTGTGGTGTGCCAGGCGTGGAGGCTGACGAGGTTGTGTCCGATGAGGGTGACGGCCATGAGCAGTGCGGTCGCGACGAGCCCGGTTTGTCGGAAGAAGCCGCGGTTGACGCTGAGGCGCTGGTAGCGGTTTACGCCGATGAGTCCTTCGACGAGGGTGCGCCGGTTGAACGAGAGTGCCCAGCGGGTGGACTGCCAGGGGTGGTGCTGCCGGTCGCGTTCGAGCTCGCTGTCGTGGATGGTGATGGTCTTGCCGCACCCACAGACCTCGCCGGGGGCGCAGGTCGTGGTGGGAATGGTGTGCGGCATCCGCATCGATGCGGGGGTGTTGGGGCAGCGGACCTTGAACGGGTGCCCGTCGACGGCTGGGCCGCGGAAGCGCTGCGTGCTCCTCTTCGGGTCGCGCTTGGCGTGTGGGACGAACCGGTAAGGCTCGCGGGCGTCGAAGGCTTCACGGCGTCGCGACTTCTCGGCGGCGCTCATTCCAGCGGTGGGTGCCTCGAGCGTGCGGTGGGCCTCGGGCAGAGCACTCGAGTAGAGGCTGCCGTCGACCCAGAGCGTCCCAGCCTCGGGACCCGGGCGGACCACCCGCTGGGTCTTGTGCAGGTCCATCGTCACCGTGATGTGGCGGTCTCGGAGCGGGCCGGCGAGCTGGCTGCCCTTGGCCGTGGTGTAGCCACGGTCGACGAGGAGGTCATCGAACGGTGGCAGCGCGTCGACGATGTTCAGGCAGGCTCGGGCGCGATCACGGATCCCCGGTCGGATCGCCAGGCCGGCGACCACCTGAGGGATGGGTTCGGAGCCGACGTGTGGCGCGTAAGTGGCCAGGTGGGCTTCGTACCCAAGGAAGTGCTCGGTGGGGCGGCGGTCGGTCGCGGTGCGGTGGCCCCAGCGGGCGTCCGGATCAGCCGACCAGAAGCTACGTCCGTCGGCATCGACGCGCTTCTTGTGCGGGCGGGTGTGGCTCTCGATGTCGGTGCCGTCGATGGCAACCGCCGGCGGTCGTTCGAACTCCGGCGGCAGGCTGGCTTGGATGAGCAGCGTCGTGAACTCGTCCAGGCTGACCTGCTCGAACGGGCAGCCTTCAGGACACGCGAGGACTTCGCCGGTGTCCGGATCGACGTCGAGGTTGTGCTCGTGCTCGACCAGGACACCGTGCTCGACGACGCGCTTGATTGCCCGCCATCCGGAGTGCATCCGCTTGTACCTGATCTGCATGTGCTTCGGGATCCCGAGCGCCGCGCGTTGCCTCGGCTTGAGCTTCTTGATGGATCGGCATACAGCGGAGGTGGTCATCGTGTGCGGCTCGCCGGTGGCGTGGAAGATATACGCCGCAAGGACCCCTGCCAGCGGGATGAGTCGAGGCCGCCCGGTCCGCCGTTCCGCCGCCGCGCAGAGCTTCACAGCGATCTCGCTGGTCGCGACCGCGACGGCCCGCGCGATGCGCTGTTCGTCCGTCATCGGGTTGGCCGGCGTTGCGTCCGAGCTCAACCGTGAACCACCGGCGCTCGGAGGCCGTCGCGATCGGCTCACCGGCGGACCGCCTGGGCGAACAGTGTGGGCTCGTCCGGTTGCGGGATGTACTGCTGCAGGGGCTGGTAGGACCGCCACGAGGTAAAGCCGGCCAGCGTGGTGAGCCCGCCCATGGACATGCCGTGGGTGAGGTGGTCGACCATCCAGGTGGCCCGCAGCCGGGCTGGGGTGATCGTCGGACAGCCGGGCGGGACGTCGGCCTTACGCAGCATTTCGTGAAAGGGTGAGCGGTCCCACTTCCTCGGCCGGTACGCCAGGATCGGCGCCTCGGCCGGTTCGGTGAGGAAGCCGGCGAGGATCTCGTCGTTGGGTGCGGTGATTGGCACGACCCGGGGATGCCTGCTCTCGGTCACTCGGACGCAGAGGAAACCGTGGACGGTCTCGAGGTCGCCGACGTTGGCCTTCCACATCTCGTGCGGGTGCAGCCCCGCGCCCAGCCCAAGGGCGAGGTAGCCGGTGAAGCGGCGGCGGCGGATCTTCGTGCTCTGGTTGTTCGCGATCTCCCACAGGCGCGTGATCTCGTCCTGGGTGAACGGCACGAGCGTCCTGCGCTGCTTCAGCTGCGGCGGATCAGGTGCCCACGGCGCTTTCGTCGTGATCTGCCGGGAGAACCGCCGCAGGTCCGAGCGACGGGTCGCGCGCGAAGACACTGCCAAGTGCGAGGCAGCGACCGCGATGTAGCGCTCGACCGCGTCGGGGACGAACATTCGGTCCCGATCCAGCGGGTAGCCCTCACGGTGTGCCCAGACGACGAACTGCGAGACGGTCCGCATCGCCTCGATGGCCTGTCGTTCACTCCCGGGGTGGACAAGAAGGACGGATTCGCGGGTGAAGTCCGCGACAGGCGCCCACTCGTCGTCCGGGATCGCGTGCGGCACGTACCGGAAGACCGCGGCCCGTGGCTCCTCACCCTCGGCGTGGCGGTTGACGTTCTCAGTTCCAGAAGAGCACTCTGGACGTGTTGAAGACATAGAAGTACCCCCTCAGGGTGCTTGCGCAAGTGGATGAAGGCAGCGAGCTCGCTACTCGCTGAAGCGATTCGCGACGAGGTCCGGAGTTGGCGCTCTGGGCCTTTCGCATGTCGGCGTCCTGCGCCGAGCGGCTCACTCCATCGCGGCTCCGCGACACTCAAGGACGGCGGCCAGGAGGTCGGCATGGACGGCCGTCACGGAGCGGCCGTCACTCAGGGCGACGTCATAGAGCTGCTTCGCAAGCCAGGCAGGGATTCGTGCATCGAAGCGTACGAGCTCATCCGGGGCGTAACGGCGAGGGCGTGCGGCAGGCCGGCCGGTGCGGGCAGGCGGCAGCTCGATCCGGTTGCTGGTGTCCTTCACCCGCTTCTCCAACCGTCCTCGACTCACGTCGAACGGTTGGTCAGTCCGTCCATCTCGGAGGGCGGGTGGATCTCCGGCGCCACAGGGCGGCTGCCCTGACGAGTGGCTGACCCCCACGGCGGGCCGTGTGGCTGACTCCAGAGTAGGGACCTCGGCTCCGATACGCCATGAAGCCACGCCCGCCAACGAGCGCGGTCGCCCTCGGACTCCAGCCATAGGCTCGGCCATGTGGCAGATGCGATCGTTCGCGCAAGCGCCCTTCGCTGGGTCTCTGACGGCCAGCCGGGTGTCGTCGAGGTCGGCATGGTGGACTGCGACGGGCAAGAACATCGCGTCATCGAGAAGGTCCCGGTCTTGACGACATGGAGCCTCACGTCGGCATCGGCCTTTCCCGCTGAGCTTTGGATCAGAGCGGACACGGCCAGCATCGAGGGGGACCGAGTCGAAGTCACCTTCGCCTACTCGGTGGAGACAGCCGAAGGTCTCACCGGCCTTAGTGTCCCGGCCAAAGACGTCAAGTGGCACTGACTCTCAAGATCGCAACCTTTCACGCTCTGTGGCAGGACCGGACCTCCCGGTCCGACCGGCTCGCGGCGGAAGGACGCATCGTCCGGCAGGCGGCAGTCATCACCCGGTTCTCTCACGAGGCCCGGGATCGACTCCGAACTTCTCGATCATGAATCGCCAGAACAGAGGAACCGCATCGGCAGCGGGCCGATCGATGGAGTCGTCGTGGCCTGTGACCGAGAGATCCTCAATGCGCACGAAGCCGCTGCGTGGTTCGCGCAGTGAGCCGGGCGCACGCACGGCGACAACGCCATATGGCGGCTCAGGGATGGGAGTCTGCACCACGATCAGGTCGTGCATCGAAGTGCAACCTGCTAGGGCCGAGGCCTGATCCGAGGCGAGGACGCTTTTAACGATGTCTGACATATGCCGGAAATGCTCGTGGCGATCGGCCATGTCCTCAAGGAACGCGTCGATCTCAGGCCAGGGCCGCTGGCGAAAGGGGTATGGCCAACCGTGCGTCCTCATGCGTCTGATGATCGCAGGGCAGGAATCGCGTAGCGACCACGTTCAGCAGCATCCTCAGCTCGGCATGAGAACGGTGGCGAGCACGCCGGCAGGCGGCGAATAGACGCACCGGGAGGTGGCGCCATCGGGAGACCGTCGTTGGACCTCGCCTCTTGGCCAGCGGACTAGGAAGGTCGGACGTTGGGTGAAGGCGTCGGCGTTGGCGTCGCGGTCGGGAAGAACAGCGGCATCACCCTTTCTGTGATCTGCCGGGCCTTCTCCTGTCCGTACCAGAGAACAGCTCCTTGAGCCTGGGACGGGAAGGCGAAGAAGGCAAGGAGGATCGCAAGACTCACCCAACGCTTCCAGCGTCGTGGCATGAAGTCATTGAATCCGTCGATGAAGTCGATCCACCCCATGCGCGGATGGTTGCACCGAGGACTGACATCGCCATGACTTTCGGAATGAGGCGCCCCGGTCGAGCTCGTCGGCTGGCAGGCGCTTCGGGTGAACGATGCGTTCTCGAGCAGGCGGCGCCTTGGGCGGTCGGCGCTCTGTAATGGCCGCACACATCGCCTGGGCCTACGAGCACCAAGAGTTTGAAAGCGCGTGGCGTCAAAGGGGCTCTACGAAGTTAACCGGGCAGGCAGGGTGTGGAACTGTTGGGCTCGTCGGTGTTGACGAGTCGTGCGCCAGCGTACGCGGCGGCGGTGGTTGTCCGGGTTGCGGAAGCCGAAGGCGTTGCGTGCTTCGTGTTTCGCGAGCCTGTTCAAGCCCTCGGATCGAGCGTTGGAGTGGCCGGTCAACAGTCCGGCCTCGATGGCGTCCCACCAGGTTTCGATGGTGCGGGCCAGGCGGTGGACCTCGGGGCTGGGACTGGCGGCAGCCATGTCGTAGAAGCGCCACAGGCGATGGCTGATCGCTGACCGGTCCGGCACGCTGGTTCCGGGTCGGGGCGCGAGGTCCAGTAGGCGGCGTAGGTTCTCCTTGACTGCGTACGCGTGCAGGATCTCGATCCCGGGATCTCCTTGCTCGATCAGCTCGTTCCACATGCGTGTGAACGCCTCGCCGGTGAGGCGTTCGTATCCGGTGAGCAGCTTGCGCCGGTTGGCCCACTCCGGTCCTTCGCGCGGCCGCGCCGTCCCCGCGCGGTCGGCAACCACGACCGCGTCCGGTAGGGCTGAGCTGACGGCTTTCAGGTAGGAGCCGGACAGATCGATCGCCACATGCGTGATCTGCTGTTTCCACGAGTCGGGTTGTGCCTCAAGCCAGCTGGTGACACTGGTGCTGGTCCGGCCGTCGACCTGGGCGAGCATGCCGCCGGTACTGAGCGCGTCGACGATCCCGGTCTGCCACCACCTCGGCCACCATCTGCCAGCGACCCGTGGTGGGGTCCTGGGCCCATTTGGGTTTCCCGCGTCGGGTCTCATCGATCCCGAGCACCTGCACGTGCGGTAGCGGCTGTTCGAGCACGGGTTGCACGTGCGCGACGTAAGCGGCGTGCGCGATCGGCCAGGAGACCCCGTACCAGGTGCCGGCAGCCGTGATGCAGCTGTCGGTGTCAGCCGCGAGCTGGCCACACTCGGCCCGCAGCCGGGTCGTGAGCCGTTTGCGGGCCGGAACAGCCGGCAGGCACTCAGTGAATGTCTTTCGTGGACACAGGGGTTTCGCGGCACCGCCACCGTGTCTTGTGCCATACCAGCCGGATCGGGTCCGGACCGTAGCGCACATCCCGCGGGCGGGTGGTCACCTGCTCCTTGACCGAGGATGACAGCACCCCACACGCCGGACATGCTGCCGCGCCGACGTCGTCGGTGACGACATGCACAAGGCGACCCTCGCCCTCGTCGGTGTCTGCTTCGACAGTGGCGAGGGCCAGCCCCTCGATCCCCAACAACAACGTGCCCGGATCGTGCCCCCGTCCCACCTGCGACTGCGTACTCTGAACCAAGCCCGTGACCTCACCTTCGTGACCATGACCTGCCTTGACAACAGCCATGATCACCGAGGTCACGGGCCCAGACGCATCACCACGCTGGACCCGGCTGCCCGGCTAAGCCTCGATCCACCGACGTCCTGGGTGGGGTGAGCTGATTTCGCTCTGGGCCGCGGCTCCGGCTTGAGGGCGTGGCTGTTGTCCTGACCTGGCTGTCAGGGTGTTCCACGTCGGTTGTTCGGTCGGGCCGGGGCGGCTGGGTGGTCAGGGATTGACCGGTTCTGGTGGGCCGCAGTTCTGGGTGAACAGGCGGGTCCACGCTTCCTGCCAGGGCCAGGCGGTCGGTAGGTGCAGGGTGACCCGTCGGGCCGAGGACGCCACCCGGGCGGGGACGGTGATCAGCTTGCGGCGGATGGTGGCGGTGGTGGCTCTGGCGAGGTCGGCGCTGGCGATGGTGGCTGCGGTGCGGGTGAGGTTGAACGCGATGACGGCCAGCACGAGCCAGGCGGCGTTGGCGGTGAATTTGCCTGAGGGCAGGTGCGCCAGGGCGGAGTTCTTGAGGTCGGCGTGGACCTGCTCGATGATCGCGTGTCCGCGGTGGGTCTTATCCGCGGCGACGGTGTCCAGGTCGGTGGGGTCGGTGGTGGTGAAGAAGGCGTGGAAGCGCCAGGTGTCGAACAGGGTGCCCTGCCCGGTTGCCTTCTTCTTGTCAGCGTTGACGTCGGGGATGCGGCGCACCACCAGGCGCCCGGGAACCTGATCGGCCGCCTTCTTGGAGGAGAACGCGGTGAAGGGCACCTCGGCGACCTCAGCCCGCGACACCCAGGTGCCGCTGGCCTCGTCGTAGATGGCGTCGGTGTACTCGATCGGGGTCCACGCGTGTTCGCTGATGGTGGTGATCGCGGCCTTGACCTTGGGGTCCAGGCGTACGGTGACCGACACCTGCGCCCCGGCGCGGACCGCGGCACCGACGGTGGGCGCCCCGTAGAACGCCGAGTCCGCCCGCAGCAACGGCTTGCCCTGACCGGGGTGCAGCGTGCGCACGGTCTTGAGCGCGTCGGCGACCAACCGTTTGGCTCCGCGCGGGGACCCGCACGAGCCTTTCCGTAGCCGCTGCGCCACGACCACCGGTGCCGACCCGGAGGTGGTGACGGTGGCCAGCAACGCGTTCAGGCCGCGGACCCCGGAGTAGCCGAACCCGGCTCCCTGTTTGGCGTGGCCGTGCACCTGAATGATCGTGTCGTCGATATCGACCAACACCCGGCCACCGGTGCCGTCGCCGACGACCTGCGCGGCTCGCTCGCCTTGGGCTGCCAGGCGTGTGAGGAACCTCGAGGCGAGCGCGTCGAGCTGGCGGACGTGACCGAACGTGAACGAGCGCAGGAACGACCCCAACGTCGACGGCGCGTACACCCGGGCGAAGACCCGGCCCATCCCACCGTGCCGCAGCAGCGCCATGTCGTCGATGCTGTCGGCGCCAGCGACCATCCCCGCGACCAGCGAGGCGACCTTCAACCCGGCGTTGGCGCCCTTGTCACCCGGCACGCTCAGATGCTCATCCGCAAGGCGTCGCAGCCCCGCCCGATCAGCCAGGGCCAAGACCGGAACCAACCCGGCGGCCGACACAAGATTCGGGTCGTCGAAGACCGCCGAGGTCGCTGGGAGGGTGTGAGAGAGTTTCACCTACGAGATGCCCCTTGCGTGTGTGACGAACTGAAGCGTGAAGAACTCCAATTCTGTTGCCACACAGGGGCATTCTCATGTCCCGACACGCCTCCTCAGCCCACTACCACCCTGCCCATCGGTGGATCGAGGCTTAGTGCCTCTTTCTTGGAGACTGTGCATGCACAATGGTCGTGTTGCCGCGTTGCAGGGGACGTTAGCAACATGCTGCGCCTCAGTGCGCGAGCTCCTGGCAGGGGGCTGAAGGGGCCTGACCCAACAAGGGTCGGGCCCCTTCCACTGTCCCGGCCCGTCTGTGTCGGCTTGCCTGTCCCAGCCCCCTGACTGGTGCGTCCTCAGAGGTCGAGCGCGCGGGCTCCCTCGGCCGACGATGCGCGCAGGAACTCCTCACAGCGGTGGCGCTCGTCCTCCTCGCCGATCTCCCGGGCCGCCTTGGCCAGTGCCGCGAGCGCGCGCAGGAAGCCCCGGTTCGGCTCGTGCTCCCACGGGATCGGTCCTTGCCCTCGCCACCCGGCGCGGCGCAGAGCGTCGAGCCCCCGGTGGTAGCCGGTTCGCGCATACGCATAGGCCTGCACCGGGTGGTCGGCCTCGAGCGACGCCTCGGCCAGGACCGCCCAGGCCAGACTCGACGCCGGATGGGCGGCAGCGACCCGGCCGGGCCGCTCCTCACCGGCGGCGATCATCGCGGCGGCCGGGTCCTCGGGCAGCAGGGTCGGCGGGATTCCGAGCAGGTCAGTCATGGGCCGAGCCTATGTCCCTCCACGCGTATGCCGCCCGCTCACCGGGGGTGAGCGGGCGGCATACATGATCATCGCCTTGCGTCCGGCAGGTGGCCGCTCCAGGCGCCAACCTGCCGGACGTCACGGTGAGGGTCAGGCGTGCGTGCCCGCCGAGCGAAGGTTCTGGCAGGCCTCGACGACGCGAGCGGCCATGCCGGCCTCGGCGTCCTTGCCCCACGCGCGGGGGTCGTACTGCTTCTTGTTGCCGACCTCGCCGTCGATCTTGAGGACACCGTCGTAGTTCTTGAGCATCCAGTTGGCGACAGGGCGGGTGAAGGCGTACTGGGTGTCGGTGTCGACGTTCATCTTGACCACGCCGTAGTCGACCGCGTCCGAGATCTCCTGCGGGAGTGAGCCGGAGCCACCGTGGAAGACGAGGTGGAAGGGCTTGGAACCCTCCGCCAGACCCAACTCGGCCGCCGCCGCGTCCTGGGCCGCCTTGAGGACCTCGGGACGAAGCTTGACGTTGCCCGGCTTGTAGACGCCGTGCACGTTGCCGAAGGTGAGTGCGGTCATGTAATAGCCGTTCTCGCCCGAGCCGAGCGCGCGCACGGTGGCGATGGCGTCCTCGGGGGTCGAGTAGAGCTTGTCGTTGATCGCGTTCTCGACACCGTCCTCCTCGCCTCCGACGACGCCGACCTCGATCTCGAGGATGATGTTGGCCGCCTTGCACGCCGCGAGGAGCTCCTCGGCGATCTGGAGGTTCTCATCGAGCGGCACGGCCGAGCCGTCCCACATGTGGCTCTGGAAGATCGGCAGCCCGCCGGCCTTGACGCGCTCTGTGCTCGCCGCGATGAGCGGGCGCACGAAGGAGTCGAGCTTGTCCTTGGGGCAGTGGTCGGTGTGGAGAGCGATGTTGACCGGGTAGTTCTTGGCGACCTCTTCGGCATAGGCGGCGAGGGCCTTCGCGCCGGTCACCATGTCCTTGATCGTCGAGCCGGAGGCGTACTCGCCACCACCGGTCGAGACCTGGATGATGCCGTCCGAGCCGGCCTCGGCGAAGCCACGGATCGCAGCCGTGACGGTCTGGCTCGAGGTGATGTTGATGGCCGGGTAGGCGAACGAGCCGTTCTTGGCCCGGTCGAGCATGTCGGCATAGACCTCGGGGGTTGCGATGGGCATTGAATCTCCTCGTGAGAGCGGGGTCACTTTCCGATCACAATCCTCCCATTCACGTTCGCCCCCCACGCAAGCGGTCGACAGGTGGACGGCGGGGCCGGAACACGTCCCACCATGCGGCCGGAAACGGCGGTGGTCGCCCACAATGGCGCCCATGGACCTGCGCGACGTCGACTCACTGGTCGAGGCCACTCCGGACTCCCGCAACCGGGTCGTCGATTTCCTGCGGGCGCTCGCCATCCTCGTCGTCGCCTTTGGTCACTGGACGGCCGCCGCCGTCGTCGTCCGCGACGGCACATTGGTCCCGAACCAGATCCTCAACATCGCCTCGTGGACCCACCCGCTCACGTGGGTCATCCAGGTCATGCCGGTCTTCTTCCTCGTGGGCGGCTATGCCAACGCGCTCTCCTGGCGCTCGGCGCAGCGAAGAGGCGAGGGGTATGCCGCGTGGTTGCGTTCGCGCCTCCGTCGCCTGGGGACGCCGGTCATCCCACTCCTTCTCGTGTGGTTGGCGATCGCCTCGATTGCGTATGCCGCGGGCGTGCCTGGCGGGACCCTGCGCACCGCCTCACAGGTGGCGCTGGTGCCCACGTGGTTCCTCGCCGCCTATGTCATGGTCGTCGCGCTGGCGCCCCCTGCCCTGAAGCTGTGGGAGCGCCTCGGCTGGTGGGCCGTGGCCGGACTGTTGGCACTGGGTGGGCTGGTCGACCTCGCATCCATCCGGTCGGGCAGCGACCTGGCCGGGTTCCCGAACTATGTGATCGTCTTCGGAGCCGTCCACATGATCGGGTTCGCCTGGCTCGACGGCCGGCTCCCCGGCATACGAAATCGGTTGTCGTTGGCCGCGATTGGCGCGGTGGGCACGGTCCTGCTCGTGTGGCTCGGCCCTTACCCCGTGTCCATGGTCGGCCTCGACAACGCAACACTCAACAACTCGTTCCCGACGCGCGTGACAATGGGCTTCCTCGGGTTGCTGCAGGGTGGGCTGTTGCTCGCGCTCGAGCCGACATTCCAGCGATGGTTGCAGCGGCCGAAGCCGTGGCGCTTCACCATCTTGGTCAACGCACGGATCATGACCCTCTACCTGTGGCACCTCACCGCGATGGTCGCGGTCATCGGGATCTCCTTGGCGCTCAAAGGATTTGGCCTCCACTCCGAGCCCTTGTCCGGTGCATGGTGGGCGACGAGGCCGGTGTGGTGGGCGGTGCTTGCGGTGGTCACCGTGGGCTTCATCGCCATCTTCGGCCGCTTCGAGAACCCCGCCAAGGATCTCCGGCCGTCACCACCGACCTGGCTCTCGATCGTGGCCTGTGTCGCGATGTGCGCTGGGCTGGCGGTCATGGCGATGTTCGGGATCGTCGACAAGGGTGGCGTCAACTGGTGGTGGCCCTTGGTCCCGATCGCCGGCCTCACCCTGACCGGGATGATCCCCTGGGGTCGAACACGCACGGCGTCGTCGTCGTCACCTGATGCAGGCCGAGACGGGTGAGGATCGGGCGGCTGTCCGGGGCGGTGTCCACGCGAACGAAGGGGTGTCCGGCCGCCAGGGCGAGCTTTGCCCGGTATGCCGTGAGCGCCCGATAGAGGCCACGTCCCCTCCACTCGGGGTGGGTCGTCCCACCCCACAGCCCTGCGAAGTCCACGCCCGGCGTGAGTCGCAAGGCGGCATACGAGACAACGCGTTTCGCGCCTTCCGTCTCTTCTACGAGGACCGGACGGAGCAAGGCGGGGTTGGAGTCCTGCTCCGCACGCATGGCGTCGTTGACCCAAGTCGCACCCGTGCCCCACACCTCGTCCATGAGGACCCGTACGCGCTCCCAGTCGTCTCCGCAGAACTCCCTGATCAGCAGACCCGCTGGTGGGTCCACGTCGTGGATGAGATCCGCGCTGTTGCCGAGCATCACCACCTCGACCTCACCGACGTCGAAACCGCGGCGCCGCAGCCGATCGACCAGATCGGCGGGAGGATCATCGGCGTATGTCTTCCACTCGAAGGACTGTCCACGCCCCCTGAAGAAGGCGACCTGGGTGTCGATGGCCCCTTCGATCTCCTGCTCGGTCGCTCCCAGACCCTCGGGGGACTCAACCGAGGCACCGTCCCGTTCAGGGTTGTCCGGGTAGGTGCGCAGGACACGACCGACGCGTTCGATGATGTCAGATGGTCCGGCATCCTTCTGTGGCAGTCGCACCTGATCACGGAACTCGGCCAACAGGCGACTCGCTGCGCTCATTCGAGGCCCGATCGGACATGGTTGCCCGTAGAGGCCGACATGGTGATGGACAGCCGATGCAGCAATTCACCGCGGGTTTCGGCGCCGCTGCGGCGCTTGATCCTGGCCATGTGATGCTCCACCGTCTTCGCCGAGAGGAACAGCCGCGACGCCACCTCACGATAGGTGAGTCCGGCCACGACCAACTCGGTCACCTCGCGCTCACGAGCGGTCAGTTCGATCGCGCCGACAGGAAGGTCATTGCCTGAAGACACGCTGCGGCTCGGGTCGGGTGCGTCTTGGGGGAATTTCAGGTCCCGAGCACACTCGAGGAGCACCGCCGTGTCGCGGCGGTCCGCGGCGCGGGCCGCGGCATGAGCAGCCAATCGCGCCCCTTCCCAGGCCTGACTGATCCCGGCAAGGCCCATGGCGGCCTCCACAACGGCATACCGGTCCACATCCCGTGCGAGCACCGCCACCCATGTTCGTCCCGCCTCCGCCAGCACGGACGCATGGTGGCTCCTTCGAGCGGCGCTGACAAGCGCCGCGGCATGTGGTCCCAACGCCTTGGGCCGCGATGCCAGGATCCCCGCTTGGATCCCTGCCCAGTGGAAGGGCGGTCCCCAAGCGACACCGCCGAGGCTTGTCACGATTGCGGTCCCCGCCTCCCACATCGGAGTGGCGAGTTCGCCCTCGTGAAGGCGTGCGGCGGTGACCCCGAGTTCGGCCATCGGAAGGATGTTCCACAGGTTGACCGGCGTGGCCATGAGGACCGATCGAGCCTGCCCCCACAGCGCACTGAGACCGGTCAGGTCGTCCCGACGTCGCGCCAGACCGAGTCGAAGGGCCCACCACCACACGTCGTCTCGCGGGCTCTCCAGGTCGGTGCGAGCCAGGCTCTCCTCGACGCGTTGGTAATGCCCTTCGGACAGGTCGATCCACGCTGTCAGGACGAGGGCACGTGCCTTGTCGAGCGGACCGAACCCACCCTTGACCATGGAATCGAGGGCGGTCCGAGCCAGGCCCACGTCACCCATCGAGATGGCAAGGAGCGCGGCCAGAGTCGCCGGATGGTCGGGCAGCAACCCTGGGTCCTGGGCCGCCGCCAGTTCTCCTGATGCGCGAATCAACCGGGCCACTGCACGAGCGGGTTCGGGCTCCAGAGAGTCGAGCATCGCTCTGGCCATCTCACGCCTCGCCGCAGCCGATGGAGAGGCCAAGGAGGAGGCCGGTTGCCGGATCACCGCGCGCGCAGCCCGACCGTCACCGACCGCGATGAGGGTCAAGCAGGCCAATGCCTCCTGTTCAGCGGACATGCCCACGCCCTCGCCGATCCTCCAGCGCCACAGATCGGCAGCAGTCTGGGCGCGCCCCTGGAGGGCCGAGACCGTGGACACCACGTCGAGCATGTCGTGCTCGTCGCGGCCGCTGGCAGAAACGTCGTGCCAGGGAGCCAGCGCCTCCTGTGCGCCGTGGATGTCACCGCTTCGGACCAAGGCCTCCGCCATCCGAGCGTGCAGTCGGGCGGAGGGTCCTCCGACGGCGACGGCTGCGGCGAACTTGCGAGCGGCCGTCTGGGGGTCGCGCGCCATCGCCCCATCCCCCTGCCGCTCCAGACCGGCCGCCAAGCGGGCATCGGTCACCCCCGCCAGGGCCATGTCCTCGCCCAAGGCATCCTCGACGTCACTGCCAACGACCGCGGCCGCAGCCAAGCGCTCCGCGATCCTCGGGACCACACGATGCCGGGGACCGTGCTCGAAGATCACCTGACGGATGAGCCTGGGCAGCTTGCCGCTCGCGGTGGTGAGTCCGAGATCGCAGAGCGCGGTGAGAGCCTCCTCCAGCTCGCCCGAATCGGAACCCACCCCTGCAGCGCTGACACCCTCGGCGCTCAGCGGATGTCCACATGCCAAGGACACGAGGACATCGATCGCGCCCGGCGGCGCTTGCGCGAACTGCCGAAGGACGCGACGGACAAGCGTGTCATCGACCCCCCGCCCAGACAGCCACTGCCAGGCCAACCACGGCACGCCCTCTGTCCATTGCAGAGCCGTCGACACCTCGACGTCCTGTGCGTCCCGGCCGAGGACTCGGCATGCCTCCGCGATGTCATCAGAGATCCACAGGTCGAGGAAGACGTTCACCGAATCCGATCCCGGTGCCCTCCTGCCTCGGTCCGCGGTCCGGCTCGTCCGGATCACCGAGGGGGTCCGCCCTGACCGTGCCCCCGGACGATCCGTTCCCGGGGCAGCATCATCGAGGAGCAGCACATCCTTGTCGTGACCCGTCACCTGGACCCCAACCCCCACATCGAGACCCTCAGCGGTCAATCGGTCTCCGAGCCAGTGCAGAGCGGTGGTCTTGCCGTATCCACCTCCGCCGACCAGAACCAGCTCTGATGGGCGACGCTCCACGAATGCTCGCCACGCAGAATCCATCGCCTCGGTCACGACAATGCGGGAGTTCCCCTGACGGACCTCTCCCATGGCTCAGGGAGCGACCGGGTCCGGCACCAACGGAGCAGGTCCTTCGCCCGCCGGAGGCTCGGTCGGCTCCGGAGGCTCCGTCGGCTGCGTCGGCTCCGTGGGACTCGGTGTGCTGGTGGGTTCACCGGTGGGCGGATCGACGGGCGGAGTCGAGTTCGAGGGGTCGGACGTGCTCGACGGCTCCGCAGTGGTTGTCGGCGCAGGTGGCGTCGTCGTGGTCGCCGATGGCTGTGTCGGCGCGCTCGAAGGGGTCGTCGACGACTTGGTGGGAGCGTTGGTCGACGCAGGACTCGGCACTGTGGGCGTGGTGGCGCCCGCGGTCGTCCCGAATCCGGGCCCTGCGGGCACGCCAGCGCGCCCCGTCCATGCCGACGAGCCGACGGTCGCGGGACCCTGCTCCTCGGCAGTTTCCTCGGGGTCGGTCAGGGGCGCCGTGGCGGCTGAGATGACATCGGCCGTGGTCTTGCCCACCGATTCCAGCACGGCGCTGGCCACCGAAATGGGCGTCACGTCCTGAGGCTCAAGATGCAGCCGCTCGGCGAGCAGGTCCGTGGCGGCACTGGTCGAGATGAACCCGATCGGGCCCACGGCCAACGTCAGGGCCACCACTGCGACGGCCGACGCGGTGAGCACTCGAGGGCGTTGCCCCATGGCATCCAGACGGGTCCGGAGGGTGCCAGTTGGGCTGGTGGAGAGTCGCCTCCGACCTCGGACCTTCACACGAGGGGAGGCGACGGCCTGGCACGAGATCGCCTCACTTGGCGCCACCGGGACCAGACTCGAGCCCTCGACGATGACGGAGGAATCCGCAAATCCCCACTGTCCGATTTGGTGCTCCGCCGTCAACAACGCGCTGACCTCGACCGGCACCCCCATCCGGAGGGAGATCTCCTCCGCGACGGCGGGTACGTGGCTGCTCCCGCCCATGAGCACGACTCGGCCGAGAGCCGCGCGACCCAGACCAGCGCTGAGAATGGCCTCGTCCAACACCTCCTGCGCTCGATCGGCCACCGCGCAGACTGCCCCTCGAAGGTCCGCCCGGACGACGCGAACTCGGTCAGCGTCGATCTCGACCTCGGCCGTGGTGGCGATGGAGAGCCGGTGCTTCGCCTGGGCACAACTCTGTCGGGCCGCCGCGGCAGTACGCACGCGGCGAGGGTCACTCGGCTCCGAACCAGTCGCCACCCCATGGCGTTCGGCGGCGGCACGCGCCAGCACCAGCAAGGCATCGTCGAGCGAATGGCCGGCATAGCCTTCGATGGTGATCGTCTCGCCCACTCGGCGGGAAGAGGGCTCGTCGGTCCACAAGGTGGCCTGAGTCGAGCGTCCGCCGATGTGGACCAGGCCTGTCACCTGCGGCTCGAGACTCTCACCGTCGGAAGGGATCGAAGAACACCGGTCGAGGGCGTCCCTGCCACGCGAAACCCAGACGATGCGATCCGGGTTCGACATGGCCTCGGTGATCCGGGTGAGAGCAGTGCGGCTGAGGTCGTCGGGATGGACCACCATCACGCGCGACGGCTGGCCATGCTGCGATGCCACGACGTCCGTCACCGCGTCGATCTGCGCTGCCACCAGTTCAGCCGCAGAAACCAATTGGCCCCCCACACAGACTGGCACGGCGTCGTCGACGCGAAGGAGAAAGCCTGAGACCGCCGAGGCACTGACTCTCGGATCGACATCCCACACGAGCCCGGTGTCCTGGCGCTCGACACCCGCGAAAAAGGTGTGAACGGCAAGGACTGCGCCGACGGGCTTGCCGTCCGTGGACGAGCCTGTCTCGCGCACGGCCACCCGGATGGTCGACGTGCCGAGCTGCACCACGAGGCAAGGTGCGCCGTCCCGTTCCTCTGTTCGTTGCTCCCCGATGACCGGCACGTGTTCGCGCCCCCGCGAACGCCACCGGTGCGATTGCCCATGAGTACTCATGGATGTACCTCCTGCGTTTTGGGTCGGTCCCGAATCATGTGCGCCGCCAGACGCTTCGGGCCTCCACGAGGAGGTTAGCGGTCGCGACGATCCCCTTCCATCCCCCGAATGGGTGAGGCCTCGAGCCCCCTATCCCCCCAATCACTCTGGGGTGCCGATCCCCCGCCATGGACATCGTTGCGGGGGTCCCAGCCCCGGTGTGCGCCCCGGGCGGCCCACTTAGCGTGGGCGATCTGGCTGGACACTCAAGCCACCAGGGAACACCCACGGAGCAGCGCAGGGCTGCTCCGACCTCAATCCCAGGAGTTCGCTATGTCCATGGTCTCTGACCTGCTTGACTTCATTCTCAACCTGCTCCGCAATCCCGACGCGGCCGCTGCGTTCAACGCCGACCCCGAGGGATCGCTGGCCAAGGCCGGCCTTGGCGGCCTCACGTGCGCCGATGTCGACGCGGTCCGCCCGGTCGTTCTCGATGTGGCGATGGCGGCCCCGAGCGGCGGCGGCGGCCACGGCGGCGGCGGCCACGGCGGCGGCGGCAACCACGGCGGCGGTCACGGCGGCGGCGGCAACCACGGTGGCGGCGGCCACCACGGCGGCGGCCACGGTGGCGGCGAC
>ERZ795062.1486-NODE-1486-length-16675-cov-6.753490_pt1 | contig 16675 bp, 11 predicted proteins | sample MGYA00375146_ERZ795062 | MGnify/ENA primary metagenome ERZ795062 (study PRJEB30191, sample SAMN05720281) | activated sludge metagenome | isolation source: Anaerobic digester | place: USA | collected 2015-07-16 ... | reverse complement strand
TTGCCAAGTACTCGTTTTGGTAACTAGCTTTGCTGTTTTGAAAATCGTAAATTTCTTGATAAGCATGTCCATATTCATGTATCAAATAGAACCCATTAAAAAACAGTCCAAACATTCTTATTCCTTCCTCTTCACTACCTGTAACTTCTTTTGTAAACGCTTTTAGTTCTGGCAAAACTTGACTCCAAAGCGGAATATTTACTCTATTTTGCCCGTCATAAAAAATTAAGTAAGGTGTTGTATTCAAGATGGTGGTAGTGGTGAATTTGTCATCTTTTTTGAACCTATAAACATCTTTTTTGAATTGTTCGGATAGCTTTGTAGCATCTTTTACTAATGCTACAGAATCTTGGTAAACTGTAAACCAATTGTTTTGTGCTTCTGCAACTAAACAAGAAAGTACAACGACAAAAACTGTAATTATTTTCTTCATGTTGATATTAGCTTGTAATCATTTAGGCGCTATGAATATGTATGTATCAAAAAACCAGTTACTTAGCTTACTATTCTTTTAAGAATTTTAAAACTTGAAAATTTGAAAATGAATCGATTTGGAAATTATTTTAACAAATAAAAAAGGCCTAACTTTCGTTAGACCAATTCTTTCATAAAAACTATTTACTTAACTCTTTTTCTATTATTTTTTATCGTTTCTCAATTTGTTCATTTTATTTTTTTCGGATGCTAATTGTTTTTTCAAACCACAACAAAATTCATTAAAAGATTTAAATGTAAAAATTAACATCAATTAAACTTTAATGAAATGTTATTTAGTGCCGTTTCAACCTTTTGCAAACGTTGTTCATTGGTATTGTTTTGCAGTTCTAAAAGTTTTATTTTCTCTTGTAAAATAGTATTCTCTTTACTTAACTCTTGAATTGCTGCTACTGATAGCGTGTGAATTTGATCGTAATCTACCGAACGAAAATCAGACACTTCGGTACCGTAAACAAACAAATCATCTGTTTTTAAATGAGCTGGAATAATGATTTCAAAATTGTAATCATCAATTAGAATTACTTCAGCTTCTATAGGTGTCGATTTATTGTACAATCTTATTTTGTCACCTTTTTTAATTTGAATTGGTTTTGCCAAATTAACATTCAGGGTGTTTTTCAAAGTATCTACACAAAAAGCATGAGGCACTTGCATAATATTTGGAATGTAATTGGTAGCTTGATTGACTGCCGAAGGAATAATTTGTTCCACCTCTTGAGCAATGAAACCCGTTTTGATGGCAGTTCCTTTTTGCACCCAATCTTTATAGGTGTAATTGGTTACTTGCAATTGATTTATTTTTTCTAAAGCGTTTTTAGAATCCATTCTGCTTTGGATATTTTTAATTCGGGCATCCGAAACGGCATTGAATTCGGTGGCTTGAATTCTATCGGAAGCAATGATAGAAAAATTACCCGAAGTACTACTGGCAAAGCCTGTTGTGGTTGTACTACCGCTACGTGCATAAAAAGCCCAACTTCCGAATTGTGTATTCGAACCTACCACATTTAAAGGGCAACTGGGTGCAATAGTTCCAATTCCAACTCGAGTACTTGCAGTGGCATTATTAAAACCGTTTATAGCTCCCAATATAATAGTGTTGTTTTGATTTACAGTAGCGTATCTGCCAATAGCTGTGGCGTTGGTTAAATTAGTATCATCAAATGTTACGTTAGCAAAGGCTCCTAAAAAAAGACAACCATTGATGTTATTTCCTGTTCTATCTCCAGCGGATAAACCTAAACCAATGTTGTCATAGCCGATTTGGTTGCCTAAAATACGATTTCCTACGCTGGCAATATTTCCTAATGAGTGAAAACCAATTCCTATATTATTCCAACCTGTAGTGGTAGTTGGGTTGGATGCTTGACCAACTGCAATATTGCCTACTCCTGCCGTATTATTGTAAAGTGCTTGTTCGCCAAAAGCCGTATTTGCATTACCTGACGATGAATAAAATAGCGTTTCGTAACCGAAAGCTGTGTTACTACTACCATTACTTGAATAAAGTGACCCAAATCCAGCAGCAGTATTATAACTTCCAGTAGTATTAAAAGCTAAACTTTGATGCCCAATTGCAGAATTAGCTAGTCCAGTGGTATTATAAAATAAGGCTTGAACTCCAAAAGCAGAGTTGTAAAATCCGCTAGTATTATTAAATAAACTTGAAGAACCAAAAGCAGAATTATTGTGCCCATTTATATTTTTAAATAAGCTTTGAATTCCAAAAGCAGAATTATAATTTCCATTTATATTACTATACAAGCTCTTAGACCCAAAAGCAGCATTATAGGATCCTGTTGTATTGCTGTTTAATGCATTAAATCCAGTGGCAACGTTGTCAGAAGCAATAGTATTTGTAGCTAAACTTCCAACTCCAAGTGCTGTGTTTTGACCTCCTGTTGTGTTTGAAAACAAAGCATCTTTACCAACAGCCACATTATCGTCACCTGTTTTATTGTTTCTCAATGAACCAAATCCAGCGGCAGTATTATTTTGTCCTAAAGTATTTTCATACATACTTGTATATCCCATTGCTGTATTATTATCGGCCTTAGAGTTATAAAGTGTTAAATATCCAACGCTAGTATTACTCGAACCGACAATATTCTGACTTAAACTAGAATTTCCAATGGCGGTGTTTGCTTGACCACCTGTATTTAGCATAAGTGCTCCTGTACCAACAGCTGTATTTCCTTGAGAAGTTGTAAGTGAACTTAAAGCAAAGAATCCAACTGCCGTGTTATCTCTACCAGTAGTTATTGAACTTAAAGAGTTACTGCCAAAGGCGGAGTTTCCTACTCCTAAAACGGAACCAATTGGCGTGATTGTTGAGAATGTGTTAATTCCAAATGAAGTATTATAATAACTTATCAAACCCGATTTAACATTATTTCTTTTTAAAATTAAATCAACATTATCCGTTGTTCCTATAAAATTTGTTGACGTATTGGTTCCAGCATTTCCTGTTAAACTCCAACCTTTGTCGCCACTAATACTTTTCCAAATCGAATTGGCGTTGTCCCAATAATAAAACCCTTTTAAGTTGGCCCCAATATCGGTGGTTAAATAAACCATCATGCCATCTTGGTCAACAGTTGGGTTTGCAGCCGGAAAAGCATCTACTTTGGGAATCAAAATTCCGTCTGTATTTGCCGGATTCGCTTGGTCGCTTGATTTCACATCGAGCTGGGCAAAAGGCGTAACGGTATTAATTCCAACTTGGGCAAACAGGCTGAAAGAGAAAAAAAAGAATACGAATAAATAAGAGGACTTCACTTTTTACTTCTATTTTGGGTTGGAATGTTGCTTTATGAAAGTATCAAAATCAGGTAGCGACTGATCTTCATAAATCAGGATAAACTGCTTGAACTGCATATAACCATACACATAAGGATCTTGAGTTGCCTGCTCATAGTTTTTACCAAAATAGTCCTCAATGGTCATTCCCTCCGGAACCGGATTGGGTAATTTTGCCCACATTTTTTTGGCATAATCATAGCATTCTTTGAGTTCTTTACCTCTTTTTTGCTTTTTCCACCAAAGCATCGCAATAGTATTGGCAAAATATTCACTTTGATAGGAGCCCTCTATCCTACCCTTAGTAAAGTACTCAAACGCGTGTCCCAGTTCGTGCGGCAGGTAGAATCCGTTGAAAAATAACCCGAAAGCCTTTTTACCTTCCGACTCATTACCGGCAACTTCATAAAAGAACCCTTTTTGCTGCTCAATTACCTGTACCCAAAGCGGCAGGTTTGCCGTGTCTCTTTCAAAATAAATCAAATACGGTGTTGTATGCAGTATTGTTTTGACCTCGAATTTTAGATTGGGACAGACTTTTTTAATGTCTTTTATGAACTGAGAGGAAACTTGATTGGCATCTTTTACCAAAGCAACAGAATCAGTATAGGTTGTAAACCAGTTTCTTTGGGCGCTTGCACTAAAAGTTAGTAGTAAGCATACGAACGATAGGAGTATTGATTTTTTCATTTTAAGCGTTTTAGTATTTAACTATTCTTTTTACCATTACATTTCCGGTGCTATTGTCTTTTAATTTTAACAGATAGATTCCGGTTGGAAACTCAGCCATGTTTACGTTGGTGTTTGCCATAGTAATTTCCCATCGTCCTAATGATTTTCCATGCAAATCCGAAAGAAAAAGCGCACCTCCTACTAATTTTTCATCAACAGTAATGATTATATTTTCCTTTGCCGGATTTGGATACACCGCGAAAGATGCAGCCATAAATTCTTCATTTGCCAAAGAGGGTGTAAGCCTGCAAAATTCAAATCCTTGAGATCCAAAACTGGCCGGCAAATAAACATTTCCAGCAAAACCCAACATATTAAAACCGTTAGGTGAAGTGGAATAAGTAGCTATAACCGGATTAATTTGAATCGTTCCGGCGGAAGTCCCATCGCTTTCATACAAAAATTCCGATCCTCCCACCGAGGCGTAGCCTACAAAATAGATTTTCCCGTTAAAGACATAACTGTAAGAAACCCCAATGATACCGGGAAGTGATTTTATCAAAATTGTGCCCGCTAAAGTGCCATCGGTCTTCACCATTTCTACCGCTGTTCCGTTGTAGCCAAAAGTATAGGTCTCGTTATTAAAAGTAACCATTCCGTTAGGTGTGCTGGCATACGTGACCGAGTTGGGCGCCCCGGGATTGATGTCCTTAACCAATTGCGTTCCGGCTGTTGTGCCATCAGTACTCCATAGTTCTCTTCCGGTTACGCCATCATTGGCCACAAAATATACTTTATTGCCGTCGGTAAAAAAATTCTGTGGATCGGAGCTGTAAGAAACCGTATTGATGTCTTTAATCATAACCGTTCCGGCATCGGTTCCGTCGCTGGCCCAGAGTTCGCCTCCGAGTCCGTTACTGTCGTTTTGAAAATAAAACCTATTATTGAAGACAATATAATTGATGCTGGGTGATCCTATAATGCCCGGTTTTACCAATTGGGTTCCGGCTGTAGTGCCGTCGCTGCTCCACATCCCGTAACCGCTTCCGGCATTCCCTTCGAAATAAATTTTGTTATTCAGCACTACAAAACTTCCAACCGATGCAAAGGGATCAGAATATTGATTGCCGAGCATCTGAGTTCCGGCTTCGGTACCGTTGGTTACCCAAAGTCCTTGCGCCCTTACTGCTGTCGACGCCTGAAAAAACAGTAAGCCGTTACAAACCGTAAAATACCTCGGAAGACTGCTGTAAGGTGTTCCGCCGCCTGTATTTCCGGTGTATATATCTTTGAGCATGGCCGTTCCGGCTGTCGTACCATCGCTTTTCCAAAGTTCGAGACCGTGAACTCCATCGTCATAAGTAAAATACAAATTGTTGTTGTAAACGGTCAAGTCCCAAACAACGCCATTACCGGTGGTTGGTCCAACAAGCTGCGTTCCAGATGTTGTCCCATCGGAGCTATACAGTTTGGAGTGTGTCCCGTTGCCGGCCACAAAATAAATTTTATTATTAAATTCGGTCAAATAGCGCGGATAGGAACTATCAGACCCAAGGTTAACATCTTTAATAATTGACAAAGTCTGAGCTACAGCATTTACCGAAATTAGGGCAAACAGCAACATAGCAAGTAGTATTTTTTTCATAATCTATCTTTATTGATGTTGTAAAATTCATAAAAACCAATGGTTCAAAAAACCAGCAATAGACCAACGACATTTTTAATAGACAGAAACACGCTTTCGGTTGTTTCTTTTTTATTGAAAAAGTAATTTCTAATTATGCGTTGTGAAAAATCGATCAAAACATCTCTAGGTCGGGACCAAAAAACAATAGAAGTTATTCCAATGATTTTTGTTTTTTGGTTGTCATTATTGTCCACAAATAACCATCCAATCCACTTTTAGATTTTGCCCCCAAGAATCGCCATCATCTCGTTTAACAAGAATTTTGAATCCATTTGGTGTTTTACTTTTACAAAAAACTCTAAACTGGTCAAAAGTGAAGTCTTCTTCAACAATTGTCAAACTTACCGCATAGTTATTGTTAGGCATCGGAGTGCTAAATACAACATCATATATTGCTATATATCCAGGAGAACTTCCAATAGTGGCAGTTCCAAATAATAAATTAGAAATAGTACGTCCACCCGAACCCATGGTTATAGCATTTGTTGGTGAAATTGTGGCACCAGCCTGAATAGTAGCATTTGTTCCTAAAGTTGTTCCATTACCTAAAGTTGAATTATTACCACCCGTAATAGAACCGTTCGCAAAAATGTTACCTGATGAAGTTAAATTGGTAACAGTAGTATTTCCAGATGTAGATATGGAGAAGTACGTCGTTCCCGGAGTTGAGATATTTGACTGTTTAAAAATTCTAAAGTCATTATTAAAATTATCTGCAGCCCAAACCGGACTGGTTTGAGGATTTCCTCCAACGGGTCCTAAAACAATTCTGTTTCTTGCTAAAATAGTTCCATTTCCGGCCACATCTAAGGCTACAACTGGATTCTGATTTTGAATACCAATGTTCCCGGACTCTGCATCATTATAAATAGCAGAATTTCCAAGAGTGTTATTAGCTCCGAAAGCAGAAATAAATCCGCTATTTCCGGCTATTCCGGTTACTGAATTGGCAGTAGCTGCAGTGGTAGCAAAATCGGCATTGTTTGCATAAACCGCCGAATTTGATTTTAAGGCATAGGGCACACTTAGTAATGGTTCATTAGAAATAATAGTATAATTTGTTCCGCCAGTAGGATCTATTTCACATTTTATTTTTTTGCTTTGTGCGTTGCTATTCATGGCAGTTATCAAGGCTCCGGAAACGGTTGTTCCATTGCCTATTTGTACGGAAAACAAACCATTTTGATTGGTAGTTGCAGTGTGTGTTTCTACAAATTCGGGAGTTTCTGAACCCATTACTACGGATAACACAGAGATGCGCAATCCGATAGTTTGATTTGCAACCAGCTGATTACCCGCATTGCGAACAACAGCCTGGAAGCTAAACTTTTCGGGCGGTAAAGCTTGAGCATTTGCATTTAAAAAATAGCAAAAAGAAAATAGAAAAAGGATTTTTCTCGTAATGCTTTGTGTATTTGTTTTCATATTCGGTTTATTTTTTAATTATTTTAAATGATTTTGTTACGTTGCTTTCAGTTTGAATAAGAAGTATATAAGTTCCTGTTTTGAACGGAGCCATATCAATTTGGTTTACTTGCTCCATTTTGGCTGAACTACTGAGGAGCTTTCCCGTAACGTCAAATAATTGATAGTTAAATTCTAAATTGGAATCTTCGTTTTTTATAAACAGCAGATCAGTTGTAGGATTGGGATAAACGCTCAATGCTAACTTAATATCCGGAATTTCATCCGTGCCAAGAACAAAAATTTCAAAAGGTTGCTGCACACCCTCAGAAACAGAACCATTTGTCCCAACAGCAGCAACGTAATCTATTTGACCTATAGAGAAACTAAAACTGCCGCCTGTTCCCGTTCCTTTTCCACCAGAAGCGTTTACCGACTGCTGTGCGTTTAGACAGTGAATACTAAAAAGCAAAAAGAGTACTATTGTTTTCATAATGTATTGATTTTTCATTGGTGCAAATATTCTAGATAATTCTGTTTCAGAAAATCACCAATAGACCAACGACATTTTGAATAGACAGACTACCATTTGTATAAAAACATTTCTATATTTGAGAAACCATTTAAATCAAATGAAGCCCTACAACTGTATTATTATTGATGATGATGAAATTGACCGCCTGACGGTTGTTTCTTATGCCAAAAAATTTCCGCAGTTGCATATTCTGGGTGTATTTGAAAATGCTCAAGACGCGTTGCCTTTATTGGATAGTGAACGTATCGATATTTTATTTTTAGATATTGACATGCCCCATCTTAACGGCTTTGAGTTTAGGAAAAAAGCCTTAGAAGTTCCGGTTTGCATTTACATTACAGCGCATCCCGAACATGCTGTGGAGAGTTTTGAACTGGATACGTTGGATTTTATTGTAAAACCTATAAAACTGGATCGTTTTACGGCAACAATTTCCAAAATTGAGGATTATCTAGAACTCAAATTAAAAGCGCAGTTGTTTGAATCGAGTATTGGCGGTGATGTGATTTATGTTAAGGAAGGTCATGAACAAACCAAGATTAAGCTGCACGACATTTTATATTTAGAAGCTTTAAAAGATTATACCAAAATCGTGACATCTACCAAAAAACATTGCGTGTTGACCAGCTTGGGCAATTTATTAAAGGAATCCCATTTTGAATCGTTCATACGCGTACATCGAAGTTTTGCGGTACAAAAACAATATATTGAAAAGAAACTGGTTCATGATGTGGTTTTGAATAACGGTATTTTGATTCCGGTAGGAAGGGCTTATAAAGAGAATTTAAACTTTTGATAATGATGGCATCTCCGAGACTTTTGGTGGTTTTGTTGGTTGTATTCGGATGGAGTATTCGAGTTCCGGCGCAGTCTGCGCCAGAAAATGAAGCTCTGTTGCAACTTATGAAGAAAGAGAAAAACGTACTCAAAAAAATCAACCTCAACACTAAAATTGCCGATAACTATACCGCCAACAGTCAATTTGAAGAAGCCTTACAGCAATTAAAGGAAAACCTCAGACTTTCCAAAAATCCATCGGCTGTAGAGCTGGCCTCCACCTATAGCTCCATGAGCAAAGCCTATATTGCACTAGCTGAAATTGATTCTGCATATCTATTTGTAAATAAAGCTTTGCCACTCTTAAGAAAGAAGCAAGATGATAAAGAAATAGGCAAATGCTATTTTTATTTGGCCCAAATCTATCAGTATAAAGCCGATTTTGTAAAGCAAGCCGACTATTCCTTCAAATCGATTGCTATTGCCGAAAAAGTGAAAGACACTTCGCTTTTGGAATACAACAACCGCAACCTGGCCATGCTCTATTTAGACCAAAGAAATTTCCCAAAGGCGCTCGAAAAAAGTTTACTATCGCTCAAGTATGCCAGACAAATCAATACCCCAAAACGTATCGGCATCGCTTTGGCATCTGTAGCGGAGACTTACAGCATGATGAAAGATGGTCAGAAAGCTGAAAAATATTTTAAAGAAGCCTTAAGCCAATCGCGAAAAGCTAAACATAATATGGCGATAGCTTGGACATTAACCAATTGGGCTAATCTGAAAACCAATGATGATGAGGAAATACAGATGCGAATAGAAGCGCAGGCAATCTGGGACGAAATTAGTCCCGAAAACATCATGTCGGCCAATAATCAAGGAAATCTGGGCAATACTTTTTATGAAAAGGCTTTAACCCTAAAACCATCTGACGCTGAAAGAGCCGATGCACTGAATAAAGCCGAAATGTATCTGAAAAAATCTATTGCCATTTCCTTAAATTCAGACAACCTTACCAATTATCTCGAATTTTTAAAGACACTCTATAAAGTTTATGGCCTAAAGGGCGACTATAAAAAAGCTTACGAATGCCAGTCGGAATTTCAGCAAAAAAATGACTCTTTGTTTTCGCAGGAAAATAAGAACGCCATCGCCAAGCTCGAATCTGAAAAAGAGATTACCATTAAGAATAAGGAGCTGCAATTGAATAAACTGCAGTTGGAATCTAAAGAAAAGCAAAAGTGGTTATATCTACTTGGCATAGGTTTTCTAGTGATTGTTGGAGGATTATTGTTTTATCAAAATCGGAACCGAAAGAAAACCAACGAAAAACTTCAGTTGTTGAATACCGAATTGGATCAGGCCAATACTACCAAAACACGTTTTCTGAGTATTCTGAACCACGACTTAAGAGCCCCTGTTACTAACTTAATCCATTTTTTACACCTTCAGAAAAACAACCCGGAACTGTTGGACGACGAGAGTAAAAAGAGGCTCGAAAACAAAACAATTTTGGGTGCTGAAAATCTTTTAGCCTCTATGGAAGACATGCTGTTGTGGAGTAAAGGCCAAATGCAGCAGTTCAAACCGCAACTTAAAAGCATATCGGTAAACGCTATTTTTGAAGATACGCGCAAGCACTTCTTTAGTGAGGAAAACGCTAAAATGCGATTTGAGAATCCTGACAATATTGAAATAAATACGGATGAAAACTACCTAAAAACCATCATTAGAAATCTAACCGGAAACGCTATAAAAGCCCTAAAAGAAACCGAAAATCCAACGATAAATTGGAAAGCCTGGAAAGAAAACGATCAAATTTACCTTTCGATTACAGATAACGGTCCGGGGGCCAATCTGGAAGAATTTAAAGCTTTGTACGATGAGAAAGAAGTTTCCGGAATAAAAAGTGGTTTAGGATTGCACTTAATCCGGGATTTGGCGAAAGCCATCGATTGTGAGATTACGGTGGATAGCAAAATAAATTCGGGAACCACAATCACATTGAAGCTTTAAATTTTGAAAGAATTCAGCATAAAAAAAGGCTCACTAAAATGTGAGCCCTTTCATTTGTCATTAACTATTGATTACAATAAAGCATCAATGGCGTCTGTATACGTTTTCTTTGGAGCAACTCCTACCTGACGTCCTACTACTTCTCCATTTTGGAAAACCAAAACTGTTGGAATGTTACGAACACCATATTTGGCAGCAAATTCCTGATTAGCATCAACGTCAACTTTCCCAACGGTTGCTTTTCCTTCATATTCTGTTGCGATTTCGTCGATAACCGGTCCAACCATTCTACATGGTCCGCACCAAGCTGCCCAAAAATCTACTACTACCGGTTTGTCTGATTTTAAAACTACTTCTTCAAAAGTAGCATCTGTTATTGCTAAAGCCATATTATTTCTTATTGTAATTTATGTTCCAAAATTAGTCAATTAATTTTAATTTTTGTTACTATACAAATCAGTTTTGACTATTATTATATTTAAAAATCCAATACTTATTTTTAGAAAAATAAGGTTTTTTCAAATCTATTTTAATTCATATTTGCTTACAACCCTATTGCTTTAATGAAAGAACAGACCTTTATTAGATTGATGTTTGGCTATGCTTTTTTGCTTTTTGGTTGCTAACCGTCAACCACTCTGGAATGAGAACAGTAGCACCAGCTTTTATTTACGCTTTGTCTATTTTGGCGTTAAAAAATGAAGAATTAGAATTAGTTTAGTTTAAAATTAATTTGCATTCGCTCGAGTTCTTCCAATAAGTTTTTTGAAATTGCTACTTTCACTCTTCTACTTGGCATATTGAGGAAGTTGACCACTTTTACTTGTTCTGGTTGTTCTTCAATTTCCAATTCATTAGTGTCGAGCGAATCTTCCTCTTCATTTGGCTCTGACAGAGTTTTTGGAGCTATAATGTTGTTTGAAGTCTTTGTTATTTCAGTTTCCATTATTTCAAACGTTAAACTGTGTTGTCCTTCATTAGCTTTAAAAACATCTCTCATTTTGTTGATTAAATCGTGATGCAATTCATTAATTTTAAATTGGATAATTAATTTTTTTGCAAAAGATGGCAAAACATCTGCAAGCAATTTTACTTCTTGAAACTGTATCCTAGGTTCAGATTTTTTACCTGTTTCTTTATTTATCCATCCGTCACGAACTAGTATTTTGAAAAAAACGAATTGATTATTTACCAAAAAATGCCTGAATTTTAGGTATTCTTCATCAAAAATTCTGAATTCGTGGCTTTCATCATATCCTTCTAATGTGAATATCGCCCAATCTTTTCCGTTTTTTCCTGTTTTGAATTGTACATTAGTAACAATTCCTCCAAAAGTTAAATTTTTACCAATGTATGGATTTAGGTTTTTTAAATTTTCCAACTTGGCATTACAAAAATATTTTACTTCAAATCTATAATCATCAAGTGGATGACCAGAAATGTAAATTCCAACAACTTCTTTCTCTCTTGCTAGTTTTTCCATTGTGCTCCACTCTTCACATGGAGGAACAACTGGTTCTGCAATTTGAACTTCGCTAGCATCGCCAAAAAGACTTACTTGTGCAGAATTCTCATTTTCTTGAAACTTTGAACCATATCGCATGGCTTTTTCAAGAAAAGTAATTCCGTCACCATCATCATGAAAATATTGTGCGCGATGCGTATCAGTAAAACAATCAAAACCTCCAGCCAAAGCTAAACTTTCAAATGCTTTTTTATTGGCTGCACGCAAGTCTATTCGTTTTGCCAAATCAAAAATAGATTTGTATTTGCTTTCTTTTCTTTTTTCAACAATGGTTTCAACTGCTGGCGCACCAACACCTTTAATTGCACCCATTCCAAAACGAACAGCATAATTTTCGTTTACGGTAAACTTATAATAACTTTCATTAACATCTGGTCCAAGAACTTTTAATCCCATTCGTTTACATTCTTCCATAAAAAATGAAACCGATTTTATATCGTTCATGTTGTTAGAAAGAACTGCAGCCATATATTCTGCTGGATAATGTGCTTTTAAATAAGCCGTTTGGTAACCAATCCACGCATAACAAGTCGAGTGTGATTTATTAAATGCATATTGAGCAAATGCTTCCCAATCTTTCCAAATTTTCTCTAATTTATCCTCTGGATGGTTATTTTCCATTGCTTGAGAAATAAATTTAGATTTCATTTTATCAAGTGTTGCTCTATCTTTTTTACCCATTGCTTTACGCAAAACATCGGCATCACCTTTAGAAAAATTAGCTAATTTTTGAGACAAAAGCATTACCTGTTCTTGATATACTGTAATCCCGTATGTGTCTTTTAACAAATCTTCGCAAGCAGGTAAATCATAATTTATTTCTTCTTCACCATTTTTTCTACGAACAAATGATGGAATATATTCCAATGGTCCAGGACGATATAGTGCATTCATTGCAATTAAATCGCCAAAAACAGTTGGTTTTAAATCACGTAAATATTTTTGCATTCCCACACTTTCATACTGAAATATACCTACAGTTTCACCACGTTGAAAGAGTTCGTATGTTTTTACATCATCAATAGGAAATTCATCGGGATTGAGTTCTATTCCTGTTCTATATTTAACAAGTTTACAAGTGTCTTTAATTAAGGTTAATGTTTTTAACCCTAAGAAGTCCATTTTTAACAATCCTGCGCTTTCTACAACAGAGTTGTCAAATTGTGTAACAAACAAATCACTGTCTTTTGCTGTAGCTACAGGAACAAAATTGGTAATATCATCTGGTGTAATGATAACGCCACAAGCATGAATTCCTGTATTGCGAAGATTTCCTTCGAGAACTTTTGCTTGTGAAATTGTTTCAGATGATAAACTTCCTTCGTTTGCCAACTCGATAAGCTCTTTTACTTTTTCAAATTCTTCTGAACGCAAAGCATCTTTAAGTTGCTTATCATCCATAGAAAAGATTTTATCGAGTTTTAAATTAGGAACAAGTTTTGCAATTTTATCAGCTTCAAAAAGTGGTAAATCTAAAACTCGAGCTGTATCACGAATAGAAGATTTTGCGGCCATTGTACCATAAGTAATGATTTGTGCTACTTGATTGGAACCATATTTATCAATTACATAATCCATTACTTTACTTCTTCCTTCGTCATCAAAATCGATATCAATATCGGGCATCGACACACGATCAGGATTTAGAAAACGCTCAAAAAGCAAATCATATTCTAATGGATCAATATTAGTTATCCAAAGACAATATGCTACAACCGAACCAGCAGCAGAACCACGACCTGGACCAACAGAAACACCCATTTTTCTGGCAGCAGCAATGAAATCTTGAACAATTAAAAAATAGCCAGGATAACCTGTATTTTCAATTGTTTGCAATTCAAAATCTAATCGTTCTTGAATTTCAGGAGTTATTTCTTTATATCTAATTTTTGCACCTTCGTAGGTTAAATGTTTTAAATAGGCATTTTCACCTCGTTTTCCTCCATCAGTTTTATCTTCTTCAACAATAAATTCCTCTGGAATATCAAATTTTGGTAAAAGTACATTTCGTGAAAGATCAAAAATCTCAATTTTATCTACAATTTCTTTACAGTTGGTAATAGCTTCAGGAAAATCTTGAAACAATTGCTTCATTTCGCTAGAAGATTTGAAATAATATTCCTGATTTGGCAAACCATATCGATAACCTCTACCACGACCAATTGGTGTTGCTTGTTTTTCACCATCGCGCACACACAATAAAATATCATGTGCGTTTGCATCTTCTTTATCTATATAAAAAACATTGTTTGTAGCGACTGTTTTTACATTATATTTTCTGGATAAATCAATTAATGAACCATTTACACGGTTTTCATCTTCTTGATTATGACGCATTAATTCAATATACAAATCATCTCCAAACTCTTCTTTCCACCACAACAATGCTTCTTCTGCTTGGCTTAAACCAATGTTTAACAATTTACTTGGCACTTCGCCATAAAGACTTCCTGTTAAAACAATGACATCTTCTTTATATTTTTTTACAATTTCTTTATCAATTCTTGGCACATAATAAAATCCATCAGTGTAAGCAATTGAAGCCATTTTTGCTAGATTGTGATAGCCGTTTTTATTTTTGGCAAGCATCACAATTTGATATCCATTATCTTTTCTAGATTTATCTTTGTGATTATCACAAACATAAAATTCGCAACCAACAATGGGTTTTATTTTTTCTTCAGAAGACTTATTATGGTTAAGAATATCTCTAACAAAATGAAATGCGCCCATCATATTCCCAATATCTGTCATGGCAACAGCTGGCATTTTATTTTTTATAGCTGCATTTACTAAATCTTTTACCGATATAGTTGACTGAAGTACCGAAAATTGAGTGTGATTATGTAAATGAACAAAATCTACATCAACAAGACTTTCTTGGTTTTGCTTTATTTCTTTATGCGAAATATCTACTTGTTCTTTTGGTTGAAATTGTTTTCTAATTTCTTCCGAAGCTTGTTTTAAATTGATATGCTTTAATCCTATGAGTTGTATTTCTTTTGGATTATGCTCATTAAATTCTTTAAAATAACTTGCAGGAACATCAAGTTCTTCTTTAGTAAAAATTTCTCTTTTTATTAATTCTAAAAAGCATCGAGTTGTTGCTTCAACATCGGCTGTTGCATTATGTGCTTCTTCAAATTTTTCTCCAAAAAGATACTCATGTAGTTCTGTTAATGTAGGTAATTTATATTTTCCTCCTCTTCCGCCAGGAAGTTTTATCATCTCAGCAGTAACTTCGGTACATGTATCAAGAATAGGCATTTTAGAAAGTTGTGTTTCTATATTTTCTCTATAAAATTCACAACCCATAATATTGACATCAAAACCTACATTTTGACCTACAATAAATTTTGCTTTTGATAATGCTGCATTAAATTTTTCTAAAACTTCGCGCAAAGAAATTCCATTTTGCTGCGCTAATTCAGTTGAAATTCCGTGAATTCGCTCAGCGTCATAAGGAATATTAAAACCATCTGGATTGATAAGATAATCTTGATGTTCCACAAGGTTTCCCATTTCGTCATGAAGTTGCCAAGCAATTTGCACACATCTAGGCCAATTGTTTGTGTCAGAAATTGGAGCTGCCCAATTGCGTGGTAAACCAGTAGTTTCAGTATCAAAAATTAAATACATCTGATAGTAATTAGTGAAAAGTGAGTAATAATTAGCTAAAAAACCAATTAATAATTACATTTTCAAATGTACATTTTATGGATAGAAATGACAATTTTAGTTATCAACAAAAAAGCCAACTCTGAGAGTTGGCTTTTAAAAATATACTTTAAAATTATTTTATGGATTTGGATAAATTGGAACATTATAAAATTCTCCGTATTGATAATTGACAACTTCTCCTCCAAACTGACCACTACCTGATTTAGTAGCGTTAAATTTGAATTTTCCTGTAACTGTCATGTTAACATTGTCAAATGCTGTGATTTGTATTTCTCCATTACTATTCAAAACATTATTAACTTTGAATTTAGCGTTTAGATTTCCTCCAGTAATTGTTATTATATCACCTGCAACATAACCATTACCTCTAGAAACAACAGTAATTGCAGTAATTGTTCCTGAAGCGTTTGTTGTTGTTGTCACAGTTAATCCACTTCCTGTTCCTCCTGTTGTAGATACATTTGTTGAGGCAACATATCCAGTTCCTCCATTGAATAAAGCTACTGTAGAAACTGGTCCAGGTGCCGCTGCAGTACTGTAAATTATTTCCGTATTGTCAAAACTTGATGTGTATGAAGCAAAATTATTAACGTTAGTTGTACCTAAAACATATTTACCAACATTGGTGCTGTTGGTTTTTAAAGTCACTTTTTCATATTCGGTATATGCATCGATTGTCAGTTTTCCAGTTTCAGAAACATATGCACGAGCATCGTTGGATTTCCACAAAACGTCGTCTTTTAGAGCTTGAAATCCTGGATTACTAAACTTTAAATCTTCTTGGCATGAAGTTAGGGCTATACTTACCAAGAGTAAGGTTATTATCTTTTTCATTTCATTTGAATTACTTCTACAAAAATAACTTTTTCAAACAAAAAGCATAATGATATTTAAAAAAATAATGTTAAAGATTTAAAATCTACCTTTTTATCATTAAAAAAATAGTTTTTTGTAACCGATTTTAAGAAAAATAATTATCTTTGCGCCCTTAAAATAACAGAGGTCGAGTACCTCAAATTAATCAAAAAGATTATGTCAGTAAAAATTAGATTACAAAGACACGGTAAAAAAGGAAAACCTT
>ERZ795062.1485-NODE-1485-length-16676-cov-20.695265_pt1 | contig 16676 bp, 8 predicted proteins | sample MGYA00375146_ERZ795062 | MGnify/ENA primary metagenome ERZ795062 (study PRJEB30191, sample SAMN05720281) | activated sludge metagenome | isolation source: Anaerobic digester | place: USA | collected 2015-07-16 ... | reverse complement strand
TAGAGGAGTATGGGGATAAACTTCCCTCACCTGAGAGAGTTAAAGCAGTAGTTATCCCTGACTTTGACAGCTGTAATTTAAAAACATTGATATATCAAGGAATAAAGAGTCTCTTTTTTGTTTACTCCACTACAGTTTCACTGAGAATAAACTTGGGAATCTTTATCCCTAAAGCTCTGAATATCTGAGCATTATCATTCTCTATGGCAGCCCTCACAAGATGCACTTTTTCCTATTCCCTATCCAGAGTCTATCGAGGATTATAGGCTTCACCGTTTTGACTTTTCTCTTTATCCAGGAGGATAAACTTATCTGATAGATCAGCAAATTTCTGAGCTAAGGAATCTATAGTTCCAGAGTTTATTAAGTCTTCTTCTCTTCCTAAAGTGCATATTACTCTATGTTTGGGTTTACCTGATTCATCTCTATAGGATTGTACTAACTGGAGATAATAAATGGGTTTTTCTTTACTTCCCCCTCTGGTTCTTTTGATGAACATTTCTCTACCCCTCTTCTCTTTCTTTTACTACATAATAACTATATACAATACTTAATGTCAATAGAAAAACATAAAAATATCACAAAATAATGCCACTACAAAATAATGAAAAAATGAGAGATAGAAAAACAGAATGTAGATGTATCAAGGGTTTCAGAGATTAAAGGAGTTAAAAAGAGGGAGAAACTGTCAAAGTCGGGGGCAACCGGAATATTCACTAAGACAACTACTCCAGAGAAATCACCTCTCCGGAAATTCTGCTCTTCCAGTTCCTGTTTCTTATGAGGAGTCAGATCGAGAAATCTTAGAGGCTCTATATAGTTCCAGGTTAGCTTGGAGATGAGTTATAATCAAAAGTTGTGTATGGCCTATTCGAGAGAATGACCAAAATTTGTGAATATTTCTTCAGATTGATTTCTAGTGAGAGCTTATTACCACACAAATAACGCATAGTTTTTTCACTGTTTTGAAAGCATTTTTATCTTTTCTTTCACTTTTATATCTGGAATTGCTTTACCTCTAAACTCAGAATCGATAATACCAAGCTGAGTTTTTATGACGCCTCTCATTTTAAGGGCTGGCTGCAAACAATAATGTTCAAATTCCTCAACATTGAGCTTATTAACTGTTATCACGTTTGGAAAAAGCAATTTTAAAAATGCAGTACAAATTCTTTTAATTGCCTCAGTGTCTCTTGTTGCAGCATTTTTTGGAACATCAAGCACTTCATCAACTATTGCTCTGTATATGAGCTCGCCCCGCATCAAATGAAGAATTTCAGTAAAGTACTCAACATTTAAAGCCCACCCGTTTACTTTTAAATTTTCCCGCATTTTTGGTATTTCCCAGCCCTTAATAAAACCATGGAAGCGATCAATAAGAGCAGATTCATGAAATATATCCGGCAAGTCAACAAACATATTAACGTTAACATCCATCATGTTTTCGTAGATATTACCAAGTAAAATAAGACCCGATTCACCAATGCCTCTATAATTACCAATTCTGAATTCGCCAGTTGGACTTTCTAAGTACCCCTTTAAAACACCCTGCATTTCATTTTTATCAGGAAAAGTTATACTCTGTACCTCATCAAAAGCTACATAATCGTAATGTACAGCCAGCCCCGTCGTCCTTTTTTGTTGATCATAAAACATTTTTGCCCTAGAAATGCTTCCACCGCTCACCAACCATCCATACTTGCTTAACTGCGAAAATACATAAGATTTTCCTGTCTCCTTTGGAGCAAGCTCAATTAGGTTCACTCTTTTTTCTATAAAAGGTAAAAGCCTGCTAAGCATTGCTATCTTTTGTTCCTCACCAGTATAGCCTTCTGGATTGTAATCAATAGCTGCAAGTACAACATCCATCCATTCTTCGGTAGTAAAATAATCACGTGCTTCTATATAATAATCAAGATCAACGTTATAAGGACAAAATGGACTAAAGTCGATCATCTTAATAACGCTTTTTGTTTTTGATGAATTTGTTCTCGCATCGCATACTAACGTATCGCATACTAACTCTACAATACCCCAAACCTCATTAGGTGATAAAAGATAGTCTTTATGAGCTTCAACAACATCCCATTCAACAATTGCCTCATCCTTTTTTTTGGGAACACCAAAATCCGGCAATGAAAAATATGCAGTTCTTGTGGCAATATCTATTTCTATTTTCACCTTTGCCAAAAAACGCTCACTTTGCATATTCCTGACCATATTATATTTTTTTTCTTCCCATTGTTCTTTTCTAGGTATAACTCTTCTAACATAAGTAGCTACTTCTTCTTGATTTATTCTGCCATTTTCATCTGCAAATTTCATCAGCAACCAATCTCGCATAAATGAAGGAACACTCAAGGTAGAAAAGAATTTTCCCTGTTCAGGAGATTTATAAACAATCATATCAGGAAAATATTTTTTTAGTTTTTCAATCATGTAAAAATCACCTACTATATATTAAACCTATCACTATCGGTACGACCCTTAATTATTCTATAAGCAAATTCTCCAATGCTTCCTTTGCTCATTATTTTTGCTGAGTAATTTTCCTTCCTTCCTACTTCTGGTTCAAAATACCAATAATCAGATTCCTTTTTACAAACATACTTTCTAGCATCAACAACAGCATAAAGCTGGTCAAACTTTTTATTAACCTTAAACTTTATTTTTGGCAACGTACCAGGCTTTAACTTGACTTCACTCTCAAGAGGTACAATTACAACTTTCTCCTCTAATGGTGCCTGAGACAGCACAATTATAGGTACTAATACTTCTTCAAGAGTGGCTCCACCATGTATCTCACTTTTTTCATTTCCACCAATACTAAAACGACTATAACTTGCAAAAACGTGATATTCTTCCTTATCAATACAGTCTACATAAATTTTTTCGTAAGATTCATTATCTATACAATACCTACCAAATCTTTCCACCTTTGCTTCTTCACGTACCTTTTTTGATATCTCTTTCCATAATATTGCTCCTCTACTAGACCCATGATCTGAAGTTATAATCACCTGTTCATACAATTCCAGTTTTTTAACCGCATTTTTGATAATTTGTTCTATTATTCTTAATTCCTCTTCTATACAATAAGGATAATCTCCCTGATGTTTTAAATTATCTAAATCTCTAAAACAGTCATAGTTTCTACCTATAACAAAATCTTTATTAAGATCGGTGATAGTTGGAATATTTGCATAGCCTACTTTAATGTAATAGTACACATCTCTATATTTATTGCTCAATACATGTTGGATTAAACTTAAAAATTCAACTCCTAAAGCATCAACCCAATATATATAAGACCTGTCATCATAAATCTCACTAATTAAATTATTTCTAGGCCTTAGCTTCCACCAAACTCCTTTTTCAACAGCCAAATCGGAAACTTCTTTTATGAATTCATCCGTAAAAACATTACGAATTTTTTGCAGTTTATATTTATTGAAGTAATCTGTGAATAATTTTTCATCAAAAGTATATTCACTCAAATAAGCATAAAGAGCAGGATAAGCATATTCCAAAAATCTTTTAAGTTCCTCAGTAAAATCTACTTTTCCAATTAAACCAATTATCTTTTCTCTTTCTTTTTTCGTCACGCCCGTAAGATAGAATAACTTTTTATCGTCTGCTACTTCATCCAATTTTTCCCAGAAATTTGATGGTAAATCTTCTAATTGTATAGCTTCAAGCAATCTCTTTCGTTCTGAATAAATTTCTAAATAGCTTTTCAAATTATCAACAGAAAAGTCGAAAATACAACATGTTAAATCTTGTATAAAATATTTATAATTGCTACTTTTTTTGATAACCTCAGCTAAATAGAGATTTTTCGCCTCTATCTTTAACCACAACCAGATTAGCCATTTCTCAAAATCCCCACTTTCATTCCATCTTACCAGCAGTTGTTCTGGTTTAATATCAGGCGTTTCAAAAAATAAAACAGACAAATTAGTAGTATTTGGTGCAGACTGGAGTTTTCTTAGCAATTCGTTCCAAAGCCAATCATTTCCAAATTTTTCTTCCAAGCTATAAGGTAAAAGATTATAAAAATTAATAACATCAAAAGCATTTAAAAGCACTTTGACATTATCAAAGAACACATTATCACGGTAGATACTAGCATGTTCAGTACACAAAATAATGGGTTTTACCGGGTTTTCCTCCCAATAAGAAAGATATTCTTTATAACCATTAATAATATTACCCTTTAATGGAAGATATTGGACTTCTTTAGAAACTATTGTTAACGAATATTCATCATCTCTTTCCTCAGCTTTAAGAAAAATAATATTATAAAATAAACGGGGATCCCTAGCTAACAGTAACTGTAAACTATTTTTCATGCGATACATAGGTATATAAAGATGAGCCTTGGCAGAATAAACATCATAAGCATATTGAATGTTTATTATCTGTAAAAGCACTTCATTACATTTTGAAGTATTTATCCTTAAGTGTTCAGAAAGAGGAATGAGTAAAGTATTTTCCTTTATTTTTTCTAACTCTGCATACAAAACATTTAGTTTTGGTGTTAAGTCTTCACTATCACAAAAAGTAGAAAGTCTAATATGATTAGAACATTTAAGAGCAAGAAAGTTTTTTATTTCAACCCATAAAGAAAGTTTTTCTATATCTATAAAGCGAAATATTCGTAGATCATTATGAACAATATCATCATTAACATATTTTTTTAATTCTTCATATGAATTAATAAACATTTACTCACTCTTCATGCTTTCTTGACTTTTCATAATTCGTATCCCCACTAAAGGCTCATCTATAATTAATTCCTTTAAATAGGTTTTTGCCTGTTCAGGTGCTAATTTATCAATTTTTTTGTACACTTCATTATAAAAAAATTCTTTATATTTTGTAGTAGCAAATTCTTTAACAATGTTTTCTATAGAGTTTTTATCTATAAACCAATCATAAACTTCATCTCCAAGACGTTCAATCAGCAAATTTTTCAGTTCTTCAATATCACTAATCAATATATCGTAGTCACCAGCAGCAAAGACCTTGAAGATTTCGTCACATTCCTCTTTGTTAGTTAAAAGTTTAATATTAACGCTATTATTTAAAAACTTTATCGCTTCTTCTATTTCACTATCAGTACTCCTTGACACACCGACATTGATAATATCAAATGCCTGCTTTGCCATTCGAACTTCTTCCTCAAATAAGCACAAAATAGGAATTTTATTGACCAATGACCATTCTGCAGGAGAGTTAGTATTAGAAAGCGACTTCCACCTTTCCACTAACTCATTATATTTTTTATTTTTTTGATAGTTTGCTAAAATTTCCTCTAAATTTGATTCATAATCAAATATTGGTTTAAGAATAGCATTCGATTCCGTCATATTATATAAATAATTCACTTCTTCATCAGCTAAATCAGTTTTTAATAGTTTTCTTACTATAGTACCAAAGGCTTCTCGCTGCCTTACATAAAAGTTATTAAACAGGTCAGCCTTATCTTGTAGTTCTTTTAAAAATTCTGTTTTATTTATATCTTTAAAACTAGCTGTTTTATAAATAATTATCAAATAATTAAATAACCTATTGAGTTCGGGATAATAGTCTTTAAAAACCTCAAATGAAATTTTAATAGCACTTACCCTGTTTCGAATAGATTCAGCTGCGCCACTCAGAGTCGATTCAGGATGAGATATTATTTTATTTACCGCTTCAATTATCTTATATTCCAAAAAAACTTCCTTAATACAACTTTCAATATCTACTTTTTCCCAAAGCCATGACGAATCATCAGTAAACTTATTCTTTATCTCCTCAATATATCTCTTACCTATCCCAAGTTTTTGGGAAAGAGAAATAAGTTCGGGTTCACTTTCAGCAATATAATAATCCATACCTTTTTTAAGGTTATCCGAACTAAAAATATTTTTCAAGTAATCTTTTAATGCTGCATTACTATCAAATAATTTAACGATTTCTTCAGCTATTCGCGTCTCGTCTCTACCTGGTTGTTTGTTAACTGAAACAAAGTCACAATAAAGATCAACAATTGGCACAATTTCTTCTGCAAGGCCTAAATTATCTTCTTTTCTAACATAGTAATCCAAAGCCCAGAGAGGATAGCCAAACTGAGGGAGTGCTGTCTTAATGCCTTTCATAACGTCCTGTATCGAATTTTGCTTATCAGAAGGCAGCCTAAAAATTTCTCCTGAAAATTTACAGAATAATTCATGTTCTTTGGTCATCTTCACGATATATTGATCATCAGCATGTTTATAGCTTTTCATTACCCCCACAATCATATCTGCCAGATTGTCATGTGTAAGAGGTACGTTATTGCTATTGAGGTCTTTCTTATAATATCCGCTATCAGCATATTCTTTGAGCAAAAATCCCATAATAAATGCTGACCCGACACACCCCATTAACCCAAAGGGTTTTCCTTTTAACAAGTCCCAAATATCAATAATGGCAACACTGCTTTTAATGGAAAAGCTCTCAGAAATTAACTTCTCCACAGCTAATTTCATTTTGGATACCGGATGGTCGGAAAGTTCATTATAATAATTCTGGTTATTCCATATATTATCTTGAATCAACTTCTGCTTAAGAACTTGCAAATAGTTAAAATTAGAGGGTATCGTATATTTATCCATTCCCATAATCGGTACAGTTTCCTTAAATCCTGTGGGCTTAAAGATACTATCCTGAGAAATAATAGTTTCCAGCCCATAAGGGTAAATTTTAGCATTTATCTCCTTAAGACGCTGGCTCAGTTGCTCCGGTCCAACAACAGACATAGGTTCCATAATCCTTGTATACAGTGATAATACAGTCTTATCCATTTTTCCCTTCCAGGTTTCGATTATGGACTTAGCGTAGCTTTCATTTAAACGCGCCTGGCTTTGATCTACTTTTAAGAAATATTGGGCTTTAGCCTTACTTTTAATAAAATTATCATACTCAAGCTCTGTTAAAGGCTGCCTTGATACATCAACAATAACTATATCTCTGGGGTATTCTGATAATGCAGCCTTAATTGCTGAGGCGTTTTTTGCAGAATCTTCTTCATTTTTAGCAAACACAAATACGAGCAACACCTTATTGGTCTCAATATTATTAACTTCTACTTCTGTTAGCTTTTTTCTCAAATTTCTATGAGAAGCACAGATAACCTCAAAGCGATAAAAGGCATAACCTGTTAGGGTAAAATGTTCGGTCACAGCATAGTTTTGGTCATCAATAAGTTTTTCAAAATTTATGATGCCCCTTAATTGATTTTCCAATTCTATAAAGGTTGCTTCATCAATGATCTGAGATTGAGTAACATAAAGAGTTTCATCTCCTTCAGGCATACTACCAAAAATACCCTTCTTAACAAAGCTATTCATGATATTACCTATCTTGTCCAGCAAAGGAGTACCAGCAAAGGCAGCCGAAATATTAGATAGGGTTGGCCTTAAAAGGTTCGTAACACCCCGACCCCTTTCACGTTGGATAGCTGTTAAAAGCAAAGCAACTTTTAACACCCTTTTTTCATCTTCATCTTGACATTGTCCCTCAAAATTATGAAAATGACTTATAGCATTTTTGGACTTCTCGTCTAAATCAACATTATCGCCTTCAAAAAAATAATCCCATAAATAATCCGCGGTCAAATACGCCCAGCTATTAACGTTATAATTATCTATAAACCAGCGAAAATTATTTTTTGTTGTAATAATACTTGAATTAGGATCGCCACATAAAAATTGAAACATAGTACGTTTATCAGAACCCATCTGAGAGGAAATATGTTGCAATAAAAGAGCTGTAAAAGGATGCATAGGTAATAATCCTTTTAAATCTTCATTTCTAATGTCCTCAGAATATTGGTTTATTGTATTTCTAACCGTTTTTTCTACCCTGAACCACATATTACTCTGTATATTCAACCACTCATCTTGCAAATCAGGCTCGACATCAATTGCGTTCCGCATCAGCATAAATGCAGTCGTATCAGCCATATCGAGCTTTCTCATTTTAAAACGCGCTTCTAACTTTTTCCGGGTATCCGTATCATAAATGAACTGTTCATGAGCTCTGTGAGTTACCAAAATAAAATAAAAGGGAATTTTAGCTGAGGCATGGGCAAGTTCTTGTAAACCGCTTGTTGAACTCTGGTTATTTAAAAAATAATCCGTAAATTCATCCCAAACAAATATAATTGCATACAAACCATTTTCCTTAATAACATCTTCGAGCCACATCACAACGTCATCAACCGTAGTGGCAAAGTTAAAACCGGATAAATCAGCAACTTCAACAATGCGGTTAAGCAATTCCATCATTATTTCTGGACCATGTTCTTCTAAATCTGCAATAATACTTTCTACGTCACCATAATCAGTAAATTTCGCCCTATATTTTCGGAATACACCTCTAAAATTAAAGGCACTATCTTGATCTTTGATTTCATCCAGAATATTATCATAAAGAGTTTTACCACCAAAATAAGAATAACCTTTTTTCTTTAAAGCTTCCTTTACTGACTCTTGAACTGCTGTAAAAAGGCTATTGTCACCGACTATTCCAGACGATGATGCTCGATGCACTACAACTATATCACCCTGAGATTTTACTCCTTCCAGGCGTTTGCGCAAACTTTCAGAAATTTTATACTTTTCAAAGTAATTTCTAACTTCATCATCACTTTCTTCGATAATGTGTTTTAAGGTAAAAGAGGCAAAGGTTTTTCCTGTCCCATAAGCACCATAAATCCAAAGAGATTTTTTGCTTTCTGCAGTAGCTCCTTCGAGGGAAGCAATTAAATCACCAAGGATTTTTATGAAAGTGTCATGAGGATAAAAGCCTTTCCAATACTCTGGATATTTTTGATCTTCATAGACATTAAATACGGGGATAAAATCCTTATTAACCTTTAAATAGTCACTATAAGGTCTCGACACTTTTAAAAACCCTCCCTTTTAAACATTCAAAATAACTCTACTACCTCCAGCGATGTTTTATTTTTATTTAAATCTATGTTATCTAAGTCTTTACTAAAAGAAACGCTTATAAATTCCTTGTAATCCGTAGCTAAATTTTGTAATTTTTCTTTCATAGTTTTCCTATTAACACCAAATATTTGGGTAGGACTGATGCCAACTCTTTCAACACTGTGGTCACAAAGGTAATTAAGGGTAAAGCTGTAGTATCCATCGCTTTTTTCAGCAAACTTGTAAAGAGAATAAAGTATTATAAGTGGATCAGGGTTTGCCCAAATTATACGAGTTATAGAAACAATAGCATTTCCTTTTATATCACATACACCAAGACCCAATTCTCTGCCAATAGGAGAATAGCGGAAGGTCTCTTTAAGCGAAGTTACCGCATTTTCTCGAGTTGAAATAGATAGAGCATCACCCAATAAAGCTACAATAAAATTAGGGCTATAAGGCACATTAAATTCTACTGTTCGTACATACCAGTTCATAATTGGAGAGTTATAGACAAGATTAATAGCGATAATAGCCCAAACACGGGTATCATCAACTCCAAGGGCGGAAATTCTGCCAGCTAAATCATTAAACATGCCATTTGTAATAAGTTCTGCTTCTTTAAGCCATATCCTAAAACCGTCTAATTGATATTTACCCAGTTTACCAGATTGCCAAAAATTGTCCTTTTCTTCTATAAAATAATTTAGCCAACTTCTTCTAAAACCAAAATGGTTATATCTATTTATTCCTTTTAAAGTCATATTGCTCTCTCCCATAGTTACTGACAATGATTTAGCAGCCAAGCATCCTTTGGGTATATCCAGACAGGATTCACAATGTATACATCCTTTATCAATACGTATACCATCATCTTTTATATGTAAAACCCCTTGTGGACACTCAACCTCACAATTACGACATTTAACACAATATGCTGTTTTATAAAAAACATTCTTAAAAAGATATAAAAACCGTATCGATTCTTTGTTATGAATTTGGTTTTGAATTTTAACCTTTAGCTTGCCATTTTTCTCTTCTATATCAAAAATGTAGCTACCTTTTTTATATTCAACAGAATATTTATTTTCAGTAAGTTCAGTTACTGCACCTAATGTTTTCATCCATTCTTTCCAACTACTTCTTTGTTCATTAACATTTAAGATGAGATAATCTTTGGAGGTTTGTTCAATTATTCTGTTTCCACCATTTTCCAGATTGCGCCCCCCCATACGTCCCTTCCAACCCCCAGTATCCAGGTATTTATCAAGTTCTTTTTCGCATTCAAACTTACCCCCAACATTTTTTTTAATAATATTAATAAAACATTTAGTTTCATCAGTAAATTTGCTGTTTACTATATAATCCCACCACTGAGAAGATAAAGGGCATAGGACACATCCAACTCTGGTTGCTCCATATTTATAGGCATCATTCAAAAATAAATCGCGCTCAAAAAGATACAAATATATTTCAGCTGCACCCCAATTTAAAAGGGGGCTACAATTTATCTGAGTAGCATGTTTTTGACCATCAGATATTACTGAATAGGTCGCTCTCCTGGGACTTTCTTCTGCTCTAACTCCATCTAAAACCAGTGCCTTAAGCTTATCTCGTCCGGTTATTTCCCTCAGCTTTAATAAGGACGGTGCCGTTTTGTGCACACTGCAACACCAACGTTGAGTTCTACTGGGTGGTCCAAACAACTCCCAAGAATCTTTTGCATCAAGGTGAGATTTTGCTCTATAAAATTTCACATCTGACCAACGTTGTTCTGCTCGCTCCAATGCTTTATAGGTAGCAGATATTTCCATCGAGGTGTCACTAAAAATAACTTTAAATTCACTATGCGGAAGCGCTCTCTGCGTCAGGTCGAGAAGGACAAGAGAATCTTTTCCTCCACTAAATGCTACATAGATAACATTGACTTTACGATTTTTATATTCGAGATATGTTTTATATATTAATTGTAAAGAATTTTGTATCAACCCTCCCATCAACGTTTTATTTTTCTCAATCATAAGCATGGTATTAACAGGCTCCAGCTCTAACTTATCTTCATATACTTTAAGCGCTGGTCTGGTGTAAAGACCACCACCTTTGGTTTCAGCAATGACCCTGCCTTTATAGATATATCTCCTTGCCTCAGCCCATAAAAGAGGTTCCTTTCCTTTTGGATAGCTCCAGTATTTATTAAACCCTAATAGATCAAGCTCCTGATAAAAAACAGGACGCACTTCTTTAGTAACTCTGGATAACTTAGCAGTTAATATATAACCACCTGTTTCTAAATCCCATTCATAATTATACATAAGCTTTTCCTCTATCTTTAACTATATTCTTTAAGTTTGAAAGCTGGAATAAATCAGGGCTTGAGTGAGCTAATTTATGGCAAGCAGGACATAACGCAGTAAACTTTCCAGGCAGGATATCCATGTTATTGTGATAATTTATAATCTCCTCTGTATAATGTTGCTCAATCAGTTCAAAACCTTTTTCGCCAAAAAACAGGGATAAATCAATACCGCAACATGCACAATTACTTTTTCTACGGTTATAAAAATCTTCTGTTAATGTTCTTGAAGTTTTTGTTTTATTTTCTAAGTAAAGATGATATAAATACAAAACATTACCCATCATAAGATTATGGGAATCTAAAGGCTCATAATAATTAAAAAGCAATAGTAAGCATGCTTTAATAGCATTAACAATTTCGTGTAAATATATCTTCTTTTCGCTGTAATAATTATAAACTTTTCTTTGCAGGATTGTTGTTGTTCTCATTGAATATTTTGCATTCTCATCTAATGAGGCAATACATTTTAAGTTCATTTCAATACTGGCAACATTTCTAAAAGTGTTGTCCTTATTTTTGTGAATTGGTAGCGCTTTCAACAACTCGCTCAGTTCAATTACAAGAGGATTATTGGAATTAATATCTTTTACATCACCTATCTCAAAATAAGTGTCAACAGCAATAATAACTTCGTTGACTGTCCAATTAGGTTGACGCATGATTTTACCACCATTCTTAAACTATAGTAATGCCGCCACATACATCCTCTATCAACCAGCCTTTCTCAAAAAGCGATTGGGGAATATTGTTCGAAATCAGTCCCTCACTCCTAAGAAATTCTCGTACCTCCTCCATACTTTTAAAAGAACCATAAGCAATCTCTTTTTTAAGTGCATAACGCAATAAGTCATTATAATCGCCAATATCTAAACTACTATCTACAATCATCTCATTTATGCGACGATAATCAGCCGCAGAACTGATTATTTTTAACTTTTTGCTGTAGTATTTTATGATAGAAACAAGTAAAAATGGAGTCCATTTTATACCGATATCAGGATAAAAAATATAATCATTCATTTTTTTAACAGCAATAAAGCCGCTATCACCCAGCAAGGCAAGAGTTGTCTCTTCAATATTTGCAATAACTCTCTCAGACAAATCGAGTTTATTTCTTCTAACGAGCAAATTTTTATCAACTCTAATGAACTCATCGCTTATATCATCAAGAAAGAGGCTTAAATTAAAGCTACCTCCTCTTACAGTTTGGACATAATCCTTCAGGTCTGAAATATAAATCTCATCAAAACAAGATAAATACTCTTTTATTAATGTATTAAAAGTGGTTACTTTTGAGCCCTTTGGAGAAACATAGGGATGGCTAAACTCAAAATCATCAGTAAAAAGGTATCTAAACAAACTATATAGAGCAATATGATTATAAATCTTATTAGAGAGTAAAAATTCATTTTCTAATGGATAAATCCTATTATATACTTCTTTAGCAGAAACAGGACCTTTAGTCATGCAATCATCTAAAAATCTTCTTAGACGATGTTTTGTTGCCTCATCAATTAGGAGCTGCTCTGCGTGTAAATAGCTTCCAAAATCCCATAGTAAAATATTAGGATTACTTGCAATAGCCATTTGCAACACAACATTAGATATCCCAAAAAACTCTTCTTCAATTTCACTTTTAGTAACCATTCTCCCCTGCTCTTTAATAAACTCTTCAATTAAAAGTTTTACATTTTGTTCGTTATTGATATCCTTGATTAAAACATCTCTTGTAAAGAAAAATTCGTTTTTGTACTTATACTTCAAAACACCCTGTAAGAAGAAATGATTGTTTATGTTCGTTTTTTCCAGTAATTCCGTTTTAAATCTCTCGAAGGGTTCTCTAAACATAATTACATTCTTCGGACTATCAATGATAAATTGGTATATCCGGCTAAGTGTTTCCTCGTCAATATTTATTCTATCTGGCAGTATATATTTACCTCTACCACAAAGTACAGTTATACTAGCTATTCTTGCACATATAGCCCTATCATTTTCAGGCAAATCAATATCGCCAAATAGCTCTTTAACATAGTTTCTAAAACGCATCATCTCGAAATCATCAAATAGTTTAATTCCATCAGGATAAAACCTTTCTAAAACTGCTAAATAAATATCAACCTTTCTAAGTTTTCTTTTAGTATAAATTTTACCGTAAAGACTATAAGTGCTTATTATAAACTTTTTAATTATACTATGCTCCACCTCTACGCCGAGCATATTTTTTGCATCGGATATATACGCCTCTATAGCTGAAGCCTCGAACATATCCGGCATTGCTTCCAAATATTCTAATAACTGTTTACACCAGTGACCATCGCCGATAACGAATCCCCCTATTTCATCATTCCACATTATTTCTTTATTTTTACACTTTTTAAGGCAGTAAGTGAATACGTCAGAAATTTCACCAAGTTTATTTTCGAGCATATCAGTCATCAATATCACATTGTTTTCTGCACAAGCCTGCAGAAGATAGTAAGGCTTTTTGGTTGATAAAAACTCATCGAATCGCTTTAGTATTTTTATCTCAATTTGACGCGCTCTTTCACGAGTGACACCATTTTCTCGACCAGCCTTTTCAAGCGTGCCTCCTGCTGCCCTTATTTTTAAAATTGATATTTCTTTTTCGCTCTTAAATATTTTTTGAAATTCTTGCTTAAAAGCTACAACCTTATCCTCGGATAACCACTCGACAAAATGAATTAACTGTGATTTATTTGCGCTTTCTATATAAGTCCCTAACATTTCGTCCAAATCTTTAACAAATACAATGTCGTTATCTTTAAACAACTTTACTAAATCACTTTCAACTTCATTATCTATTTTATATAAAGACAATAAAGGGCCAACCCTTGCTGTTAATAGCCTGCTATCGATATTTTTTATCGCCTTTTTAAGCGCTTGTTCAAGTTTATTATTTCGTTCTTCTTCTTTAAGTAAATTAGCGCAATTAGATAGAACCTCATAGAAATACTGAGCCTCGTCTTTATTCTTCAAAAAATATATACACAACTCTTCTCCAAGATTTTCTTTTGCACGCTGTAAATGCTTTTTTAGTTCTATCTCTTCCAATGTTGGCTCTTCATTACTAATATTATACGAAGGGTTATACATGTTATAGTCAAAAGTAATATCTGGAAATACCTGGCTGATTATTTTGTTTAAATCTACCGAATTACTCAGTTTTGAGATATTTAAAGAAACTGGTTTTCTATCCTTCCTAAAATACTGATTGTAATCTCTCAAAACATCGTCCCTAACTGAAGCGAATGTTTCATGCTCAAGGATGTCTTTTGTATGAAACAAATTTTGCAGATTTTCTTTACTAAAACAGTGCGTTTTAAAACATTTACGTAAAAACTTATGAAAATCATGTAAATAGATAATAGAAGTTTTATTGCACCTAAAGAAATTTTCAGCTTCGTCAACTATCCACTTTGTCAAAACAACGCGTTTGGCTGAGCATTTAAAAAAAATGTTTGGATATTTATTTATTGCATCTATATGTTTATAAGGAAATTTCATAGCATCGAGATCGACATACTTCCGATTAGCAGCAAAATAATTTTCCATCTCATAAATAATGTCTGTAATTATCTTGTTTTGTTTAAGAATTTCTTTAGAAGACAAAAATTCAAGCATAAATATCTTCCTTATAAAAATTTTTGTGGCTACACAGCCTGTCTTTCAGACAACAAAATGGTTTCTCCTTTGGATGTTTAGAAAAGTTTGGCATAAACACTCCAGCATGTTTCAGTATATTCTTGCCTTTACCCTGTTTCTTTTTACTCCGGCTGGAATGAGGAAAATAGCAAGTGAACTCCTCAGCAGAAGGGCTATGTAACCTACTTCTTTTACCGTTTAAGTAAATCCCCGTCTCACCAAAATGGACTATAGGAAGATGCAAGATTCTCTTCTTAATCCAGCTCTCTACAGGCTTTAAGCTATCATAGGAAGTCGGAATAGCATTTAATAGAGTTCCCTGACTGATAGACGATCTAAATAGATCTTGGAATATCCTACTAACTCGCCTACAGGAAATGAGCTGATACTGATTTAAGTATGCCGCAAAGCTCTTCAGCTTTTCACCATATTGAACCACCCGGGTAACTCCTTCCGGGAGGTTCCCTCGACTCACATTATGACATCTAGAGTATATTTTAAACTTATGGGAAATGGTATTATCAGGGTGGGTAACAATCTGTAAAGTACTTTCTGGATGGCTTTCTTGTCCTTTAGGCTTTTTGCTAGTACTCTTTCGTAAGCTAACTATCTTTCCCCTTGACCTGGTTCTATTTTGATCCGCAAACGTTGGTTTACTGCTATCGTAGTTATCCAGCTGAGATTGGCCATGAAAGTGTTTCGCTTCCAAGCGAAGCTCAGCTATTTCTGGTCGCTGCTTTTCGATAGTCTCTACCAACTCCTCAATGAGTTCATATAGAGCAGGATGCTCTATTAGTACCTGTTGATATTCCATTGGTAGTGCAGAAATTTTTTCAGTGAAACTATTGACATTCATGCTAAATAGTATTTGTGATTTTATATGAATTGTCAATAGTTCGAGGGCTCTATAATAAAGTGGGTGGAAAAAATATTTAAAAAGAAGTATGGTGGTAAGGGTCCCAGATCCAGAAGTTAGAAAAGAAAGGAGGCCTTACCACCATGGCCAGAGGGAAGATTGGTATCACAATTCTATTAGGAGTTAAAGATGTAAAAGTGGGAGAGGTGACTGAATATGAAAATAGGATAGTAGTTAAAGCTTCAATGGAAAAGAAAGAAGAAAAATGCCCATACTGTGGATCAGAAAAGCTCTATAAGCATGGAAAAGGCAGAACCAGGCAAGTTCTCCACAGCTGGAGTAGAGGAAAAGGAGTTTATTTAGAACTAAAGCGCAGAAGATGGAAGTGTCGGGATTGTAAACGTACCTTTACCGAGGGAAAGGAATTAATAAGACCTTATTCCCGGATTACCAAAGTTGGAGAAGTAGAAGCTTTATGGCAGTTGAAAGATAGAAGCTTTGCTCAGGTACAAAGAGATTTAGGAATAAGCTACAGTACTTTAAGACGTCTATTGGAGAGATTAATTGATGATAATATGTTGAGCTCCATCCAGAATGAAGATGAGATACACTTAGGAATAGATGAACATAGCTTCCGCCATCAGGACCTGGTATATACAGTAACTGAGGTAAAACAAAGAAAGATGATAGGAGTATTGAGAGATGATCGGATAGCTACTTTAAGGGGATTCCTGAGCAATATTCCTCAAGATAAAGTAAAAGAAGTATGTATAGACTTAAAACAGAGTCTTAAGAAATTAGCGGAAGATTTGTTTCCTAAAGCTCAGGTAGT
>ERZ795062.1481-NODE-1481-length-16700-cov-554.384079_pt1 | contig 16700 bp, 14 predicted proteins | sample MGYA00375146_ERZ795062 | MGnify/ENA primary metagenome ERZ795062 (study PRJEB30191, sample SAMN05720281) | activated sludge metagenome | isolation source: Anaerobic digester | place: USA | collected 2015-07-16 ... | reverse complement strand
GTCAAGTAATACTTATTTCTGTCCAGCCACGCCTGAGCTTGCTTTATAGTCCAGTCATCACTTGCTGTTACGTTAAAGTTCTCCTCTTCAAACCACAGCTCTGCACTCATATAGCCGCTGTTTTGTTTCACTTCGAATGTGGGGTTGATTGATACCGGGTTGGATTTCATAATCTGGTCAACTTCTTCCCAGCCTTTCGGATAAGCATAGTTGTAGCGTGCAGGCAAAGCAAAAACATAACTGTCATTTTCAGCCAGCTTAGTGGGTGGCATTGGAGCAGCGCTCACTAAAAGCTCTTCGCTTTCAACCTAATGAACCCACAATCATGATGACCAACAGCAGTCACGTTAATCTTTTTGTACCTATCTTCTTATGCCTCCCTGCTCCATGGATATGGTGTGATTGTACGTCTATAAAGGCTTATCCCCGTATTTGGAGGTTTAATCGTATTGACCAAATTGTTTGCTTGCCCATGGTCTGCATTCATCTCTTTGTGCATATGCACAGAATGAACAGCAACATACTATAATGCGAAGAGGGAGAAGCACACATCATCCCGCTAAGGAGGGAAAAATGACAATCTTTGGACCGATACCATCCAGAAGACTGGGCGCAAGCCTTGGTGTTAATAACATCCCGTACAAAATATGCTCTTACAACTGCGTTTACTGCCAGGTAGGACGCACGCTACACATGCAAGTGAAACGTACCCTATACAGTAATCCATCAGAAGTTTTCGAAGAGGTTAAGAAAAAAGTAGAAAGGATAAGGGAAACTCAGCAAAACGTTGACTACATATCCATTGTCCCAGACGGTGAACCCACTTTGGACTCAAGCTTGGGTGAACTCATAGTAAGGCTCAAAGAACTTGGCCTACCCGTGGCAGTTATAACTAACAGCTCGCTCACCTGGGACAAATCAGTCCAGGAAGATCTTAAAAAAGCTGACTGGGTAAGTGTGAAAATTGATGCCATCTCGCCTAACACTTGGAAGCAAATAAATCGACCTCATGCTTCCCTTTCCTTGGACGAAATCTTACAGGGCATGCAGGAGTTCGCAGGCTCGTACACAGGAACCTTGTGCACAGAAACAATGCTAGTAAAAGACTTAAACGATAATCCAGAAGAACTTACTGCCATTGCAAACTTCATTAAATCTCGCATAAGCCCTTATAAAGCCTACATCGGAGTTCCCACTCGGCCACCAGCGGAACCATGGGTTAGCCGCCCAGAACCTGAGTCAATTACTGCCGCTTATGCCATCTTCACAAAAGAAGGCTTAAACGCTGAAACTTTAACCGGTTATGAAAGCAGTGGTTTTGTTGTCACCGATAACCCCGTAGAGGAAATACTGGAAATAACAGCCGTCCACCCTATGCGAAGTGACGCAGTAGAAGACGTACTCAATCGTTTCAGCGTGGGAGAAGACGTGCTGCAGCAGCTCGTAAAAGAAGGAAGAATCAGAAAAGTCCATTATGAAGGTTGGGATTATTACATAAGAGTTATGAGGTGAAAACAAATGGCAAAGTTCTCCTTTGAAGTCATGGAACAGTGTGTTTACCCTTTCACTGTAAAGGAAAGCGAAGATCCTGATGTGGTTTTGGGTTCAGCTTTTGGAGAAGATGTAGCAGTTACCAGAGTTGGTAACGACCTACTGCTTTCACATGTCGACCCCATTGTCGGTGCCGTAAATGGTATCGGCTGGCTTGCCGTTCACGTGGCATGCAACGACATTGCAGCAAGCGGTATAAAACCACGGTGGGTGCAGTTATTGGTCATGCTTCCATCGCTAGACCAGCCTGAGGAGTTAAAACAGATAATGTCCGACGCAGCGAGAGCAGCAGACAGCTTGAACGTTACTATTATAGGAGGACACACAGAAGCCTCCAATGGCCTCAAACGGCCCTTAGTTGCAGCCACTGCGCTAGCGCCTGCCTGTGGCAAAAGAGTCGTAAGAACCAGCGGTGCTAAACCAGGGGACATCATCTATGTAACACGCGGAGTGGGGCTCGAAGGAACAGGCATTCTAGCTTCTGACTTCGCCGTTGAAGCAAGAAAACGCGGCCTAACTGACCAGGACCTAAACGAGGCTCTAAAACTACTTTCTTCTGTGAGCGTGGTGTCAGAAGCACTGAAGCTTGCAGACCTAGGCGCTACTGCCATGCACGATGTGACACGAGGTGGCATACTTGAAACATTGTTGGAAATAGCTTCTTGTTCCGGTGTGTGCATGGAAGTAGATCGATCAAGAATTCCTGTGCCAGAAGTTGTCAAGCGCTTTGCTAATGCTTTCGAATTTGATCCACTAAAAATGATTTCCTCAGGCACCTTGGTGGCTACATTACCCCCTGAAATGTGCGAAACAGCCGAAGCGTTATTTGAAAACCAACCATGCAAACTCTTTCGTATAGGCGTTGTAACAGAAGGAAGAGGTGTTCTTCTGCGTTCTGGCTCTGAAAGCCACCTTTACACACAAATAGCCTGTGAACAAGACGAATTAACTCGCATGTGGGCACTTCTAAGACCCGAAGGCAATTAAACATGTAACAGGCAGAAGTATTATGAAAGGCTGTTTCCGCTGCTCGCCGCAGTTCGAGCAATACATTCTAGGCAGCACGGCGCTCTTTTCACCCATTCTATTCGTAAAGAAGAGCAGTTTCATGAAAAAGTGATATACTAGGCTTACAAATGGGGGTGTTGTCCTCGGGGGTGTTGTCCTCGGGGGTGTTGTCGCCCGATGGGAGGCGTAAGATTATGAGAAACGTTAGGTTCTCAAGAGATGGATGGAAGGTTATGTTGGTTACAGTCATTATTCTTGCTCTTATCCTCACAGGTATGTTTACGCTAAGTTTTAAGCAACCCGTTGTGGCAAAAGCTGAAGTTGATAAGACAAAGGTAGAAAGCGCGGAGATAGAAACATTAGTTAAGAAAGCAGCCCTGATTTTTGCCACTGCAGTTCCACATGATAAAACACTTACATCTAATGCAACAGTTACTAAACTAAACATTACAGATGGCGGCATAGAGGCCATCGTAAACACGGAATGTACCTTTCTCCTCGATTACAAGAGCCCTTATGATGAGCCTCACTTAAAAGGGAAAACACAGTGGCTTGCGGAGAATAAGTCCAGACTCACAACAGAAGAGATAAACGTTGCTGAAACAGAAATAAAAATACATGAGGACTGGGTAAAGTGGGAAATGGAGGTTCCGTTCGGGTCCAGTGCCACTTATAAACTAACTGCTGCGAATTTACAAGAAGCTCGCAATGGGAACTTCACTGTGTACTTGTGGACTGATATCGACAGAGTAAAAAACGGCACAGTACAGAACTGGATACCAAAGAATATTTTCATACCAACTGACGAAGAAGCAACAAACAAAGCTTATGAAACATTTGGTGACTACGTAAAACAACTAACACCAATTTACGCAGAAGCAGAGCAAACCGCGATAGAGAGGTTTGACAGTAAGGACTAAATAAAGGGGGTATTATTATGAAAAAAGGTAAAGTTTTAAAACGGTTATTTCCCATTTCTCTATGTGCTGTTTTACTCATGCTTTCACTGGCTTGCACCGGCACCGCACCCACATCAACCTCCGTTGAATCGATACCGCTTTTTTTGCGCTACGTTGACGCTGTAAATAATCAGGAACAACTGCTAAAGCTAACATGGAACACCAAAACAGGCACTGTGGAAATGGACACATCAACAACGCTAATGTTTCCCAACTATGCAAACGAGAGCAACTTTTGGGTAAGATTGAGTCCTTGGATCGGACTATCCTCGCAACCACCGAAACCTGTTTCAAATACTGCCATTTACTGGGATGGTTCGGACACTGCCACATTATTCACCACAGAAAAAGATCTTTTCGTCGGACTTCAGGAGAACAATCTTAAAGCGAATATTGTTAGCCTTACATCTACGTCGATGTGTAACCAGTACTTTAATATGACAAATTGCTATACTACACCAAACAAACTATATACCTTCGAGCAAGACCTCTCTAACTCAACTATTTACAGATTCTCATCCACAGAAGCTGTCAAAACGACAGTGAGTGGTTACGCCATGGGCGTTGGCGCAGAAGGCAGCACTACCTATGTTCTGTCAGCCTCTGAAACACAATCGTCAACCGGACCTAATTCTTTTCTTAATATCCAGTTTATCAACGCTGATGGCTCTCTAATAGAAAAGAAAGTTGCAAACAGCGAAAGGAAAGAACCATACTCACTTCTGTCTGACGCAGGTGGTTGGGCAGCATTTGCAAACGGCAATTTTTACTCAAACACTGCTAAGGTAAATGCAAGCTCTGACAGCCCTAAATTTGAACTGGTGCAGTCGTTGGCTGACGCTTTCGAGATTATTTCTACGTCCACATCACTTGGATCATTTGGCGGGCCTTACCCATCCCCAGCTTTTTACGGATATAAAGGCTACACGATTGTTGTAGGAAGCACATTCAGCCCGGATGAAATTACCGTTGCTTTGTTAAATGACGAAAAATTGGTCGCTTTTGTGCTGATTACGCCGCTTGATACGGCTGAGACAAGCTTTGTCACCTACGATGCCACAGGTAAGCAGCTCAATACCTACAGCATCCAAACGCCACTTCAAATTGTTGTGCCCCAATCGTAACAAGATTCTTAAGGGGGCTGATAACCAACGCGTTGTCAGCCCCTTTCTAATTTTTTTTGTTATTCTTAAAGGGCAACAGTTTCATAAAAATGTGATATACTAGGCTTACAAATGGGGGTGTTGTCCTCGGGGGTGTTGTCCTCGGGGGTGTTGTCCCCCAATGGGAGGCGTAAGATTATGAGAAACGTTAGGTTCTCAAGGGATGGATGGAAGGCTATGTTGGTTACAGTCACTATTCTTGCTCTTATCCTGACAGGTATGTTTACGCTAAGTTTAAAGGAACCCGCTATGGCAAAGGCTGAGGCATCGCAGGAACAGCTGCAAAAAATGTTCTATGAAGCATTGCTCAGCTATTTAAAGGCTACATCAACAAACTTAAATATCTCCGATCAGACGATAACACTTCAGAAATTCAATTCTGATTCTCAACCAATTGAAGCGATTTTTGATGTCTCGCAAACGTTTGTTGCTAACTTTAAAACGCCAGAGGATGATCCGATGCTGGCTGGAAAAATTAAGTGGCTGGAGGACAACAAGGCAAATCTGACCCCTGATGAGATTTCTGTAGCTGAAGTACTAATTAGTCAAACGAGAAAACAAGTTCAGGAGTCAATGACTGAACCATTCACTGGTTATTCTAACTGGAGGATTACTGCTGATAGTGCACAAGACGCAATAAACGGAAACTTCAAGATTTACTTGTGGACAGTGTTAGAACACACACCTGCTGGAGAAGTAAACAACTGGAAAGTGACAGATTTTCTCTCGCTAGCACTTACAGAGGAGGAAGTTTACAATGGCTTTGGCGAGACTGTAAAAGCTGCCACACACGCTCATCAGATTTTTATTGAGAACATGAAACAAGAACAAACAAACTCTTCACACACCGTAACAAATTAGGCACATATGCGAGAAACATGAACGATGAAACACTATGCTAAGAAAGCCAGTAGCGTAATAGCTTGTCTTTTACTGATTGTTTTCTCGTTAGCTGGATGCGCCAGTACCACGAGCCAAAGTGTCATACCACTAATTTTCCAGTACAATGATGGGAACCAAATAAGCTATGTGAAAGCGTTATGGTCTCCAGAAAAAGGTACCATGGAAATCAGCAAAGAACCCATTCTTTCGTATCCTATTAACGACGCACAAGTTTTAGCTCTGCACTGGGAGAACACTGACAGCGTCACCATCTTTACTAAAGAAGCCACTGCTAACCTTTCTAATTTACAAGCAAATGGAGTAAAAGTGAACGTTGTGAGTTTAGCCAGCTCGTTGCCTTCATACTTTGACCCAGTCGTTGCATATACAACCACTCAGGCTGTATACGCCAAAGCGATTGGCGGCCAAGAAACAACAATTTCCAAGATAACTGCCACTGGAATGCAACAATATCATGTAAACAATGGACGATATTTAGGTATGGGTGCTTTAAATGAGAAAACCTATGTTCTTGTAGGGAGCCCAGAAGTATACACCGGAACAGGTGCACATGAAATGACTATGTCCATAATTCTTGATATTATCAACCCAGATGGAAGCATAACGACAAAGACGGTTACAGAAAACTACGACGCATCCATGCTAACAATGAGCGACCCTTATATACCATTTGCTGACGGCTGCTTCTACTTTGGGGGCTTCCGGCTTGATGCAACTTCCGAAGAACCCAAACTTGTGGAAGCAACATCACTTACCAACGGTTTTCAAGTTATTTCCAATGCCACATCCTTACCACCTTTTACACAGTTAGAAGAAATGCCTCCACTAAAATTTAGCAAGTACAAAGATTGTCTTGTGGTTATTGGGCAGACTATTGGTCCCACTGAGCTTACCATAGCAGCATTCAAAAATGACAATTTAGTTGGATTTTCATTGATAATGCCTTATACGATGGTTAGTCCTATGCCAGAGAATATGAAGACTTCACACTTTTACACGTACAATGAAAACGCGAAGCAGCTCAATACCTACAGCATCCAAACGCCACTTCAAATTGTTGTGCCCCAATCGTAACAAGATTCTTAAGGGGGCTGATAACCAACGCGTTGTCAGCCCCCGTTTCCAATTTCGTTGTTATTCGTAAAGAAGAGCAGTTTCATAAAAATGTGGTACACTAAATTCAACAAATAGGGAGCTTCAACCTTGGCAAGTTCTAATAGGTTATGGCTCCTTTTTAGGGGGGATTGAGATGGTAAAACGTCTACGTCTGCTCGGGGTTATTCTTTGTGTGTTTATGTTTACTATGGCTTTAACGGGCTGCACAAGTGTAAACAATTCTACTGCAATTCCTTTACTGCTTAAGTACAACAGCGATGGCCAGGTAAGCTATGTGAAAGCACTCTGGGCCCCAGAAAGAGGTACTCTGAAGACCAGCTCGACTCCAATTCTCTCGTATTCAGACAGCCTTGACGTAATTGCAGTCCACTGGCAAGGGGTCGATGAAGCCATTATTTTTACCAGAAATGCTGTTTCTGACACCCAGGGGCTTCAAACAAATGGGGTAAAAATTAACATGGTTAGTTTGGCAAGCTCTTTGCCTTATTACTACGAACCAAGAGTAGTTTATACAACGGATGAAGCCGTTTTCTCGGCAGCGGGCGATTACGTCGCAAAGAACACTTTAAAGATTTTTCAGTTCACTGCTTCAGAAATGAAAGAGTTCGATGTTGAAGGTTTGTATGTCCTTTCAATTGGAGTTGTTGATGATACAGTTTATGCTCTTGTGGTTGAAAGTTCTAACCAAGGGTTCGTATCAGAGCCACAATCAAATATTACTTACTGGCTTAGCTTAGTGACAATTGATAATACAGGAACAGTTAAGCAGCAGCTCGTTGTAAACAGTGAGATGGACGCGCAACATCAAATGTATCATGGCGAAGCGGGTTACGTCCCAACGTCTTTCATCCATGACAGTTTTTATTTTGAAGCACCATGCTACAGCGCATTCTACAGAGTACAAGTAACTGCAACGACCCCCGTTTTGAAATCCATGACCGCCATTCAAGACGATCTAAATAAGGTGCTCAGTACTACCTGCACAGTCAACCAATCCTATAGTATTGAAGGATGCAGATTCCTTGTTCCTGCCAAAGTTTATGGCTACGGAAATTATCTCGCGATCATTGTAGAAGATAGTTTCTACCACGCCATTGCAGCATTCAACGACAAACAACAACTCGCAGGCTTTATTGTTCGTGATCCTTTAGAAGGAGAAAAAACCAACTTCATAACCTTTGATGCTTCAGCTACAAAACTAAACACTTTTGAACTGACATCCCCCGTCCAGGTAATTATTCCCTGATTGTCCTGGGGGTGTTGTCCTCCAATGGGAGGCGTAAGATTATGAGAAACGTTAGGTTCTCAAGGGATGGATGGAAGGTTATGTTGGTTACAGTCACTATTCTTGCTCTGATCCTCACAGGTATGTTCACACTAAGTGTTAGAACACCCGCTGTAGCAAAGGCGTCTACTCCTAAAAAATCTTCAAGTGCAGTAATGTTAGTTGAACAAAAACATTATGCCGAGGATGGCTATCAAGTCGTGGAGCAGGTTTTTTCGGATGGAGAAACAGAGAAAACTTATTTCACTACGAGCGGCAGAAAAGACAGATTTATTCATTACGACACGGACGGAAATTGGACAATTGAAATCGTTTACGACTTCTCTGGCGGTGAGATAATACGCTTGCCCGATTGGCCGAATAGATCTACTACTGACGAATCTACCACTATTAGTTTCACCGGTCTCTCGGAAGAGGAGCCCCCTTTTGATGAAACTACTAATAATGTGGTGGTTAATACTACAGATGCACAAGACGTAACGCCAATGGCTATAGCTAATCCTGGCGGTTATTATGACGTTGAAACTAATCCTTTGTTATACCGGGTAGAAGAGCTTCCGAATGGTGAAAAGCTTTACATTTATGCGCGACACACTTTGGGCACACTTCACCCAAACAACTATCTTTTAACCTATGGTGACTTTTCCAGTTATGATGGCACAACTCAGAAAAATGTAGCGCTTCCGTACAGATGGGAAGATGTTGAACTTCATACAGGGGTGAGATATAGAGCCATGACTAACAACGCCGTAGGCGAAAAAGAAAGAAACGACTTTGGGCCAAATCAAAAACCAGGTTCGGACTTGCGTTACAGAATATTAGATCTGGATACCCAGTACATGCAAGAACTTACAGGTAACCCTTATAACTTAGTTTATGGTAGGACATGGCTACAGGTGACTCAATACAATCCAGAATAGAACACGAAGCTATGAGGGCAATGTTCAAAACTACGTATGGAATTTTAGTCACAGTAGCTTTAGTGCTGTGTATAAGCTGCGCCAGTCCAGTGGCGCATAGATCTGCAGAGCATGAATGGATACTATGTACCACCGTAATTTCAGAGGAAAAATCAGGGCAGCGCGAGGCGGCCGTTTTCATTTGGGATGTACAAAAGTTAATTAATAAAGAAGCTCCTGAGCTCCATCTTTTATGGCATGGATTGCGAGGAGCAAGGCCTGAGGCTGCTTTGTCGCCTGATGTCAAGACGTTGGCGGTTGCCTATTGGAACTATAAAATGGATGCTAAAATAACTTCGCTGGTGAATCTCAATACAGGACACATAGAGGATCTAACTAAAACACCAGGTGAAGAGTACGATCTAATTTGGCTAAATCAGAATGAACTTTTCTTGTACCATGCACCACATTCACCAGATTTGCCCGATGTTTTGCAGGTATGGAACACAAAGGAGAAAAAACTATTGAAAGAGTTCAAATGGAGCGATATCTTTGCGCCGCCAAGTGGTGCTATTCCATCTTTCTTTTCTATTGCACCTTCTGCAATTGGTAATGAAATAAAGGTAGTAGGATGGGTAAAAGAAAATAAGTCGCAGTTCTATTTCTCTAACGAGGAGAACGCCACAGTTATCTACTCGCCAACTTATCCTTATCAAATTGCGTCACTGGACAAACATACCTTAAAGATCACTTCTACGGTGTCATACCCCGCAGAGATAAACAATCTTCCTTCTCCTCCCAGACAAGACTTGGACTACAATGGAAAAGACATTTATGCTTTCATCACACAAGTATCTCCAATAAAAAGCACTTGGGATTCCGCGATAAATGAGATTGTCGTAATGAAGCAAGGAGAAGATGGCAAGTTTACTAAAATCTATGAAATTCCTAACAGTGATAAGGCTGTGACATTCGATTCGGTGCTTTTCATAAATGAGGATTACCTCATCTACAATTTTATGAGTTACAAGAATGGAAATCCTGTGTATAACATCGGCATACTCAACGTCAAGAACTTCAACCAATGGTCATTTACACCTACATGGCATGGTGAAAACATAATGCTAGTAAACTACAGAACAACACCAGCTGGTTGGTCTCCTGATCTTAAATGACAGTCCTGAAAAGGTTCAAAGTGTCAGCTATCAGAGCTGGTGCCATGAACCCTTTATCTTAGCCCTGAGTAGGGTCAGCAGCCGCGTTTGTAATTCTTGATTTCATAAACCATAACCGTGCTAAGCTGACAGAGTTAGCCATAACACGCGATATTCTTATCAGCTGCAATGCTAAACAGCTCAAAAATTACCCCATAGAAACACCAGTTCAAGTTATTGCACCTGTACCGGATTCACCATAAAGCAAAAAGGCTCGGCAGAGATCTGCCGAGCCCACACCTCCCAAAAAACCTTTCAATCAGCACAGTATTAGGGAGTTGTTTGGGAAACAAGTTCAAACAGTTCTTTATGTACCTCCTCAGGAATTACCCCCCAGTGGACCAAGATTGTAGGCTCCCAATTTGTAATTTCACCTTCAGGTGCCTTGTCCAAATCTGTCCAAAACCACACGTCAAAATTGCCTTTCTGTGCATCTACCAAAGAAGGACTATACAGTTTGTAGCCCCAAGAGCCCGTAGTAGTTCTGTTTACACACAGTGGATCGTCTTTGGGACAGATTTTCGTTGCATTGTCCTTGATCCAATTTTCTACAGCGTCCTTCTGGCTTTGTGTTAGATAATACTTGTTTCTTTCAAGCCATGATTGTGCAAAACTCGTTGCCCAATTGCCACTTGATGTACTTTGCGATGTAGCATCAATCCAAACTTCCGCACTTAAATAACCATTGTCCTGTTCTATCACCATTGTAGGCTCAATGGAGCTCGTGTCCCAGTGACTCACTTTGTCCCCTTTTACCTGTTCGATGCTGCGTACTGTGACAGTAACGCTAATTACGTCCGTGCTGTCCAACTCTGCAAAGACCTTTCCAGCTTTCTCAAACAACTCAATTACACTAGTTGCCGGCATCGAATTTGCAGTTGTAGTACCTGAACTGCAAGAAGCCAAACAAAAGGAAAATAAGATTACGAACAGCAGAATCAGTGATGTGAGTTTATTGCTTTTCACTTCTTTCACACCCCCCAAGAGATGCATTTATTAGCTCGATTATACACCCCGGAATACGACAAACACCATGCACAACTGGCAATTTACAGGAAATATTAGCCAAAATAGCTACGGACCACACCTTTATGAAAAACTTGTGGGATTTACTTTGATTACTCCTCTGGATATAAGCCGAAGCACAGTTTGTGTCTATGATGCACAGGCAAACAGCTCAATACGTACAGCATTCAAACGCCAGCGGAGGTAATCATTACTCAGTCTCCAGAGTTCACCTGACAAGGCAGGCAGTCGCCTGGTTGCCTGCCCTTTGTTTTTACGGTATCTCATCTAAGGTACCAAATCGGTACCCCTGTGCTTTTATGTCCTTTATAAGCTTGTCCAGTACTTGAATATCATCGGGTGATACAGCATGAAGCAGTATGACCGCCCCGTTGTGAAGCCTGTCCATTACTGTGCTGTAAGCTTCATCAGGTCCACCTTTTAATGGCACCCAGTCTGCCATGGCAATGCTCCAAAAGACTGTTCTATAACCAAGAGCGTTAGTCACACACAGCGACCTTTCACTGTACTCGCCGCTGGGTGGCCTTAAGTACTTCATAGTTTGATGTGTTAATTCATAATACATCTGTGCAAGCCTGTTTATTTCATCGGTGGCTTTTGCATCACTGACTGTGGGCAAACTTACGTGGTTCACTGTGTGGTTCCCCACAATGTGCCCTTCATCCACCATGCGCTGAACCAAGTTCGGTTCACTCTTTATGAACGCTCCCGTTATGAAAAACGCAGCCTTAACATCATTGCTTTTTAGGATATCCAATATTTTTGCTGTATTGCCTGCTTCGTATCCCTCATCGAAGGTGAGATAAACCACTTTTTCGCTGGTATTCCCTGTAAAAATGGCATGGTACTTATCTATGAGCTCTTTTGCCTTAGCTCCAATGTCAGGTATTTGGTGGTTGGGCAAAATCCTCATGCCCCATCCGTATTTGGTGTTGTCCAAGGATCGCGGACAAATTGCTTCCAGCTCGCTCACTTCCACTGCTACAGTGGCTGGTGATGAAGTTTCATCGCTGGTGCTTGTAATAGGCTCTAAAGGAGTCTCTTCTTCAGGTGCCGAAGGTGTTGTAGGCGTTGTGTTTGTTGCAGTTGGCGTCTTATCTCCCACTGTTCCATTTGAAGGAGAAGGTTTTGGTGCTTCACCAAAAAACGACCCCAGAGCAAAGGCACTAATCAACACAGCCAAGACAACCAATGCTACTAAAACTGCTTTACCTTTCACCTAATCACCGCCTTACTATAAAATGGTATACCCAACTCGCATCTGTAACCTATAATACTTACGAAAAGCGGGTATACCAAAAGTTGATGCAGCTAAATTGTATATTTCAAATTTAATAGGCTTAGATGAAGGAGGCTTACAGAACCATGGACAAGAATAAAGACTTTTCCGAACTTGAGAGAAAGGTCATGTTTGAAAAAGCTACTGAACCACCTTTCACCGGGGAGTATTATGATTTCTTTGAAGAAGGCACTTACGTCTGCAAGAACTGCGGGTTGCCATTATACCGCTCCAATGACAAGTTCCATTCCGAATGTGGGTGGCCCAGTTTCGACGATGAAGTGCCCGGAGCAGTACTTCGACAACCCGACAAAGATGGCGTAAGGACTGAAATCGTTTGTGGCTATTGCGGAGCACATTTGGGCCATGTTTTCACAGGTGAGGGATTCACTGAGAAGGACACCAGGCACTGCGTGAACTCGGTTTCCTTAAGGTTCCTGCCCAAACGACAAAAGCCAGAAAAGGAACAGATATTCTTTGCAGCAGGTTGCTTCTGGGGTGTTGAACACCTCTTTAAGCAGTGTGAAGGCGTTTTAGACACTCAGGTGGGCTTCATGGGTGGTCACACAGAGCATCCCACTTACGAACAAGTGTGCACTGGTACCACGGGACACGCTGAAACAGTTCGAGTTGTTTATGACACAAAAGTGGACGTGGAAGACCTTATCAAATACTTTTTCGAAATACATGATTTCACTCAGGTGAACAGGCAGGGTCCTGACTGGGGCGAACAGTACCGCAGTGTGATTTTTTATACTAGCGACGAGCAGAAAGAAAAAGCAGAAAAAATAAAAGCGCTCCTATCTGAAAAGTACAAAGTAGCAACCCGCATAGAAAAAGCGTCAGCGTTTTGGCCTGCTGAAGATTACCATCAGGATTATTACGACAAAACAGGCAAAACGCCCTATTGCCACTACAGAAGAACTGTCTTTGGCAAAGACATACACATATCTCTGGACTAAACAACAATACTAAATCCGCAAAACTCCGACCTTCCTTGCTTTGCTCAAGCAGGAGGGTCGGAGTGCCCCTTCCCTATCTTCCCTGTGTTTGGCCTCGCATTTTATTTTAACACAACCATAACATTGGCTTTCGGTTAAAATAAACTACGTAAGTAGTTGAAAGGAGGAAACATAAGCATGCGCATGCCGGAACCTTATCGAATCAAAATGGTGGAACCCATACACCTTCTACCCAGAGAAGAAAGAGAGAAGAAACTCAACGAAGCAGGGTTGAATGTGTTTTCTTTGAAAGCAGAAGATGTTTTCATTGACCTGCTCACCGATAGCGGGACCAATGCCATGAGCGACAACCAATGGGCTGGGCTCATGCTGGGTGACGAATCCTATGCGGGATGTAAGAACTTTTACCACCTGCAGGACACGGCTCAGGAAGTTTTCGGCTACAAGTACATTGTGCCCACACACCAAGGCAGAGGCGCAGAAAACTTGCTCTTCAGCATACTGGTGAAACCAGGCCAATATGTGCTTGGGAATGTACACTTTGATACCACGGAAGCCCATATAACCCTGAAAGGTGGTAAGCCGGTAAACCTGGTTATTGACGAGGCATACGAAACTTCAACTTACCATCCGTTCAAAGGAAACATTGACCTTCAGAAGTTGGAGAACTTCATAAAAGAGCACGGCACAGACAGTATTGCTTTCATGCTCATAACCGTAACATGCAACACCGTGGGCGGTCAGCCCGTGTCCATGGAGAACATAAGGCAAGTATCAGAAATGTGCAGGCGCCATGGCATCAGAGTATTCATCGATGCTGCACGCTTTGCAGAAAACGCCTACTTCATAAAGACCCGTGAAGAGGGCTATAAGGATAAGAGCATACCAGAAATCGTGCACGAAATGTTCAGTTACGCTGACGGCTTCACTTTCAGTGCCAAGAAGGACGCTTTGGTAAATATTGGCGGTATGATCGGCATAAAGGACGATGAAGAACTTTACATGAGGCTTCGAGAACTGGTCATTGTGTATGAAGGTTTTCCCACCTACGGCGGATTGGCAGGCAGAGATTTGGAAGCAATCTCCAGAGGACTCAGGGAAGTACTCAGCTTCGATTACCTCCAGTCCCGCATCAGCCAAGTGCAGTACTTGGGCCAACTGCTAACTGAAGCTGGTATTCCCATCCAAACACCTGTTGGGGGACATGCCGTGTTCGTGGATGCAGGTAAAATGCTCCCACATTTGCCCTGGGACAGTTTCCCCGGCGTTGCCCTAACAGCAGAGCTGTATTTGGAAGGTGGTGTGCGCGCCGTGGAAATCGGAAGTCTGCTCATGGGCAGGCAAGCGCCAACCGAACTGGTGCGGCTTACCATACCACGCCGAGTTTACACCGACAATCACATGGCATACGTGGCGGAATGCCTCAGCAACATAAACAAGCGTCGTGACCAAGTGCGCGGCGTGAAGATTACGTACGAACCGCCGGTTTTAAGGCACTTCTTAGCTCGGTTCCAGTGGGCTTAGTAACACTTAGAACACCATGGAGTGCAGGACTGAAAAGGAACGCCTGCACTCCATAACCACTCTTGAAATTCACTGTGTACACTCCTTGTCAGTGCACCCGTAAAGCGAACTTTTTGTTGCATCCACATTAAAAGCTTATCTTCTCTGCTGTTACTTACCACCGTTGTGTTACAATTGTCCACAAAGGGGGCACGTACTATGAAACCGAAGAAAAGAATACAAACTGTAGCGTTGGTTATCGGAATTATTTTCCTGGCTTCAATCATAATCGTTTTTCTCCAAGGCGGGCCACCTAAATATGCAAGTATTCCTTCTAAAATAAAAAGTCAGACATTTTCTATCTTAACTAGCGATCAGTTTCTCGCACCGCTTGGTCTGCCGCTAGCCATAGGTTTGGACATAATCACTTGGACAATTGGTGTCATAATATGGCTCTTTGGATATGGTTCCTGGCCTGGCGAGGCTTTAGGTATCTTCCTTGTCGCCCATCCTGTAATTTACTACGTTTTCGAGATCATTTTTTGGTTTCTTGGTCTATTTGTAATGATAGTTTTGCCATACTGGATATTCTCAGCCATAAGAAAAGCGATGAACACTAAACACTATCTTGATTGGGGAAGCAGTATAGTTGGAACTATTGCGTTGTTTATGGGGATATATATCCTCGCACAACTTGTAAGTTCACGGGGCATTTCTTTTGCAATCCTGCCTATAGCGGTAGGCACGTCGGCATTAGCTACCGGTATTCTCTTGCCTCTTAAGTACAAGACATTGGCTTTCAACATAGTTGCTGGCATAATGGGCATACTATTTGGAATTGTCTTGCTCCTGGGAACTTTTCATGCTATAAGTCTCGACGTAGGAAGCATACCATTCAGCATTTGGTTCATTGTTTACGCTGTTAGAGGACTCCTGCAAGCACGCGTGTACAAGTCTACAAGTCCTTCGCAGTACATTGTGCTTAGGGTGCTAAACTTCCTCCTTGTAGTTTTTAGTTTGCTAGGAACAGTAATTCCATTCTTCACATTAACCGGTTGGCACCTTGTTGTGGCTATAGCTTTGATAACAGAAAGCTTGATTACATGGTTGGAGTAAATGATCTCAAAATGTTTTAGAGCACCAACAACCATGGGCACAGTCTGAGGTGGAATCTTTTGAAGGGCCGTGAGAAATCCATTTGTGCGAGCTGTAGGAGGCTGCCCTACAGAAAAGTGTAAGTCAGTTATACTAGATGGATTTGTAAAATCTTTAAGTACGTTGCTAAGTATATCGCTCATATGCCACTCTTTGTCACTAACAACCCGTGAAGCTGCTTAAAAAGTGCCATTCTACTGAGATTGTGACAGGAATGTAAACAAACTTGGTGTAGCCCGAAGAACACAAGGAAATAACAGTGCGGGAAACTATTTATGAAGAGGACTTGCTGACGAAGATTGGATATATTAATGGACCAAAATCGGCAGAAAGTGCCAATTAATTTTGCAGATACGATATTGATAAATCCTAAGGTGGTTGCCGCTGTTTTAAGTTGATAGGCAGCGAAGAAAGAAAACTGCCATACTAACCAAAATAGGTGTATAATGAATGTGGGAATTTCCCACAAAAAGGAGAGGAAGAAAATGACTCACGAGAGAATCGTAAAAACAGACGCAAAAGGACGTATCTCTCTTCCGAAAGCAATACGAGACGAATTGAACGTAAAAGAGGGAACTCCTTTTTTCGTCAAGTTTATAAGGGGAGAAAGAGTGATAATTCTAGCACCAGCAATTAATCCGTTCGATATTTTAGCTGAGCAGGCCATGGAAGAGTAT
>ERZ795062.1479-NODE-1479-length-16716-cov-4.792810_pt1 | contig 16716 bp, 13 predicted proteins | sample MGYA00375146_ERZ795062 | MGnify/ENA primary metagenome ERZ795062 (study PRJEB30191, sample SAMN05720281) | activated sludge metagenome | isolation source: Anaerobic digester | place: USA | collected 2015-07-16 ... | reverse complement strand
CACCGACCCATGGGGTGACGTGGTCGCCGCTGCCGACACTGACGAAGGTGTACTGACAGCCGACCTTGACGCCGGGTATCCCGACGAAGTGCGTGCGGCTTTTCCTGTGTTGCGCGACCGCAGGCTGCGATAGCCAGGCTTACTGCCAGAAGTCCAGAACGGCGGCGTTCCACTCGGCAGGGGCTTCCTGCATCCAGAAGTGGCCGCCCCGGTCCAGCAGCGTCAAGGTCGCATTGCGGCGCCTACCGGTCAGCGGGAGCCTAGATGACTCGGCCGGCGATGTTTTCGTCGAGTTTGCTGAGCACTTCGGGTTGTTTGAAGCCCGCCCGGGCGGGGAATCGCAACATTCGGTGAGATTGGAGCCTGGAGTAGCCAAATCCACCGAATGTCGGCAGGAGCTACTTCTTCGCCTGCGCGTTGAGCTCGTTCAGCTTCGTTAGGTAGGCGTTGTAGTCATCAAGTTCGTGATCGCCGTGATCATTGGTGAACCTGTCGCGGCGCTTCGACTCGCGCTCATCGCTTCTCGCCCACTGGACGGCGATGATGATCATCATGATCAGCGTCGGAATTTCGCCAACACCCCAAGCGATCTGACCACCAAGCATCGAGTCCTTCACGGGGTCGATGAGCCACGGAGGTCTCACTTGGGAATACCAGGTGGCACCGATCAACGTGGTGCTCGACATCATGACCACAGCAAAGAAGGTGTGCAGGATGATCGCGGCCAAGACCAGCATCATCCGGCCCCAGAACGGCAGCGGCGTCGGCTTCGGATCGATCCCGATCGCCACGTAGGCCAGCAGGATTCCGGCAACCAGGAAGTGCGTTGTCATCACGATGTGCCCGATGTGGCTGCTCATCAGCGAGCCAAAGACATTCGTGAGGTAAAGCCCGTAGAGGCCCAGAACGTAGATCACGAGGATCGTGATCGGGTTCGTGAAGAATCTCGCGAGCGTTGAGTGAAGCCCACCCATGAGCAGTTCGCGCGGTCCGCGCCCGCCGGTTGGCGACGGCTTGAGCGCCCGCAACGCCAAGGTGACGGGACCTGCGAGAACCAGGAAGATCGGCGCCATCATGGTCAGCGTCATGTGCTGAATCATGTGAATGCCCACGGATACCTCGGCATACGTGGCAAGTCCGGCGTTGGTCGCCCAGATGACGATTCCCCACCCGATGAACCAGCAGATTGTGCGTGAGATCGGCCAGTGGTCCCCGCGTGCGCGCAGGCGAGCGACGCCGATCGAGTAGTAGACACATGCCGCAATTCCGAGAACGAAGAACAGTGCGTCGAAGTCCCATCCGAGGATCAGGGAACTTGCACTTGGTGCGGGCGGAAAGGCGAATCCGAGCAACGCTTCGGCCTGGGTGGGGAACTCCACGGCGGCACGCGTGGGGGCTGTTACCGACAGCGCAACACCGAGTCCGCTCGCGATCCCCATGAGCGCGAGTTCGAGGCCCGCGAGCTTCGCGAACGTGCGCCGCGATTTGTCGCCGGTGAGTTGGGGGAGCAGTCGCTTGCGGATCCAGGCAGCGATCGCCACGAGCGCAATCAACAGCGCGGACTTGGCTAGGACCAGGCGCCCGTATCCACTGGTGACGAGGTCGGCCGGGCTTCCTAGGCGGACGTAGGCGTTGGCGATTCCGGAAGCCACGAGCACCACGACGCATGCCATCGCCAAGAGACCGAATCGACGAGCGGCGATGCCGACCGTTTCTGCTTTCGGCCAGACCGTTGCACCGAGCGCGATGAGCCCGCCAACCCACACTGTCGCCGCGACCGCGTGGGCGACGCCGTTCACTAGTGCCAGACCGTGGTCGCCGAGGCCTGCTGCGTGGCCCGCCATCGCCGGAACTGCGACGGCTACGACCGCCATGACGAACCAGACTGTCGTTCCGGTGAGGCTGACGCTGATTGCCGCTCCGACACAAATCACCGCAGCGAGCAATGCACAGATAAGCAAGGTTCGGACGTCGATGATGTCCCACGCGTAGGTGGTGAACGTGCTCGATCCGACCGCGGTACCTAGATCGATTCCCAGAATGCTCGCGAGTTTGAAGACGGCTGCGACGAGAGAAAGAACGCACCACACACCGGCTGCGGCGCTGGCACGCAGCAACGCGGTTCGTCCGCGCCTGGACACGGTGGTCTTGCCAGCCGTGGGATCCAGGAAGCCGGCCAATAGCAGCCAACCCACCGTGGCCATGGCAGCCGCGAAGGTGAGTGCTCCGACAACGGGCAGCAGCCAACCCACGACCGGTCCGGCGTCGGGCAGGCCGCCAGGCGCGGGTTCGTAACTCGCGCCGGATAGCACAACTCCGACGAGGGCGGACAAGACCGCGATGAGGCCGAAGGCGAGAACGACGCGCACCAGGATTCCGGACCGCCGCACCTCGGGTGCGGTTGCGGTCTCGGTTGGTGGATGCGTCTGGGTTGCCACGTTCAGGTTCCTAGCGCTCGCGGTTAGGTATTGGGACGGTCGTTCTTCTTGCGCTTGCGGGCGGCCTGAATTCCGAAGATGCCACCGACGATGATCAAGACTCCGATGACCGTTGGGAGCAGCCACATCGTTCCGCCGAGACCGGCAGGACCAGTCGCGCTGACGGGGCTGCTCGTAGGAACTGGGGTAGGCACCCCGATACCTGCGTTGGGGGAACCGGTTGGTGATGCAGTGACGGTCGGGCCCTGGTTGGCAGTTGTGTAGCTGAAGCTGAACGTGCCGCTGAGCGGGTGGCCATCGGCACCGACGTTGCGCCAGGCAACGCTGTACGTGCCGGCACTCGCATCCGTGGGCCACTTCGCGGTCGCAGTCCCACCAACCAAGACGATGTCGGTCAGTGGAATCTGGCGCCCGGCGCTATCCGTCGCGACGATCTTCGTGGTGTCTTTTAGTGGCGCTTCTTCGAACTTCAAGACGATCGCGGGCGGTGCGGAAGCTAGCTGGGCACCGTTTTTGGGAGTCGTCGATAGCAGCTCATCGTGGGCCTGGCTCGGAGTTGCGGTGGCGAATCCAATCAACGTAAGGACGGCCGCCAGCAACCCCACCGCGAACTTCTGCATGACAGTGAGCATACGTCGCGCCAATCGCCAGTTTCAGCCGTCCCACCAATCCGGATTGTGGCGGTTAGCCGCCGCTAGAGGGCAGCAGACCGCCACGTTGCTGCATGTTTGCCCGGTCGGCGGCGCGTGAGGTACCTAGGAACGCCGAAGGGGCTCAGACACCGTCGCGTCTGAGCCCCTTCGGGTTGGTAAAACTAGAAGAGGTCTTCGTCGATCTCCATGACCTCGAGCGACGTTGCCTCGGCAACCGCGCGCTCAGCTGCGATCAACGGCAGACGGTTCTGTGCGAACCAGCGCGCCGTGACGAGCTTGCTTTCGTAGAACCGCTTGTCGCGATCGTTCGGGCCAGCAGCAAGCGCTGCCGTTGCCACGTCGGCCTGCTTGAGCAGCAGCCAGCCGATGACAAGATCGCCGCACGCGAGCAGTAGGCGGCTCGTGTTCAAGCCAACCCGGTACAACTCGTTCGGGTTCTCCTGGCTCTTCATGAGCCAGCCGCCGAGGGTGCCGATCAGACCCTGAACATCTTCAAGCGCGGTGCTCAGCAGTTCACGCTCGGCAGCGAGCTGGTCACCTTCGGACGTGTTCTTGATCGTTTCGGTGATCTCGCTGGCGAGCTGCGTGACGGCCTGGAACTGATCGCGCACCATCTTGCGGAAGAAGAAGTCCATGCCCTGGATGGCAGTGGTTCCTTCGTACAAGGTGTCGATCTTGGCGTCGCGCACGTACTGCTCGAGCGGGTAGTCCTGCAAGAAGCCGGAACCACCGAAGGTCTGAAGCGACTCGGTGCCAAGCAGCACCCAGGCGCGCTCAGAACCAACACCCTTAACGATCGGCAGCAGCAGATCGTTCATGCGGTCGTCCATGTCCCCGTCGCCGTGCTCGGAGTTGTGCATCGCGACCTTGTCTTGGTGCATCGCGGTGTAGGCAACAAGCGCGCGCAGGCCCTCGGCGTATGCCTTCTGAATCATCAGGCTGCGTCGGACATCCGGGTGATGCGTGATGGTCACGCGCGGTGCGGTCTTGTCGAGCATCTGCGTAAGGTCCGCACCCTGGACGCGGTTCTTCGCGTAGTCCAACGCGTTGAGGTAACCGGTCGAAAGTGTCGCGATCGCCTTCGTGCCGACCAGCATGCGGGCGTACTCGATGACCTTGAACATCTGGGCAATTCCGTCGTGGACGTCACCGACGAGGTAGCCGACTGCTGGCTGCTTCTCACCGAAGGTGAGTTCGCAGGTGGTCGACGCCTTGATGCCCATCTTCTTTTCGATGTTCGTCGTGTAGACACCGTTGCGCTCGCCGAGCTCGCCGGTCTTGGTGTCGAAGAGGTACTTCGGAACCACGAACAGGCTCAGGCCCTTCGTGCCAGGTCCGGCACCTTCGGGACGGGCCAGCGTCAGGTGGATGATGTTTTCGTTGATGTCGTTTTCGCCACCGGTGATGAAGCGCTTGACGCCCTCGATGTGCCAACTGCCATCGGGCTGCTGGATCGCCTTCGTACGGCCTGCGCCGACGTCAGATCCGGCATCGGGCTCGGTGAGGACCATCGTGGCTCCCCAGGCGCGCTCGAGCATGATCTCGGCCCAGTGCTTCTGCTCATCCGTCCCGAGGTGGTCAAGGATCGCGGCGAATCCGGGGCCGGCCAGCGTCATGTAGACGGCCGGGTTGGCGCCGAGGAACATTTCGGCCATTGCCCAGTTGAGGCTGGGGGGCGCGCCTGATCCACCCAAGTTGTCGGGCAGCGGTGCGTTCCAGTAGCCGGCATCCCACAGCGCCTGGAAGGACTTCTTGAACTCCTCCGGCATCGTGACGGTGCACGTCGCTGGGTCGTAAACGGGCGGGTTGCGGTCGATCGCCGCGAAGGAATCCGCGAGCGGACCGGTAGCCAGCTTCTCGCTCTCCTGCAGCAGGTAGCGCGCCGTATCTTCGTCCATCTCTGCGAATGGGCCCTTGCCCAGCCGGTCGCCGGCACCGAAGACCTCGAAGAGGTTGAATTCGATGTCGCGCAAATTGCTCTTGTAGTGGCCCATTGAGGCTCCTTGGAGTCAGTCCCGCTCGGGGTTACCCATCAGTAACAAACATAATGCTACTCGCCGGTAACTTACGCAAGAGCCCAAGGGTTGACTCTTTGCGTTGTGTTCGTCACGTTTCGCCACTGCCCCCGCCACGGGTCGGCCGCGCAGCGCGGTTTCGTATGCGGCTAGGCCAAAACGGCGCGGTCGTCGGTCCAGATGCCACGGGCGAGACCGAAAGTGACCAGCGCACCGGTCGTGACGTGCATGATCGTCAACGCAATTCGGGTTGACGTGAACACTTGCTCGGGCTGCTGCCAGGGCGCGCTCAGCGACGCGACCGTCAGCACGACGCCAAAGATGATCACCCACCGAACGGCGTGCTTGACCACCTTGCCGAGCAGTCCGACAGCGATCCCGGCGACTAACCCGGCGAACAGGGTCGCGCCGACAATCGCCAACGGACCGACTCCGGCAGCCGGTTCGGATTGCCCTTGCGGCCACACCAGGAAGTTGATGCCAATCGCACTCGCAACGAGCCACACCGCCAGGTTCACTCCTGCGGCCGCCATTGACCACACCAGCCCCGCACGCACAGAACTGCGCACTCGTCGATGCGGGCGCGCATCGCGAGGTAGCGGCTGCGAGAAGGTCACGGCCGCCATCCTGCCGCAGCGCGTTCGGTCACTGTGAGGTTGTTAGGCGATATTGACCAGCGAATGCCCCAACCAATTGACCTCAGCGGTCTCGGAGGTCCGCCAGGTAGGTCGATATCAGCCGAGCGCGGGTGTCTTGACGCTTGGCGTTGTGGATACGAAACAGAATCGAGTACCGCTCCTGCCGGGTTAATCCATCGAAGGCGTCACGCGCGACGGAGTCTGCATCGAGTGCTTCCTGAAAGTCACCGGGAACCTCGGCGCTCGCAGATCCGGGATACGCGCGTTCCCAGCGGCCGTCGGCCTGCGCGGCCTCCACCTGGGCAAGGCCCGCGGGTCGCATCCTGTCCTCCTCGAGCAGCCGCTCGACCCGGATGACGTTCGTTTGTGACCACACGCTCTTCGGACGCCGCGGTGTGAAGCGCTGAATGAACCAGTCGTCGTCGTACCTGTTCTTCAGGCCGTCGATCCAGCCGAAGCACAAGCCGACCTCAACTGCCTCGTCGTACGTCAGGCTTGGCGCTGGATTCGCCTTCTTCCCGATCTTGACCCAGATCCCTGGTGAGGACTCGTGATTGCGCTCGAGCCACTTTTCGAATGCTGCTGCTGACTTGTAGGGGTAGATCGGGAAACCGGCTCGTTCTTCAACCACGACGGACTCCTCGGCCCACTTGAGGGAACATGATCGCCTCGATTAGACCATCCGCCCCAAGTCAAGCTGTCAAGCTGACGATATGAAGCAGATGAGGCCCGTGCGTCGTCCTGTCGCCGCCGCGAGCGTCGCCGCGTTGGCTATCGCAGCGACGCCGATTGTGGCGTCGGCGGCCTCGGCAGCCGGAAGCGGCGAGTTCCGCGCGGCATCGTCCGACCTCGCAGTGGCACGGGTGTTGCAGCCGACCAAACCAACGTCGAAGAAGCTCCCCGGAACGAAATGTCGGGCGTTTCCGGCATCGAACGCGTGGCACGCAGATATCTCAGGGTTGCCGGTCCACCCACGATCGGCCCAGTGGCTCGCCAGTACCGACGCGGACAGCACCAACCTGCACCCCGACTTCGGGCCATCGTTCGGCGAGCAGCCAGTGCCGTACGGAATTCCGATCACCATCGTTAAGTCGAAGAAGAAGCCGACGAAGACGGTCCGATTCGGTTACGCCGACGAGAGTGACAACGTGCGTTATCCGTTGAGTCGGGCAACCAAGATCGAGGGTGGATGGAACGCTGGCGGCGACCGCCACGCAATCGTCGTGAAGGCGAAGACCTGCAAACTCTACGAAACCTGGGACACACATCTGACCGGATCCGGGTGGTATGCGGGGTCCGGCGCGGTGTGGTCGCTCAAGTCCAACAAACTGCGCCCTTCAGGATGGACCTCTTCTGACGCCGCGGGCCTGCCGATCCTGCCGGGACTCCTTCGGTGGGATGAAATCACTTCGGGCAAGGTCGACCATGCGATCCGGTTCACGGTGAGCGAGACCCAGAACAGCTATCTGTGGCCTGCCCGCCATCGAGCGGGATCGACTGACAACGCAGCGGTGCCACCGATGGGTGCTCGGTTCCGGTTGAAGTCGTCGTTCAACATCGCGGGCTACTCCGCACGGGCGCAGGTCGTGCTTCGCGCGATGAAGCAGTATGGGTTGGTCGTTGCGGACAACGGCTCGAACTGGTTCTTCCAAGGGACGTCGGACTCCCGCTGGCCGGACGGCATCATCAGCGAACTGAAGAACGTTCCGGCAAACGGATTCGAGGCGGTTGATGCGTCGGATCTGCAGGTCTCCGCGAACTCGGCTCGCGCCCGCCGCTAGGCGCCGTCGCTTCGGGACGCGGCACGACGTGATCATCTGGCATCCTCGAAAACATGCGTGACCCCGGCAATGTGATCTTGCGCCGCGCGCTGCGGGTCGCGTTGCTGGTTCCCGTCACCTACTACGTCGTCCAGGTCCTGCTCGGACTGACGAACGCATCGTTAGCCAGCGCATTCGCATGCTTCTCGATGCTCGCACTTGCCGACCTCGGCGGACCACGCCGCGAGCGCTTCTTCGCCAACGCGATCCTGGGGTGCATCGGAGTCGCGCTGGTTGCTCTCGGATCGTTCATCGGGCAGTGGCAGTGGCCGGTCGTCATCGCAACCGTGATCATCGTGTTCGCGATCGCGTTCTCGTCAGTCCTGCGCGGGTATTTCGCGGCGGCGACGGCTGCGGCGATCTTGCCCTGGGTCTACGCGGCGACGGCTCCACCTGATCCCAGCCTCGCGGGAACCCGAGCACTCGGCTGGGCAATCGGTGCTGCGGTGGCGACTGTGGGTTCCGTCGTGTTGTGGCCCATGTATGTCCGGAGCACGTTGCGCTTGCGGCTGGCGGAGGTCCTCGACGCTTCCGCTGATGTCGTGCATGCGATGCGGCATCCGTCCGAACGTGGCGAGGCGATGGCGAGGCTCATCGCGGCGAACGCGGCACTCCACGAGGCCTACGACGGTCGACTCGCGCGGCCGGGCGCTGGAACCGCGCGTGATCGTTCCCTGATGCAGGCGATCGATGAGACCGCCCGACTCATCACGTCGCTTGAGTTCACCCATGATCAAGACCCCGACATCGACCGCGGACCCATCGACTCCGCACTCAACGAAGCCGTGGCCGTTTGCCTGCGCGACAGTGCCGAGGCGATGCGGACGGGCGCGGTCGCACCAAATCCGGCGAAGCTCGATGAGCAGCGCGAGGTGCACGCGGACCTGATCGCCGAGTGGTGTCGACAGCAACTCGCTGCGGGGAACTCTGATCAGGTTCGCCCAGGGGTCGAGTCGTCCGCTCACATTCGAACCATTTCCCTGACCGCCGAGTCGATGGCGATCTACGTCCGCGGTGCGATGGATCCGAAGTCGCGTGCGTTGCGCCCGAAGCATGGCGAGGGTGCTCAGGACGTCGTGACCTTCGCTGGCTTCGACATCCTCGAACCTGATGCTCGCGTCACTCCCGCCGCTCTCCTCGCCCGCCAGTTCACGTTTCGCTCGCCCTGGTTCCGGACTGCACTGCGAACGAGCGCCGCGATCGGCCTCACCGTCTACCTCGTGACGCTGCTTGGAGTCGAGCACGGATTCTGGGTCGCGCTGGGCGCCCTCGTTGCCCTGAAGTTCGATGCGTCCGGAACCCAAAGGACCGCTGGGCAGGTGTTTGTCGGAACGATCTTGGGATTCGTTGTTGGGAGCCTCGCCGTGTTGGCCGCCGGAAACCACGCGTGGCCGCTGTGGTTGTTGCTGCCGATCGTGACGTTCCTCGCGGTCTACACCCCGGGTGCCATTTCGCTGATCATCGGGCAAGCCTCGTTCACGGTCTTTGTCATTGTTCTGCTTGGAATAACCGATCCTGGCCGCCTCAACACTGCTGAATGGCGTCTGTTTGATGTGGTCTTAGGGATCAGCGTGAGCTTGCTTGTCAGCCTGTTCATGTGGCCGCACGGGGTCGCGCCAATGGTGTACCGCACGACCCGCAACGCGATCGCGGCATCGACGAACTACCTCATGTCTGCGTACGAGCGGATCGTTGATGGACCAATCGCTTACGACGGCTCACATCTCGCGGCGCGGCAGTCCGCCAATCAGTCGCAGCGTGCGGCCGAGGCGTTCGACCTCGCGTACAGCCAGCAAGGTCCGGGCTTGGCCAACAAACAGGTGATGGTCACTGCGATCAACGTGGCGACTGAGCTGAACTACTTCGCCGACGTTCTCGCGGCACTGTCGCGTCTCGGGCATCTTCCGCCATCGTGTGCAGCATCTGGCGACGCGTTGCTTGCGGCGGCACATCGAGTCGGAACGCGAATCAGTGCGCTCGTCAACGTCATGGACAAGGACGATCAGCGTCTCGCCGAAGCCGTCGTGTCGGACCAGCATCACGGGTCCCTCGATCGACTTCGCGCCACAATCGACGCGGACATGCGAAACCTCGACCCGAACGCTCCGAGCGAGATCCCAACAAGCGATGCGCCGGTTCACACCGACGCTGGTCACACCGCGATGGTGTTGGTGTTCTCCCTGGTGTGGATCACGCAATCAGTGTGGTTGGCCGACCAACTTGAGGGCGTCGTTGCGCAGATCGTCGAACCACTCGCAACGGCGCCGCTGCCCGCGGCCTAAAGCGCCGAGCGAGCCCGCGATGAGATCAGACAGATACCGGAGCACTCGCCGTTGAACCGAGCGTCGCGAATGGATCGATCTTGACGAACGGCTCGGGGATTGCGAATTCGATCCCATCAAGCGAGCGCCGCCGCTGCAGGAACTTCAGCGTGACTCGGAAGTCATCGGCGATGTACGGCATCGCTTGCAAGGGTTCGCTCAGCGGAAGCGTGAAGTCATCCCAATGGATTGGAATGACCCGACGTGCCTTCACCATCTCGACGGTCTCCCGCCAGTAGTCATTGCGGAACTCGGTGCTCTGCTTGCCCAGCGGCCCAACGCCGAGGAAGGCAACGTCCGCGCGGTAGCCCTTCAGGCAGTCGGGCCGAAATCCAGCGCTTGCATGAATCAGCACATTGCGAGTTCTTCCAGTCGCGCTCGTGTGCGTGATCAGGAACGAGTAACACTGCGCCATCCGATATTCCTTGGCGCGAGCAGGGGCTCGAAGTGGGGCTTCGATGAAGCCTTGGAACTTGGGGTGAGGGGAGTGCTCCGACAGAATCAGCCGGACCTTGAACCGACCGAACGTCATGGGTTCCTCGAGGTCGGCAACCTTCATTTGATCCTCGCCTAGCCCGTAGCCGCGACCGATGTTGAGTGTCGATTCGGAGCCGACCAGTGTCGCGCCGGTCCGCCAGCACACCGCGGGGGCATCAAGTGCGTGGTCGTAGTGCGAATGCGCAACTAAGACTGCGGCAGCCTCGCCAATGCCCGCCTTCTGAAGGGCCTCGTCAATCGCTGCGTGATTGGGGCTAACCCGCCCCGCCAACACCTGCTGCGCGGATGGCCGAGAGAAGAAGCCATCGGTGAGCAACGTCGTCTCGCCGTCGAACAGTGCGATCGTCGACACCCCAAAGAACATCGCGCGGAGCTCGTGAGGGTTGTTGTCTGCGTCGTCGGACGGCACTGGGTTGGTGTACAGCTCGGGGTTGTCTGGCATTGCGGGTCGTCGGCTCAGCGCGATCTTCAGCGTGGCCGCTGTTGCCGCGGCGGTCACTGCAGTCGCGGCCGCAGTGACGATTCCTACAACTTTGAATGACATCCGTTCAGACCCCCATCGCGGGCGATCACTGTTTCGTGATCGTGCGCCCTGATGCTAACGACGAAACTGTTTGCGTGGCGGCGCGAGCCAGGGATTCCGAGACGATCGTCACGGGGATTCGCGTACTCGCGTTTCACCGCGGACGACGAGTAAGACACCCACAATGATCAACGCCGCCGAACCCAACACCATCGGCTCCATGGGCTCAGACAGCAACAGCCATCCGAGGAACATGGCAACGAGCGGATTGACGTAAGCGTAGGTGGACGTCAGCGAGATCGGTGCGTTCTGCAGCAACCACGTGTAGCAGCTGTATGCCACGACCGCGCCGACGACGATCAACAACCACGCGACGAACGTCCTGGTATCAACCTGCGTCAGCGCACCGAGATCTTCAGACCGGGTCAACCCGAAGGCCGTCAAGAGTGCTCCAGCGATGAGGAACTGCCAGGTCACCATGACCATAGAGTTGTCCGGCGCCCACCCGGACTTCACGATGCGCGGGGACATGAAAGAGCCGAGAGCCCACGTCAATGTTCCCAACAGGATGACAACCAACCAGAGTGCAACCTGCCAGCCGGGGACATCGATGTAGCCGTCCCCGGGCGCTGGATCATCGTGACCCAAGACCGCAACAAGAGCGACAACTCCAGCGAGGCCGAACGCAACTCCGACCCAGGTCACGGCTGCGGGCCGCTCGCGGCTCCAAGCCCGCAACAAGATCACCCACAGCGGAACACTGGCGATGATGAGCGCTGAGGCGCTGCTCGGAACGTAACGTTCTGCCAACGAGACCCCACCGTTCCCGATACCGAGCAGCATCGTTGCGATTAGGGCTGTGCCAGCAAGTTGTCGCCGGTTGATTGCGAGCGCCCGCCAGCCTCGTCGGATTGCGACAACCACTGCGACGATCAAGCCCGCGGCAGCGAAGCGAGCCCCCGCGGCGAGCAGCGGTGGGGCGCCGCTGACGACGACGGCAATTCCGAGGTACGTCGAACCCCACAGGACGTAGACCAGGCTCAGCGCAGTCCACACCTGCGCCGGGCGCGCGAGGGTCGTGTGGGTGTGCGGGAGCATTCGACAATGACACCACTGTGGTGGCGTCGGTGCCCGTTCGTTTCGGCCGAGTCGGGGGCGCCGAACAATCCGATGAGGACACGGCACCTTTCACCATGACGTTGGTGGGGCAGTTCGTGCCACGATGCCCAACGTGGAAATCGCACTGGCGTTGGTAGCGATAGCTGCTGTTGGTGGTTGTCGGAATCGTCTTTTCGTTTGTTCCGTTCTTGCCGACCTACGAGTTGAGTCCTGAACTTGTGCTCGTCGGGATCCTTCCGCCGCTGCTGTACTCGGCCGCCTACAACACGTCATTCATTGACTTTCGGGCGAATCGTCGGGCCCTCATCAGCTTGTCGGTGGGGCTGGTCATCTTCACGACGTTGATCGTCGGATTCGTTGCTGCCTGGTTGATTCCGGGCCTGCCGCTAGCAGCTGGCTTTGCGCTCGGAGCGATCGTTGCCCCGCCTGACGCCATTGCGGCCAGTGCCGTCGCGCGCCGAGTGGGAATGCCACGCACGATCGTCCAAGTTCTCGAGGGCGAGAGTCTTGTCAACGACGCCACCGCGCTGACCGCATTGCGATCGGCGATCGTGGCTATCGGCGGCACGCTTACGGTTCTGCAGGTCGGCTGGTCATTCATCGTTGCGGCCGTGGGCGGGGTGCTCTTCGGTGTCATCGTTGCGTTTGTCTACGCGCCGATCCGCAAGCGGATATCGAACCCGTCGTTCGAAACGATCCTGTCGTTCACGATTCCCTACATCGCCTACGTTCCCGCCGAACACTTCCACGCCTCGGGTGTGCTCGCGGTTGTGGTCGCTGGCCTACTGGTCGGCCACAAGGCTCCGCTGCTTCAGTCAGGCGCTGCCAGGCTTACCGCGGAAGGCAACTGGCGCACAGTTTCGTTCTTCCTTGAGCAAGCCGTCTTCTTGCTGATCGGTCTTCAGTTGCGCTCGATCGTCGATGCCGTGATCGGCGATGGCAGCAGCACCTCGATGGCAATCTGGGCCTGTCTCGGGGTCTTCGTGGCAGCCACGATTGCCCGCATCGTGTGGGTCTTCGGCGACGGTGTCACTACTCGCATCCGATTGTTCAATCGAAAGCGCCAGCCCTACCCGTGGAGCTTCCTCGCTGTCGTTTCGTGGGCGGGGATGCGCGGCGTGGTGACACTCGCGGCCGCACTGGCGCTTCCCGAAGACGTGCCATTTCGCGATCTACTCACGCTGATCGCCTTCTTCGTTGTGGTCGCGTCGATCTTGCTCAACGGGTCGACGCTGCCCTGGCTGGTCCACCGCCTCAAACTCAAGCCACCAGATGCCGCCGAAGATGCGCTGCAGGAAGCAGCCCTGCTGGACGAGGCGCGAAAGGCCGGACTGCAGCGCCTTGATGAGGCATCTGTCGACGGTGATCCAGACGAGGTCCTTGCGCGGCTGAAGATTCGGGCGGACGAACGCAGCAATGCCGCGTGGGAGCGACTCGGTCGGGCGACCGGAGCCGAGACGCCAATCGAGACGTATCAACGACTGCGTCTCGAGATGTTGCTAGCCGAGCGAACTGCTGTGCTCGCTGCCCGTGACGATGGCCGTGCTCATGATGACGCGGTGCGCAACGTGATCCGCCAGCTTGATGTCGAGGAAGCCATGCTCGACCGAGTTGTTGATGGTCAGGTCGACTCCGCGCGCGAGCTGGTTGCACCTGAGGGTGTCGCCCAGACTTGTGAGCACCTTGCAGCATTCGCGAACCTCCCGGAGCCGGCGCCCGTCACTCCCGGCGTGTGCGAAGGGTGCATCGCCGAGGGAACGACGTGGGTTCATCTTCGGATGTGTTTGGCGTGCGGAACGGTGGGGTGTTGTGACTCTTCGTCTGCCCGTCACGCCGAACGGCACTTCCACGAAACCGGCCACCCAACGATGCGCAGCGTGGAGCCAGGCGAGGCCTGGCGTTGGTGCTACGTCGATGAGGTGCTGGGTTAACTCGCCACGGCTTCGACGATGGCTGTACGCGCTTGTTTCGCTTCGGGAATCGGCAGCAGTGGGTAGACGTGGATCATTCCGTTCGCCTCGGACAACATCACGTTCACACCCTGCTCTTTCGCTTTGTGGACGAACGCGTGGGCGTCAGCGTTCGTGATGTCGCGCGTGCTCGTGAAGATCATGATCGGGCCGAGACCATTCACGTCCCCAAAGAATGGGCTCACGAGCGGATCGTCAATCGGTAAGTCGCCTCGCCACTGCTCAATCGCCACCCTCAGTCCTGGCACATCGAGCCATGGATCAGTCGGGTTGATGCGGGCTATTCGTGGATTCCTGAATGTCAGGTCCAGCCCGGGAGAGAGCAGGATCAGCCGCGGACCCGCGATGCCCCGGGAGCACAGCAGTTGCGCGGCAGACAAGGTGATCGTGGCGCCCGCGGAGTCGCCAATCAGGCTCACGTTGCTCGCGCCGACTTCCGTCACCAACTCCTCCGCGAGATCCGCGATCACCGGGACGACCTGGGCCGCTGATCCCAAGGGAACCAACGGGTAGATCGGCACCGTAACTTCGCAGTTCGCGCGCACTGCGACTTCTGCGACGAACCTCCAATGGAAGCCGACGATCTCGTGGATCCACGCACCGCCGTGGGTGTAGATCGCTCGGCGCGTGGTGGTGCCGGTGCGCGGTGTGACCAGGTAGATGGGCCAGCCATCGCGGTAGGTGATGCTGATGTCGACTTGCTTGTCGAGCTTCGCGGGTGGCGCAAATGATGCGGGCCGAATCGTTAATTCCTCGATGTGCGCGCGGACCCGTTCCGGAGACCCGTACAGCTTCTTGGAACCGCGGAAACGGATCAGGACCTCCATCGCGCGGGCGGAAGCACTCGTCACGCGTGGATTCCTGAATCGTTGGTGGGGTGTGGATTCACGACTCGACCCGCGTGACGTCTGGGGGCTCGCCGTAGAGGCCAGCTCCCTTGATCTTCAGACCTTCGAGCCAATCCATCGCGATCTCGTAGGACTCTGTGCCGTTCTCATACGCCTTGCTGAAGTCGTATGGCATGGATGCGGGCGGCCATTTGCCGGGCACGTAGAGGATGGTTTTGTCGGGGTGGGTCAACAGATCGCGCCTGACTTGAGAGGACGCCATGATCGCCGCGGCCCGCAATAGCGCGTGCGGAAGTGTCGGTTCTGTTCGAGGGGCGAAAAGGTTGAAGCCGCAGTCGAGGACGACGATCGTCTGCGCACCCTGTTCGGCGGCGATGCTGATGGGAACGTTGTAGAGGATCCCGCCATCGACCAATCGCAGCCCTTCGCGTTCGACAACCGGAAAGACGCCGGGGATCGCAGTGCTCGCCATCAGCGCCGAGATGAGATCGCCGGAGTTCAGTTCTACGTGGTGGCCGGTTGTCACATCTGCCGCCACTGCCGTGAGCGGAAGTTGCAGGTCGCTGAAGTCACGCGATGGCGTGGAGCGCAGCAACATCTCGCGCAGCGGAGTCGGATCGGCAATCGCCGGACGTAGCGCGGCCAGGTTCACCATCATCTTGCGCGCGGACCCGAAGACGTCCTCGCGAGTGACCAGCGACCAGAACGCCGCAAGCCTGTCGTGAGCGATCTCGGGCGTCTCGGCGACGATCGTCGCATTGAGCGATCCGACAGAGGTACCGACGACGAAGTCGGGTCGCAGGTCGGTCTTGGCGAGCGCGCGCAACTGCCCGACGTGGATCGACCCGTACGCGCCACCACCGCCGAGCACGTAGGCAATCGGCTTGGGCACATGTTTGAGTAGCTCGATCACGGCCCAATCTTGGCGCGGTCAGTGCCCGGATGCCCCTTCGCGCGTGCGATCGGGTTCTGCAGTTCCCCATCGCGTTGCCCTTTTCAGAGCCAAAATGGGCCAAAAATGGGCAACACGGTGGGGAACTGCAAACCCCCTTCGTGTTGGGGCTTCACGCGCCATTTTTCGGGTTAAAGCCCCAACACGAAGGGGGTTTGCGGAGAGGGAACGAGCAGGAACCTTACGTTTCCCGAACGCTTCTCATGGCTGATTCACAGGTTGGGGACGGATGGTGTACCCATCACAGACTCCGGTCTTGTCACCTGATCGAAAGGAATCCCCCAGATGAAGCTCCACAAACGCGCAGTTGCGATTGGTTCAGTTGCGGCAGTGCTCACCCTCGGAACCGCCGGCCTCGTTGCCGCCGCCGGCGTCCAAGGAAACGGCCCAGCATCAGCGCTCTCCGGTCTCGTCAGCGACGGAACGCTCACGCAAGCGCAGGCCGATAAGGTCGCCGAAGCCCTCAAGGCTCAGCGCGAAGCGATGCACAAGGAACGTCAAGCAAACCGGGCAGAGATGGAAGCCCTCGTCGCCAAGACTTTGGGCATTAGTGAGGCAGACGTCCAGCAGGCACACAAGGACGGCAAGTCGCTAGCCGATCTCGCTGGAGACAAGCGCGACGAGCTCGTGGCCGCGATGGTCGCGTTCGAGAACGCCAAGATCGACAAGGCTGTGGCCGATGGCAAGTTGACCCAGGCGCAGGCCGACAAGATGAAGGCCAACACCCAGAAGCGCGTCGAGAACCGCGTGGATGGCAAGGGTGGTCCGGGTGGAAAGGGTCACGGCGGCATGCGCGGCGGACCTGACGGCGTCGATTTTGACGGACCCGACGGTGGGCCGCCCGCGGATGCAGGATCGGCCTCTCCGGCCGCGTAGTTCTTCAGATGCCCAACCTCGGCGCTTTCCCGGCGTTACGAGGTT
>ERZ795062.1478-NODE-1478-length-16719-cov-6.814450_pt1 | contig 16719 bp, 11 predicted proteins | sample MGYA00375146_ERZ795062 | MGnify/ENA primary metagenome ERZ795062 (study PRJEB30191, sample SAMN05720281) | activated sludge metagenome | isolation source: Anaerobic digester | place: USA | collected 2015-07-16 ... | reverse complement strand
AATTGTGATCAGTCCCTTTAAATGAAATTCATCATCAACGATAGGGAGTTTCTCTACCTTGGCTTTGGCCAGGATCTTTTTGGCTTCGTCAAGTGTTATTCCTACGGGAGCAGTGATCAGATTCTTTGAGGTCATACATTCTTTGATCTTTCGGTCAAAATTCTCTTCAAACTTTAGATCACGGTTTGTGATGATACCTACCAATTTACCATCTTCAGTTATTGGAACGCCGGATATTCTGAATTTTGCCATCAGGTTATCAGCATCCTGAAGAGTGTTATCAGGAGATAAATAAAAAGGATCAGTGATGACGCCGTTTTCCGATCTTTTGACCTTGTCGACTTCATCTGCCTGAGCCTCGATAGACATGTTTTTATGAATGATTCCGATACCACCTTGTCTCGCCATTGCGATAGCCATGCGGTGTTCGGTTACAGTATCCATAGCTGCTGACATCATAGGGATGTTTAGCTTGATGGACTTCGTGAGCATGGTCGAGAGATCGATCATGTCAGGAGTAACTTCAGAATACTGCGGCACTAGAAGCACATCATCAAAAGTTATTCCTTCACCGATAATTGTTGCCATTACAAACCTCGCTTTCTTTACAAATAAACTGCCATAAGACAGACGTGCCGGCCCCTTCATGATTTTTAATATAAAAATCAAACATAACATTGTTTCTTATTCCTTAGATACATTTCAACAAATGAAACAATGCCAAATGGCACAATCTTGACTTGAAAATTTTATGCGATTCTAACAAAAAAAAGAGGGTGTGTCAATGAAATTCCTGATTTAAAAAGAGTTTTAAAAAAATACAGAAAAATATACCAAATAATGAAAAAAAACAGGGATCGATGTAGCTAATTTTATTGACCAAATGTCATATATTGTTAAATTTTAAATCGTCGCACTATTTGATCGTTTATGAATATAAAGTGTGATAAAATAAAAAATAAACTATGACAAAATAAATGGAGGCATCATGCATTTTCGACCTTGTATCGATATTCATAATGGAAAAGTAAAGCAGATAGTAGGCGCATCCTTTAGGGACAAAGGCAATGAAACGACAGATAATTTTGTTTCGAATAGGCCAAGCGAATATTATGCAGATCTGTATAAAAAGAATGACCTTGAAAATGCCCATGTTATTATATTGAATTCTGGGGATAGCGAGTATTATCAGGCTTCTGGTATCGCAGCACAAAATGCGCTCAGAGAATATCCAGGTCATATGATGGTTGGAGGTGGTATAACCGCGGAAAATGCTGCAGATTATTTGGATGCAGGAGCCAATGCAGTTATAGTTACTTCATATGTCTTTAAAAATGGACATATAGATGAAAAAAATCTAAATAAGATACTGATGGAGATAGGACCAGAGCATCTGGTTTTGGATCTCACCTGTCGTTATCGACTACAATCAGAGACAGATAAAAGTAAAAATAAGAATATTTCGGGATATTATGTGGTTACTGATCGCTGGCAGAAATTTTCAAATGAAATAGTTACACCGGATATGTTACATCGGTTGTCCTCTTCTTGCAGGGAATTCCTGATACACGGGGCTGACTCAGAGGGCATGAAGCTTGGTATAGAAAAAAATCTATGTACTATGCTGGGTAATTACCTTTTGGATGATAAATATAATGAAAAGAATCCGATCACATATGCCGGTGGTATATCTTCTATAGAAGATATTGAATTATTAAATCGATTATCAGGTGGAAGACTTGATTTTACCATAGGCAGTGCGCTTGATATTTTTGGAGGTTACATACAGTTTAAAGAGATTGCTTATAAATACAGGTAGGTTAAATATCGGATATTGATCCTTATTTATAGTTTTACGTATTACAGTTTAGCTTAATTTATTTTACGAAGGACGAGGTGACAGCTATGAAATTTACCAAGATGCATGGATGTGGCAATGACTATATTGTGGTAGACTCGATGAGGGGAAGCTATGAACATGAGAGCGAACTAGCCAAAACGGTATGTACCAGATGCTTTGGTATAGGGGCGGATGGAATGATCTTTGTTAAAAAATCAGGGGATGCAGATTTTTTGATGGATGTATATAAGTCAAACGGTTCTGTAGGTGAGATGTGCGGAAACAGCGTTAGATGTTTAGGAAAGTATGTATATGATAATCATCTTACCAATAAAACGGATATTACGGTTTCGACGCCTACAGGAATAAGGCTTTTAAAACTATTCCCGGGGAAATTCGGAAGGATCGAGAAGGTAAAGGTTGATATGGGATCACCTGATTACACGGCTTCAAAGGTTCCGGTTATTTTTCCTAAAAACAAATTTATAGATGAGCCTCTTGAAATAAATGGAACCATATACCATGCAACGTGCTTATCTCTTGGCAATCCCCACTGCATTGTATTTATGGAAAAGAATATCAATAGACTTAACATTAAAAAAGTAGGTCCTGATTTTGAAAAACACCCTTCATTTCCCAAGGGAACAAATGTTGAATTTGTTCATATCATAGACAGGGAGCATATGTTTGTCAGAACATGGGAGAGAGGGATCGGAGAGACTATGGCGTGTAGCACTGGAGCCTGTGCCGCTGTTGCAGCAGCGGTAAGCCTTAATCTGACAGAAAACGCTGTAGAGGCGGGATTCAGTGGCGGAAAAGTGCGTATATCCTATGATGACAGTGAAAATAAGCTCTTTATGATGGGCCCTGTGGAAATGGTTTTTAAGGGCGATATAGATATAAGCCCGGATGAAGTATCAGAAAATGATGTAAAGATATATAAGATTTAGAAAAAAGCATAATGGATGTTGAAAAAACAGATAACGAGGCATCATTATTATAAAATATAGCAAGGTTCGTATCCCTTGCTATATTTTAGTTTTTCTTTTATAATTAATTATTAATTTTGTCAATAATACTTAGAAAGCGCCGTAATTTGGGAGATCAGAAGTTTAATAATGAAATAAATAACGTCAAAACGAAATTTCCTAACGATGACGATCATAGAGGTGTCATTCCTACAGAGAATTTTCAGGATCCCGATGTGATATTCGAGAGACTGATAGCTAGAGTCCGCGCTTATCACCCTAATACAGATATTAAAATGATTGAAAAAGCGTATCATTTTGCTGCTGAAGCCCACAAGGATCAAAAGAGAAAATCGGGAGAACCGTACATCATTCATCCGCTATGTACAGGACTGATACTGGCAGATCTGGAATTGGATAAAGAGACGATAATTGCTGGAATCCTGCATGATGTGGTTGAGGATACAGATGTTACTCTTGAAGATATAGAGAGAGAATTTTCACCGGAGGTAGCTCTTCTGGTAGATGGAGTTACAAAACTTGGACAATTAGCCTACGATGTTGATAAGGTAGATGTTCAGGCTGAGAATCTGCGTAAGATGTTCCTGGCTATGGCTAAGGATATAAGAGTGATCATAATAAAGCTCGCGGATCGTCTCCATAATATGAGGACTCTGGAATATATGCGTCCGGAGAAACAGAAGGAAAAGTCTCGTGAAGTAATAGAGATATATGCGCCTATAGCAGAAAGGCTGGGTATTTCAAAGGTCAAAACAGAGCTGGATGATCTGGCACTGCATTATCTGGAGCCGGAAGCCTATGAAAGCCTGGTAGTACAGGTCAAGGAACGAAAAAACGAACGTAATGATTATGTTGGCGACCTGATACAGGAGGTCGAAAAAGCCGTTCATGATGCGGGAATAGAGGCATCAGTTGAAGGACGTGTCAAGCATTATTTCAGCATATATAAAAAAATGGTGAGCCAGCATAAGGATATAGATCAGATATATGACCTATTTGCGATCAGGATAATTGTTGATTCCATCAAGGACTGTTATGCCGCCCTTGGCGTTATGCATGAGAAATATACACCTATTCCAGGGCGTTTCAAGGATTATATCGCTATGCCCAAGCCGAATATGTACCAGTCACTTCATACAACATTGATAGGACCTACCGGTGTTCCGTTTGAAGTGCAGATTCGTACATATGAGATGCATAGGACGAGTGAGTATGGTATCGCTGCTCATTGGAAATACAAGGAAAGTGGCGAAGGTGCTACTATTAATAATGAAGAGGAAAAGCTGTCATGGCTCCGACAGATTTTGGAGTGGCAGCAGGATACCTCTGATAATAAAGAGTTTATGAGTCTGGTCAAGAGTGATCTGGATCTATTTAGTGACTCTGTATTTTGTTTTACCCCGTCAGGGGATGTCAAAAATCTTCCCAATGGATCTACAGTAATTGATTTTGCGTACAGCATTCATTCCGCAGTTGGAAACCGAATGGTAGGAGCCAAGGTCAATGGACGTTTGGTGCCTATAGATTATGTGGTGAAAAACGGCGACAGAATAGATGTTATGACCTCACAGAATTCAAGAGGTCCGGGTACTGATTGGCTCAAGATCGTAAAATCTACACAGGCCAAAAATAAGATCAATCAGTGGTTTAGGCAGGAGAGAAAGGAAGAAAATATCCAAAAGGGCAAGGATCTGATAATGTCAAATGCCAAGGCCAAGGGTATACAGTTTCCTAATATAAACCGTCTTGAATATCAGGCTGTCATAATGCGTAGGTATGGGTTCCATGATTGGGAATCTGTTCTGGCTACGGTTGGACACGGCGGACTCAAGGAAGGCCTTGTAGTCAATAGGATGTATGATGCCTATAAAAAGGATCATCCTATTGTAAAGACTGATGAGGAAGTACTGGCAGAGGTAGGAAGCCGTGATAATGAAAAGAAGCAGGATGCAAATAAACAACATATTCTTCATTCTAAAAATGGTGTAATTGTCAGTGGAGTTACTGATCTTCCAGTTCATTTTTCAAAGTGCTGTAGTCCTGTTCCGGGAGATGAGATCTGCGGATTTATTACCAGAGGAAGAGGAGTTACCATCCACAGGACCGATTGTGTCAACGTTATGAATATTCCGGAATCGGAGAAAAAACGTATCGTAGAAGCAGTGTGGGAAGAGGATGTATTAAACGACAATAAAAGCGGAGAGTTCGAAACTACTATCAGAATCTTTGCAGAGGATAGGACGGGACTCCTTGTCGATATATCAAAATTATTTACCGAAAGGGAGATCGACATCAGGGCTCTTAATACAAATCGTGGCAAAAATGGAATTGTTACAATTGTTGTATCCTTTTCTGTCAAGGACAAGGCGGCACTTAGTGACCTGATCCGTCGCCTCAAGGTCATCGACAATATTGATGATGTTAGGAGAGCATGATAATGGCCGATTGGCATATAGAGAGCTATATTGTAGGTAATATAGAAACTAATTGTTATTTTCTGGTGGATGATCAGACCGGACTCACTATAATAGTAGATCCAGGCGGGGAACCGGAAAAACTGATAGCTATAATAGATGAAAAAGGCTATAAACCGGCAGCGATTTTGATCACTCATGCTCATTATGATCATATAAGTGGGGCTGAATCCTTACATAATGCCTACAACATACCGAGACTGATCTCAGAAATCGGCAGAGAAACCATGGCAGATACCGAGATCAACATGTCTCAGTATCTGGGCGGTGAGTCTGTAAAATATAATGCTGAGGAATTTTTGAGAGATGGAGAGACCCGTAAAATAGGAAGGTTTCAGTTTAAAGCTCTTGAGACTCCGGGTCATACTCCATGCGGAATGTGTTTTTATTTTCCAAATGAAATGGCACTTTTCTCTGGGGATACTTTGTTTTATGGTTCTGTTGGGAGAACCGATTTCCCGGGGGGCAGCATGAGCGCACTGATAAGATCTGCTAGAGAGAAGATAATGACCTTGCCTGAAGTGACGAAGGTCTATCCTGGTCATGGCCCGGAAACAGATATTGGAACTGAAAAGAATTTCAATCCATATTTTGATTTTTAATGAATTGCTATTTGAAATATAAGTAAACACAGATATAATCGAGCTAAATTGCATTTTCATTGCACTATTTCATAAACTATATTAAAGAAAACTCTAGAGACCTTTGAGGGTTTCTTAAAATACTGTATATTAAATTTACAGTCGTAATATCATAATTTGCAGTTTTTTTTTAATAATCTAAAAGGTTTCGTTAATAAATACAAACTTTGCTCCACGTAATAACTGGAAATACGTAATAGTAATTTTTCTTTTATATAAAAATTATATGAGATATTTGAAGTTTATTAAGGGGAAAAAGCAATGATTGAAAAGGAATTTAATGAAATTATTGAGCAGGAGTACGCCAAAGTTGCAGCAGGTGAAGGCGGCTTTTTACTTGCAAAATACAACAATGAATTTTCTGTAAAAAACATTGAACTCAACATTGAAAAAAATGGTGGGGTTCGTGTATATCGTTTTGATCTTGAATACAGAGAGATGTTACTTGGAATAGCTCCCTTTATGCAGATCATCAAGGATACCATTGACGAAAAGCTAAGTGGAGATATTGATGCTTTTCTGGAAATGGCACATGTCTATCCGGTTCAAAGGGATCTATTCTCATCATATCTAAAGACGGGTAAGGCAAAGAGAAAAGAAAGCATAATATTTTCAGAATTTCAATATGAAAAGGAGAGATTTGCTCAGGGCATGGTCTCTTCTATTGAAACCGCAGCTAAATTATCCCCCTTTATAATAATCATAAACAGAATGCAGATCGCACCATATGGTCTTTTAAAAGTACTAATGGATCTGGAGGATGATGTGATAAACGCGAAGTTTGCAGTTGTGCTTGGATATAGTAATAGTATTCCTACACCGACCTATACTTCTCATATATGGGAAGATTTTCAGGAAAAGTTGGATGATTCAGGAAGAATCGTAAATATAGGTAATGCAGAACAGAGTCCCGGTTTTACCGAAAATATTCCTTCGTTTAATAGCTTTAGTAAAAAGCATCTTGATAACTTATTCAATATTATTTATTTCTTTGATATTAAAACAGTGGATTACTATATTGTGATGTTAAATAAATATATTGAAAAGAACCCAAAGAAAATACCGGAGATTAACCTGATAGGGTTTGTCAAGTGTAAAGCATATACCTCGCTTTTGAAAAATGATACATCAAAGACATTAGAGTGCTTAAACTATATTAAAGATACAATAATGAATAATAATCCTGATTTAATATTGGGATATTTATATTTTTCGGCCAAGGCATATATGTATGATGGAGCTATCCTGGCAGCAGAGGAAGTAGTGGAAGCGTGTCTGTTGGAGCAGGAAATGGACGAAGAGTGGAGATTTAAGTTTGAGGTGCTCTATGCCATAATCAAAATGGGATCATGGATTAATGTGTTTTTCTTTAGAGAAAATATTGGAGTATCTGATGAATTGATGAAAAAGATTGAGGAGCACGGATATTACAATCATCTGGCATATTTTAATATATATGCTTTTGATAATGATGCAACCAGGATGCGTGAGACAATAGATAATGAGCCTGATCATTTTAAGAAGGGCCTGGAAATCGCGCGCAAGCTTGATAATAGACATTTGCAGCATATGGCCTATGAGAAAAATATAATGATGGCATCATCCTATGGACTGAATGATGTGGCGATTGCATATTTTTCCAAAGAAGAAGCCGAAACCGCAAACGGGCATCGTCTGTTGATGGGTCACATATATAGCGGAATTGGTTATAATCTAAGTGCACTTGGACATTATACCAAGGCAGATTGCTATTATAACAGATCTCTTGATGAGTACTTCAAATTAGGAAGTACCATTGATATCGCAGAAGTTTTGTATAATAAATCCATGAACAGGATCGTTCTTGGAGATTATTATGGTGCTGAAAATACTCTGAATATAGTGCTAAAGATCATCAGACATCTGAGATTAAACAGGATGAGAGTATGTAATATATCCAAGATATATGGACTCTTAGCACTTGTAAGTATACTTCAGGACAACAGATTCTCATGTGAACAACATCTAAAGCGATGCAATAATTTTCTCGCATATTATATGAACAAGGATTACACAGATGTCATAGACTATACTCATGATTATACGAATTATGATGATGAGATATTACTATATTATCTATCCAGCGCACTACTATATGATAGCATTGGACAAAATCAAAGAGCTGAGAAATTCTATCAGTTAACGGACCGATATCTTGACCTGGCTAAGGGAAATGGATATTACTGTCAGAGAATATATCTTGAGCATCGTAGTAATTTTGAGAAAAGAAGAAACGATGAGGATAATTTCAAGGCTGTTCAAGAAGAACAGAAAGCTTACGAAAAAGAGTTTGATGTCAGAAGAAATATAGATCTGTCTCGTTGGACAAAAATCAAGGAATGCGATGGCATAGAGGAGGAACCCTCTATTACAGATTTTGAAGAGCATTTTGAGACTTCAATCATCAAAAGAGAGGACATTGATGATCTTATAGAGGTTGATGAATATAGAAAAGCTGATGAAGAGTCTAAGAGACTCAGGGTATTCATGGAAGACTGGCAGGAAACAATAAACAGCGAGAGCATCAATCCTAAAGAACTGGTAAAAAATGCAATGTGGTTGTTTAAAAGTTATTTTTCTGTGGATCACTGTATGTATGTCCGACGTCAGGAAGATGGTAAATATTCTGAAATCTATAATGATACCAGCGCCAAGATAACAGATCTTACTACGATAAATATTGGTAAATTCCTTATGGTAAATCAGCGCGGTGTGGTGATATCCAAGATATCCAATGAATATGAGGATTATAATGAACTCATAAGAGTATTCGGAGGAGAAAAAATATGCTCATTTGTTATGATACCATTCATATCTGATGATAAAATAGAGCATATATTTATCACATATATTGAAATGCGAGAAGGATGGTTTTCCATGCATAATCATTATCTGCTGGATTATCAGGATATGGATTCATTTAGGCTACTATTTAGAGAGATAGTGGTGGCAGTTCAAAGGATAGAGGGTATCTGGAAGATAAGAGAGATGAACAGAGAACTCTATCAGTCTGCAGTTACTGACCAGTTAACACAAATTAGAAATAGAAACGGACTGAACTCATTTATTGATGAGGTCAATTCCGGTAATCGTGAGAATTTCCGTGGTCATGGGGCTGTAATATTTATAGACCTGGACAATTTCAAAGCTTATAATGACTACTATGGCCATGAATCTGGTGATTTTGTGTTGAAAAAATTTGCTGCGCTTTTTGAAAAAGCTGTTGGAGAATTGGGAATAGTTGCCAGATATGGGGGAGATGAGTTTGTAATTGTCCTAAGCTCTGATGACAAAAATATAATTATTGATATAGTAGAAGAAATATTTGCAAAAATTGATGAAGCTGCAGGATTCAAGGATGAGCTCATGGTTTGCTTGGATGATATTAATAGTAGAGATGAGCCCGAGAATATATCCTGCTCAATGGGAATCGCTACATCTGCAAGAGATGGAAGTGATATGGAAATTGTATCTTTGATCAGAAGAGCGGATAGGGCTCTTTACGAAGTGAAAAACGATAAAAAGGGAACATATAAGTTTATGGAGAACTAGATTAAATACAGAATGATAAGAAAAAGAAAGAAACAAAAATGATTAAGATCCAACTAAATAAAGCAGACTATGAGTATGACATTTACTCTTTGATACAGGCATTTTATCCAGGTGAGGATATGTTCCTGGACTATGCGACCGATGACGGAGACGAATCAGATCTGCCGTATCAGGTCAGAAATAGGAAAAAAGAGGAAAATGATAAGAAAGAACCGGATCTTGAATTCATTATCACATATAGTGAAGCCGAAAAAGAAATTCAGATAACGGCTATTCAAAATAAAAAAGTCAACCAGGAAGAAATTGATAATAAAATAATCACGATTACACCTACAGATCCTACAGATCGCCCTAACACCAGAAATGAACTGAAAAGGGCGATCTATTCTCTGTGCCGTGATCTGACTGGCAAGACTCTTCCTTGGGGAACTCTTACCGGCATTCGCCCGACCAAGGTAGCACTTAATATGCTGATGGAAGGTGAGACTTCTGAAGCTATAGAGAAATTCATGTCGGAAAACTATATGGCAAGTCATGAAAAAATAGATTTAGGAATAGAAATCGCAAAAAGGGAAAAATCATTGCTGTCAAATCTCCATACAAATGGAGATGGCTACAGCCTGTATATAGGAATACCGTTTTGCCCAACGACCTGTCTGTATTGTTCTTTTCCGTCTTACGGGTTAGCTGAAATGGCAGGTCAGGTGGATAGATATCTGGAAGCTCTGAAAAAAGAGATCATGGCAGTTGTAGACATGATGCAGGATACGTCTATGTACCTGGATACCATATATATGGGAGGTGGAACGCCAACTTCACTTACGGCAGAGAAGCTGGATGATCTGTTAAAATTCATAACAGAAACAGCCCCTATGGAAAAAGTAAGAGAATTCACGGTAGAAGCAGGTCGCCCGGACAGTATTACCATGGATAAACTAATGGTAATGAAAAAATATAATATCAGCAGGATCTCCATTAATCCTCAGACTATGAATCAGAAGACCTTGGATCTAATCGGTAGGAGACATTCCACAGAAGCAGTTAAAAAAAGTTTCCAAATGGCGAGACAGATGGGGTTCGATAATATCAATATGGATGTGATATTAGGACTTCCTGGTGAAACCAAAGAGGATGTGGCATATACTTTTTCTGAGATTCAGAGAATGAAGCCGGACAATCTGACGGTACATTCTCTGGCGATCAAGACCAAATCAAGATTGCATGAGGAATGGGATAAGTATCGTGAATATGCTATGGATAATTCCAATGAATTAATGGCTATGGCTCACGAAACAGCAGCAGCACTTGGCATGAAGCCTTATTATCTATATCGTCAGAAAAATATGGTAGGAAACCTGGAAAACGTTGGATTTGCAGTACCTGGAAAAGAAGGGATCTATAATATCTTGATAATGGAGGAAGTACAGACTATAATGGCCTGTGGCGCCGGGACGGTATCAAAGCGAGTCAGGACAGATATAGTAGAACAAAATGAAACTGCTGAAGGAAAAGCTCCTCGTGCAATTACCCGCTGTGATACAGTTAAAGACGCGGCAACATATATAGATAGAATTGATCAAATGATACAGAGAAAACAGAATTTGATCAAATAATGTAATAAGAATCAGGACTTGTAGTAATGACAAAGAAACAAAGGAACACCAATATTGAACTGCTTCGCTTGATCGCAATGTTTATGATAGTTGTATTTCACATTGTTGATCACTGTGTGGTGATTCAGCTGACTGACACAGACTCAATCGCTAGATTAGGTAATGGACTGTTTAACTATCCACTTTTTTATAAGAAGTTATTCATATTAAATTCGATTATGCCTCTCGGCAAGGCCGGTAATGCAATCTTTTTGATCATATCAGGATATTTCATGATACTGAAGGGCAAGGAGATCAACATCGTCAATATTTCGAAGAAATTATTGTTACAGTTAGGATTCGCAGCTATCATGCTGGTCCTGGCATCAACGGCTACATATTATTATAATATAAGATCTCTTTCGAACCTTAATCTTGTAAATATAAAAATATTTAATGGTATGTCATGGTTTGTGGGTTACTATTTTTTGGTAATACTTATAGCAGCTTTATTTTTAAACAGGTTTCTGATCAGTCTGGATAAAAAAGGTTTTATAACATTTCTGATAACCCTGTTTGCCGTAGTAGAATTCACTTGGTCAAGCGGTGTCATAAATGACCTGGCCAATGGATTAAGTACATTATGTACCGGAGTTTTTCTGTATTCATTAGGCGCATTTATACAGAAGTATGATCCATTTGAGAGAGTCCGTACATATGTATTTTTCCTGGTAATAGGCATGACATATGTACTCATATACATATCAGGATATAATAATGCTGAGACAAACATTAAAAATTATTTTTTGAATGATAAAACAGACAATCTGGTACAGCCATTTTTTCAAAGCATATCAAAATACAATGATTCAAGCATAGTCGTGATTCTTATTGGATTATGTATGTTTGAGATATTTAGGCGGATAAAGGTCCCTACAAGTAGGACCATTAATTTTCTCGCTAAGAGTACATTTATGATATATCTAATTCATGATAATTCTTTTTTCTATAGTATATGGGGCAATAAGGACTGGATCACTACCCTTTATAATACGCCTGGCAGATTTGTGATATCACTTTTAAAATGGTCGATTGCAACATTTTTGACTGGAGTATTTGTATATATTTTATACATCCTGGCGGGAAAAATATTTATGAGCTGTAGATGGATATTTATTAAAAAAGAAGATTCAGAAAAAGAGGACTTGATTAATAATTTCGCTGAAAGAAAAACAGGTACTTACTAATATATGTATGTTTTGGCTTAGAACAACGGCTTTCTTGCCAACCCAGGTTTTGTGTCTTATAATAAAAAACACGTGAAAATATTCATCTGTTAGATTTTGAATAGTAGATTATGGCTAGAATAAAAACAGATCATAATTAGATTGAAAATAGATTAGAAGTAGATTAAAGACAGATTGCAAATAGAAATGAGAGAAAAAAATGGCATTTTCCAAAAAACCAGTTAATGGAATGAAGGACATTCTCCCACAGGAGATGGAAATCAGAGACTATGTGACAGGCGTTATAAAAGAAACCTATAGGAGTTTTGGATTCACTCCGATCGAGACACCATGCATGGAGAATATAGCTAACCTTACAGGTAAGGACGGCGGGGAAAATGAAAAGCTTATATTTAAGGTACTTAAAAGAGGAGAAAAGCTTCATCTAGTTGATGCAAGAGAAGAGATGGATGTTGTGGATTTTGGAATGAGATATGATCTTACAGTTCCTCTGTCGAGATTCTATGCTAATCATGCCAATGAACTGCCGACACCATTTAAGGCACTTCAGATAGGATCAGTTTGGAGAGCAGATCGTCCTCAGAGAGGACGTTATAGACAGTTTACCCAGTGTGATATTGATATTTTGGGAGAAGAATCAAATCTTGCAGAAATTGAACTCATAACTGCAACTACCACGACTCTTGGAAAGCTTGGATTTAAAAATTTTGAGATCAGGATCAATGATCGCCGTATTTTATCCGCAATGGCAACATATGCAGGATTTCCTTTGGATAAACAGGATGAAGTATTTATAATTCTGGATAAGATGGACAAGATCGGAATAGACGGAGTCAGAAATGAGCTGGTCGAAAGTGGTATTCCTGCTGAAAATGCAGACAAATATCTGAAGCTTTTTGAAGATTTGTCAGATAAAAAAGATGTATCAGATGGAATAGCATACCTGCAGTGTATACTTGGTTCAACTTCCAAGAGTGACAATGCTGAACAGGGCAATGAAAAGAATACTGCAGCATCTGTATATGAGGCAGCAGCTAAGAACCTGACGGAAATCGCTGAGTCGGTTAATGCCAGTAAGGCTGCAGTGTATGATCTGGTATTCGATCCTACACTTGTCAGAGGAATGAGTTATTATACCGGAACTATTTTCGAAATAGCTATTCCGGAGTTCGGCGGAAGCTGCGGTGGTGGCGGACGCTATGATAAAATGGTGGGCAAGTTTGCAGGACATGATGTACCTGCCTGTGGATTCTCTATTGGATTTGAGAGAATAATACTTCTCCTAATGGAGAGCGGATTCCAGGTACCAGGGAATAGCGACAAGGTTGCAATTCTGGTTGAGAAGAACCTACCATCTGACAAGCTGCAGGCTGCATATAAAGAGGCCGCCGAACTAAGGACCCAAGGCAAAACAGTTTTGTTTGAACGTATGAATAAAAATAAGAAATTCCAAAAAGAAAAACTCACAGAGCAGGGGTATAATGACTACCGTGAGTACTATGCCGAGGAATTCAAATAATGTTATTTGTATCAAAATAAGTTGTATAAAAAACTCTGAAAATTAGACAATTTTCAGAGTTTTTTTCACAAAGATGAAAATATCTCATGATAAAATAGGGCAACAATAAGTCCTTGACAATTATTAAACAAGGGATTATAGTTTAATGAAAATTGTGGAAGGTAGAGGCGCGAAGAGCAATAGCAACGTGGAAAAAGGATGTGACTCCTCACGTGCAAGGGCTCTTCGCCGAAGTAGACATGATCGTCACATGAGATTGCCTATTGGGTCGGCGGGAAATACCCGACGAACTGTCGCATATGTTTTGCGGAGTGCTATCGTATTGGAGAGAGTAATAAGAATCCTCGGGAGCGTTTCGTTTCTGTAGGGTTCTTTTTTGCTAATCTGGGAAATATTCTACATATTGGCAAGATAAAAAGTGATTATTACACAACATTATTAATTATTACGTAAATAAAATATAATCATAGATTTATCAAAAAATACAGAGCGAAATGAAGAGGAGACTGGTGTCTCACCAAATATCGACGGATTATCCGTTGGAGAGGATGAACTATTATGATGAAGAAAAGAATTACAGCAATTTTAACAGCAGGTATTATGGCACTTGGAATGGTGGCGTGCGGTTCTGGTTCCGGGAATAACTCGAAATCAAACAAATCAAGCAAATCCGGAGTTGAAGACGGGGTTTTATCCGTTGCTATGGAATGTTCTTATGCTCCATATAATTGGGCTCAGCCTAATGACTCCAACAATTCAGTTCCAATTAAAGACTCAGATCAGTTCGCCAATGGGTATGATATTATGATGGCGCAAAAGATCTGTAAAGCTAATGGATGGAAGTTAGAGGTTCATCAGTTAGACTGGGATTCACTTATTCCTGCAGTTCAGTCAGGCACAATTGATGCAGTTATCGCAGGTCAGTCCATGACAAAAGAACGTGAAAAGCAGGTTGATTTTGCAGGACCTTATCTCTACGCCAATATCGTAGTTCTTACCACAGAAAAATCAAAATATGCTTCAGCAACAGGTATATCAGGACTGGCTGGAGGAAAATGCACATCTCAGTTGGGAACAGTTTGGTATAATTCCTGCCTGCCACAGATTAAGGATGCTAAGATCCAGGAAGCATCAGAATCAGCTCCTGCTATGTTGATGGCACTTGAAACCGGAGCAGTAGATTATGTAGTAACAGACATGCCTACAGCCCAGGGTGCACTTCAGGCATATCCTAACATGAAGATCCTTGATTTCACCAAGACTGGTGATAACTTTAAGATTTCTGATGAGGATATTAACATCGGAATCTCTGTCAGAAAGGGCAATACAACCCTTAAGAATGCTATTAACAAGGCACTAAAGGGCATGACAGCAGATGATTTTAACAAAATTATGGCAGAAGCTACCAAGATTCAGCCTATTTCAAAAAAATAATTCTGACTCTATGTCATTATTTGTTGGAGTGAGATAGAAAATGGCTCCGAAAATTATTTGGAGTCATATTAACACAGTTAATAACTCAAGAACCGACAGTGGGATTCATGATGATCCTGTTAACGATACACATTTTGGTTCTTGAGTTATATATATAAAGAGCAATCAGATTAAATTAATTCCCCTATTAGCAACAAATATAATATTGACCCTAAAAAATATTAACAAAACCAACCACAAAAAATAATGATTCAATTCAAAGTAATATCAGAATCTTTCTGATTGCTTTTATTAAATGAATAAAGAATATTCAAAAGATAAATAAGACTTTAGTTTACAAATATTCACTATAAGAATTAAAAACATTAAACTAGTTCATTATAAAATGCAATATACTATTATATAGTAGTTTATAATGACTCAGTATATAAAAATAAAATTTAAATTCGTTCAAGTAAAAGGTTTCAAAAGATATTAAGCAATGCATAAACTATAAAACAATTTATAATTAGTGAAAGAGAATATCATGAATCAAATCAGCGTACTATTCAACGATATAGGAAACCTATGGTCCCAGTATGGCGGCACATACTTAGGTGGAATGAGGAGAACATTGATTCTGGCATTGATCGGAACAGTTCTTGGATGCCTGATCGGATTTATGGCTGGTATTATCAAGTCGATTCCAATGCAGAAAAATGATCCTATTTGGAAAAAAGTGATTCTGAGGATCGTCCGAATAATACTTGGTATATATGTTGAAGTGTTCAGAGGAACGCCAATGATCCTCCAGGCTGTATTTATTTTCTATGGTCTTCCTTATTTCACTAATAATGCATTACAGTTCGATAATAAATGGCTGGTATCAATTCTGGTCGTTTCAATTAATACCGGAGCGTACATGGCTGAATCCATGCGAGGCGGTATCATATCAGTTGACAAGGGTCAGACAGAAGGTGCGATGGCCATCGGAATGTCACATTTTCAGACTATGTTATCAGTTGTACTTCCTCAGGCGATACGAAACATTATGCCTCAGATCGGTAATAACTTCATAATCAATGTAAAGGATACATCCGTTATGTTCATAATCGGATTCTCAGATTTCTTCGCAATTCACAAGTCAGTTTCAGGAGCTACATTCACATATTTTCCTTCAGCAACTATCGAAATGGCGGGTTACCTATTTATGACACTGGCATCATCACTTATCCTTCGATTCGTCGAAAAGAAAATGGATGGAACAGCTAATTATAAGCTTGTTGAACAGGATGCACTGACAATGACTTCTGGAAATTATTCATATGTCGAAAAGCCAAAGAAAAAAATAAAAAAATCTAAATAGATAATGTCAGCGAGGAGAACGAGATGCAGGAAAATGATAATACAATA
>ERZ795062.1476-NODE-1476-length-16726-cov-8.429248_pt1 | contig 16726 bp, 16 predicted proteins | sample MGYA00375146_ERZ795062 | MGnify/ENA primary metagenome ERZ795062 (study PRJEB30191, sample SAMN05720281) | activated sludge metagenome | isolation source: Anaerobic digester | place: USA | collected 2015-07-16 ... | reverse complement strand
TACCAGGGCGATGTGCACCGCATCGATCGCAAGACTTGGCAGGACGGCTTCATCCGTCGCCGGCTGGCCGAGGACAACGGATGGGCCATGGTCGAGTTCACTGCCCGGGACATCTTCGCCCAGACTCCCCAGCGCGAGCTGGTGGCCACCCTGAGTCGCCTCCTGGGATCGAGACCACGACCTGGGGGGGTAGGGCGATCATCCGTGCCGCGAGATGTCGACTTCGGCTGCTATTCGTGCCGGATAGGGACCGAAATCGACACCTCGCCGCCGTGGGGGCCCACATCGTGGCGCGGCGACGGACCGCGCTCGGGCGACGGGCCACGCTCGACGTGGGTGAGGCTGCGCACCCCGCGCTCCAGGTGCCACTGCAGGAACGCCGCGACCAGGCCACTGCCCTCACGCTGGTGCACCGGCGAGGCCGCATCGGCGAGCGCCCAGTCGCCGGTGAGCAACGCCGAGAGCAGCCCCAGCGTCTCCGGCGCCGGAGCCGCCGAGCCGGGCGGACGGCATACAGGGCAGACCACACCCCCGGCGGCGACGTTGAAGGATCGGAACGGACCCGGCGAGCCGCACTTCGCACAATCGTGGAAACTCGGCGCCCAACCGGCCACAGCGAGCGCGCGCAGCAGATAGGCATCGAGCACGAGCCCCGGGTCGTGCTCGCCGGCGGCCAGGGCCGCGAGCGCGCCGGCGACCAGGAGATACTGCTGGGTCGCCGGCAGGTGCTCCTCGGTCAGCCGGTCGCACGTCTCGACGACTGCGGTCGCCGCGGTGTATGCCGTGTAGTCGCGACTGATCGACTCGCCGTGAGCGGCGAGGATCTCGACCTGGGTCACCGTGTCGAGGTTGCGGCCCTCGTAACACTGCAGGTCCACGACCATGAAGGGCTCCAGCCGCGAGCCGAATCGCGATCTGGTGCGCCGCACGCCCTTGGCGACGGTGCGCACCTTGCCCCGACTGCGCGAGAGCACCGTGATGATGCGGTCGGCCTCCCCCAGCTTGTGGGTGCGCAGCACGACCGCCTCGTCACGGTAGAGCGGCACCAGGCCATTGTGCCTCGCGGCGCCGACAATCCCCGGGATTAGGACACAATTGCGATAGACTGTGGCGATGTCACTGGCTTGGCAGGCGTCGCTGCTCGATCAACACGACGAGCCGCACTTCGGACCGGTCGGCGAGGGCCTCGAGCGCGTCATCCTCGGCCTGGGCGCCTGGGTCGACGTGCGACCCGGCTGGCTCAGTGGTGCCGATGTCGCCTTCGACGCGATCCGCGCGGCCATCCCCTGGCAGGCCGACACCCGGGTGATGTGGGACAACGTCGTCGCCGTCCCCCGACTCACGGCGTTCTATCAGTCCGGCCTGCCCTTGCCGCACCCCCTGCTCACCCAGGCTCGCGACCTGCTCAGTGCGCACTACCGCGAGGAATTGGCCGAGGACTTCACCAGCGCCGGCTGCTGCCTCTATCGCGACGGACGCGACAGCGTGGCGTGGCACGGCGACACCGTGGGTCGAGGGTCGACGCACGACACGATGGTGGCGATCCTGTCGCTGGGTTCGGCCCGCACGTTGGCGTTCCGGCCCCGCGGAGGTGGGCAGACGGCATACCGGGTCGCCCTCGGGCACGGCGACCTGGCCGTCATGGGCGGGTCCTGCCAACGCACCTGGGAGCACACGATCCCCAAGACCGCCAAGCCGGTCGGGCCACGCATCTCCATCCAGTTCCGGCCTCGCGGGGTGCGCTGAGTTCAGGTCGCGCCGCGCCTGCCGACGAATGCCGAGAACGGCGACCGGGCAGGTATGCCGTGCGGCACACCTGCCCGGACCCAGAGCGAGAAGCCAGCCGTCAGGCCGGGACCGACACCTCGCGCAGCGCCCGGTTGACCGCCGAGACGATCGCCTTGAGCGATGCGGTGACGATCGACGAGTCGATGCCGACACCCCAGAGCACCCGCTCGCCGACCGCGCACTCGACATAGGCGGCGGCCTTGGCGTCACCACCGGCCGACATCGCGTGCTCGGCGTAATCGAGCACCCGCACGTCGACGCCGAGCTGGCTCAACACCGAGCAGAACGCCGCGATCGGTCCGTTGCCGTGACCTTCCAGGGTCGACACCTCGGTCGCCGACGCTGAGCGGTCGCGGATGCCGGCGAGCAGAACCGTGTCGCCATCCTCCTCGGCCTCGACGCGAGCCGTCGCGAGGCGGAACCTGCCCCACGGGTGGTCGGGGGTCGGGAGGTATTCGTCCTCGAACCGGCGCCACAGCTCGGCCGGGGTGACCTCGCCGCCGTCCTGGTCGACGCCGCGCTGGACGACCGCCGAGAACTCGATCTGCAGACGACGCGGCAGATCCATCCCGCGCTCGGTCTTCATGATGTAGGCGACGCCGCCCTTGCCGGACTGGCTGTTGACGCGCACGACCGCTTCGTAGGACCGGCCCAGGTCGTGTGGGTCGACCGGCAGGTAGGGGACGCCCCACGGGATGTCGTCGATGGTTTCGGCGCCCGCGTGCTGGGCGTCGCGCTCCATCGACTCGAAACCCTTCTTGATGGCGTCCTGGTGCGAGCCGGAGAAGGCGGTGAAGACCAGGTCGCCGCCGTAGGGGTGCCGCTCGTGCACCGGCAGTTGGTTGCAGTGCTCGACGGTGCGACGGATCTCATCGATATTGGAGAAGTCAACCTGGGGGTCGATGCCCTGGGTGAACAGGTTCATCCCCATGGTCACCAGGTCGACGTTGCCGGTGCGCTCGCCGTTGCCGAACAGGCACCCCTCGATCCGGTCGGCGCCGGCCAGCAGACCCAGTTCGGCGGCCGCGACGGCGGTGCCGCGGTCGTTGTGCGGGTGCAGGCTGATGACGAGCGAGTCACGCCGGTCGAGCTGGCGGATCATCCACTCGATCGAGTCGGCGTAGACGTTGGGGGTGATCATCTCGACGGTGGCCGGCAGGTTGATGACCATCTTGTGGTCCGGCGTCGGGTCGATGACCTCGATAACCGCGTTGCAAATCTCCATGGCGAAGTCGAGCTCGGTGCCCGTGAACGACTCCGGCGAGTATTCGTAATAGATGTCGGTGTCGGGGATCGTCTCCTGCAGCTTCTTGATCAGCCGCGCACCCTGCACCGCGATGTCGATGATGCCTTCGCGCTCCAGGCCGAAGACGACCCGGCGCTGCAGCGACGAGGTCGAGTTGTAGAAGTGGACAATCGCCTGCTTGGAGCCACGGATCGCATCGAAGGTGCGCTCGATGAGGTGGTCACGGCATTGGGTCAGCACCTGGATCGTCACATCGTCGGGGATGTGCCCACCCTCGATGAGCTTGCGGCAGAAGTCGTAGTCGGTCTGGCTCGCGCTCGGGAAGCCGACCTCGATCTCCTTGTAGCCCATCCGCACCAGCAGGTCGAACATCCGCATCTTGCGGTCGGCGTTCATCGGGTCGATGAGGGCCTGGTTGCCGTCGCGCAGGTCGACCGCCGCCCAACGCGGAGCGGCAGTGAGGCGCTTGGTGGGCCAGGTGCGGTCGGGCAGGTCGACGGCAATCTGCTCGTGGAACGGCTGGTACTTGCCGAACGGCATACCGGAAGGGGTCTGGGGGTGATGCATGGGTCCTCGTCCTCGTCTGTCAGCTGCAGTGGTGCGGCCGCACGGCAGTCTCCGCGACGAGGGGGGCCGTCAGATCAGGCCTCGTCGCGGCGAGGAAGGAGGAGCACCAGCGCCAGCACAGGCGACAGCGTATGCCGTCCGCTCACCTGCCGTCCAACTCCTGGTCCTCGGTGGCTCGGATGCTGAGACCACGCGGGGGCCCGTCCTTGTCGGTGAGGTCCCGCCTCGCGGCTGTCGGTGCCGACGCCCACAATGGCGAGTATGCCGTTCACTTCCCGTCCGCGTTCCTCGGGCCCAGCTGATCTGCTCGGCCTGGCGACCCGGTGCACCATCGTGCCGCCCTATCTGTTGCGACGGCTCGCCGCCGATTCCGACCCTCGGGTCGCCGACGTCGCGCAGCGCACCTTGGCGCACGATGGCACCGTCCGAGAGCGTCGGGTCGTGCTGGCCGAGCGCAGTCAGCGCCGTCCCCGCGCGGCCGACGGCGCGGGCCTGGTGCCGCCCGACCTCCGTGAGCGAGCCCGGGCCCTGGACACGGGTCGCCGCCCGCAGGTGACGGTGACCCTGCCGGCCGCCCCGCATCGCGAGATCCACGACGCCAGGCACGGCACACGGCTGCCCGGCATCCTCGTGCGGGCCGAGGGCGACGACGCGGTCTCAGACGTCTCGGTCAACGAGGCCTACGACGGGTTGGGAGCGACCTGGAGGCTGCTCTGGGAGGCCTACGAGCGCGACTCCCTTGACGGCAAGGGATTGTCGCTCGTGGCGACCGTGCACTTCGATCGTGACTACGACAACGCCTTCTGGGATGGCGCCCAGATGGTGTTCGGCGACGGCGACGGGGTCTACTTCGACAGTTTCACCTCGAGCCTCGATGTCATCGGCCACGAACTCGCCCACGGACTGACCCAGTACACCGCCGGGTTGACCTATGTCGCCCAGTCGGGAGCGCTCAACGAGTCGGTGTCCGACGTCATCGGCTCGATGGTCAAGCAGTTGAGCCTCGGACAAAGTGCGACCGAGGCCGACTGGCTCATCGGCCAGGGCCTGTTCACCGAGCGGGTCAAGGGCGTGGCGTTGCGCTCGATGAAGGCGCCGGGCACGGCATACGACGATCCCGTGATGGGCCAAGACCCGCAGCCGGCGACCATGGACGACTACGTCGACCTGCCGCACGACGGCGACAACGACAACGGTGGGGTGCACACCAACAGCGGCATCCCCAACCACGCCTTCTATCTCGCGGCAACGGCGATCGGGGGGCCGACGTGGCAGGGCGCGGGACGGGTCTGGTTCGATGCGCTGACGGGCAAGGGCGTGCCCAAAGACTGCGACTTCGCGACCTTCGCCGCACGCACGATCGCGGCGGCGACCACGCGATTCGGCGCGAAGAGCGCCCAGGCGACCGCGGTCCGCGACGCGTGGGAGCAGGTCAAGGTGACGCCGGCCAAGCCGGACCGCTGACCTGCACAGCCGTCAGAACGGCCAGCCCCAGGCCATGCCCGGGTCACGGCCGGGCTCGATGAAGAACTCGGCACCGAACATCACCGTGAACGCGTCCATCGGCACCGCGAGGAACATCCCCACGTCGCTCACCTGACTGGCGTGACAGGCCAGGGCGGCCCGCTTGGCCGCGATCTGCTCCGTGACGTCAACCGCCCAATGGATCTCGGCCTCTGGGGTGCCCAGAGGATTGCCGTCGTCCATCGGCTGGTCCGGGTCGAACTCGGCTGCATCACCCTCGGGCATCCCCGGCGGCGGGCCGGCGGCCATGAGCGCCCGCATCCGGTCCCGGTTCATCGTGGCCTCCAGCAGCCGCACCGGCCGCGCCACCAGCGCAGCCGCTCGATGCGCCACCCGGTGGACCTGCACATGATCCGGGTGCCCGTATCCACCGTGCCAGTCGTAACCGACGAGCACCGCGGCCCCCTCCTCATCGACGACCTGGGCCAGGCGCCCGGCCGCCTCGTCGAGATCGGCCCGCGCGAAGGCTGCCGGATCCTCGTTCTGAGCCCACCCGGTCATCCCCGAATCGTGGTAGCCCAACCACACCACTCGGCTCACCCCGAGGATCGCCGCCGAGGCCTCCAGCTCCCGCCGACGGCGCTGGGCCAACGACTCACCGGGGGCGAGGTCCTCGGGTGACTCACCGTGTTCCCCGCCCGTGGCCACCACGAGTACGACGCGGTAGCCCGCCGCCGCCGCACGCGCGATGCTGCCGCCCGTCTGAGAGGCCTCGTCATCGGGGTGTGCGTGGACGAACACCAGAGTCTGCATCGGGCCATCATGCCCGGTGCGACTAACGTTGCCGTCCATGAGCACCGAGGGCCGCGACTATGCGGAGCGCCTGCACGCCAAACAGAACGCGCGGTGGAAGAAGGCCCTGGACGTGCAGCGCCCCTACCGGCATAACCTCCAGTCCCAAGATCTGGGCCGCACCCTCGATGTCGGCTGCGGGATTGGCCGTCAACTGGCTTGGCTCGCAACCGGATCCGTGGGCGTCGACCACAACCCTCACTCCGTCGAGGTCGCGCAGGCTGCCGGCTTGCCGGCATACACGGTCGAGGAGTTTCTGGCGTCTGAGCACTGCCGGCCGACATCGTTCGACGCACTGTTGCTGGCCCATGTCGTCGAGCACATGTCCCGCGACGAGGGGCTGGACGTCGTGCGAATGTACCTGCCCTACCTCAAACCGGGCGGCCGGGTGATGTTCATCGTGCCCCAGGAGGTCGGCTTCCGGTCCGATCACACCCACGTGCTCTTCTACGACGGCGAGGACCTGCGGTCCTTTGCCCAGCAGCTCGGGCTCGAGCCCGGTATGCCGTGGAGCTTCCCCTTCCCGCGCGCCGCCGGGAAAGCATTCATCTACAACGAGACCAACCTGGTTGCCCGGCTGCCACAGCCCTCGTGACGTCAGAAGCCCAGGCGTTGCAGTTGTTTCGGGTCACGCTGCCAGTCCTTGGCCACTTTGACGTGCAGGTCGAGGAACACCTTGACCCCGAGCAGCTGCTCGATCGCAGCCCGAGACGTGCTGCCGATTGACCGCAACCGTGAGCCGCCCCGCCCGATGATGATCGCCTTCTGGCTGTCGCGCTCGACGTAGACGGTGACCCGCACGTCGCTCATCGGCCGGTCGTCGGGTCGGTCGGGCCGGGCCACGATCTCGTCGACGACGACGGCCAGCGAGTGCGGCAGTTCATCGCGCACGCCCTCCAGCGCCGCCTCCCGCACCAGCTCTGCGATCATGACGTCGACCGGCTCGTCGCTGCTCACCTCGTCGGGATAAAGCGCCGGTGAACGTGGGAGATGGCTCGCGAGCACCGCACGCACATCGTCGACCTGCGTGCCCTGGGTGGCCGAGCATGGCACGATCGCATCCCACGGCCCGAGTCCGTCGATGGCGACGAGGTGCTGGGCCAGTCGGTCGCGGGTGACGAGGTCGGACTTGGTCGCGAGTGCGACGACGGGAGTGCGCTTGGCGCGCTTGAGCTCAACCAACTCCGCGGCGATGAACTCGTCCCCCGGCCCCACCCGCTGGTCAGCCGGCAGGCAGAAGCCCACGACATCGACCTCCAGCAGCGTCTCCAGGACCAGGTCGTTGAGCCGCTCCCCGAGCAAGGTCCGCGGGCGGTGCAACCCCGGGGTGTCGACGAGCACGAGCTGGAAGTCATCGGTAGTGCAGATCCCGCGGATGGTGTGCCGGGTGGTCTGTGGTTTGCTCGAGGTGATCGCCACCTTCTGGCCGACGAGGGCATTCGTCAGCGTGGACTTGCCCGCGTTGGGCCGACCCACGAGACAGGCAAAACCCGCCCGGTATGCCGTCGCACCGTCTCGGTCACTCATCGCGTCTCCTCGGTGTCAGCGCTGGTGAGCTCCGTCCCGTCGGACCACGGGGACGGGCCGGTGACCGCTTCGCCCAGGGCAGTGAGCACCGCTGCTGGCGTGACCGCCGGTGCGTGCTCCTCGGCCACGGTGGCCGGCGCTTGTCGGGTCACCACGACGGTGGCAACTCGGTGGCGGCGCCCCGACATGCGCTCGGCGGTGAGCGTGAGTCTGGCCACCGAGGCGACGTCACCGGCATACGGGATGCGCCCCAGGGTCTTGGTGAGCAGCCCTCCGACGGTGTCGACCTCGGACTCCTGCAGGTCGAGATCGAAGAGGTCACCCATGTCGTGGAGGTTGAGGCTCGCGGGCACCCGATAGCCGCCGTCGGGCAGCGCCTCGATGCCGGGCTCGTCGCGGTCGTGCTCGTCGGCGATGTCGCCGACGATCTCCTCGATGATGTCCTCGATCGTCACCAGCCCGGCGGTGCCGCCGTATTCGTCGACGACGATGGCGAAGTGCTGCTGCCCGCGCTGCATCTCCCGCAGCAGGTCGTCGACCGGTTTGGACTCGGGCACGAACGGCATCGGGCGCATGAGGATGGTGACCGGCAGCGCCGCGCTGTCCGGATCGGCCGTCACCCTCTCGACGACGTCCTTGAAGTAGAGCAGCCCGCGCACGTCGTCGCTGTCCTCGCCGATCACCGGCATCCGGGAGATACCGGTGCGCAGGAAGAGCGACATCGCCTTACGCAGCGGCTCGTCGACGTCGAGGGTGACCATGTCGATCCGCGGGACCATGACCTCGCGGGCGACGGTGTCGCCGAGTTCGAAGACGGAGTCGAGCATTTCGCGTTCGTCATCCTCGATCATCTGCCGCTCGGACGCCTGGTCGAGCAGGTCACGCAGCTCGGATTCGCTCTGGAAGGGCCCCTCGCGATAGCCACGCCCAGGAGTGACGGCGTTGCCCAGAGCGACCAGACCCCGTGAAATCGGGCCGAGCACGATCCGCAGCACTCTGGTCGTCGGTGCGGACAACCGCGCCACCGTGTCGAAATGCTGTCGACCCAAGGTGCGTGGCGACACACCGACCACGACGAAGGTGATGACGGCCAGCACCGCGATCGAGATGAGCACCGCGGCCTCGGTCGTCTCGGTCATCCCCATGACGAGCACGGTGATGAGCACGGCGACGGCCGTCTCGGCAATGATGCGCAAGAACGCCAGGGTGGCCAGGTGTGGTGCCGGATCGGACATCACCGCACGCAACGCCGCAGCGCCGACTCGGCCTTCGGCGGCAAGCTCCTGGGCGCGCACCCGGCTCATCCGGTTGATGGCGGCCTCGGCGGCCGTCAACGCGGCCGCCAGGAGCGTGCCGAAGACGGCGATGACGACGGCTGGGGTGGTCATCGGCGCCTCACGCGGGGCGGCCGCGACCCGCCAGGAAGGTGAGCAGCAGCTGGCGCTGCAACTCGAACATCTCCCGGTGCTCTTCCGGCTCCCCGTGGTCGAACCCGAGCAAGTGCAGCACGCCGTGCGTCGTGAGCAGCAGCAACTCCTCGATGGGGGCATGGCCGGCCTCAGCCGCCTGGCGCTCGGCCACCGAGGGACAGAGCACGATGTCGCCGAGCACACCCTCCTCGGGAGGTATGCCGTCCCGTCCCGGCCGCAACTCGTCCATGGGGAAGCTCATGACATCGGTCGGGCCAGGCAGGTCCATCCACTGCACGTGGAGGGTCTCCATGGCCGCCTCGTCGACGAGGGTGATGCACAGCTCGGCCTCGGGGTGGACCTTGAGCTGCTCCATGACATAGCGGGCGCAGGCGACCAGCTCGAGCTCATCGACGGCATACCCGCACTCGTTGAGGACCTCGACACTCACCGCGGACCACCCCGGTGAGCACGACGCCGGGGCGCCGAATCAGCCTCGTGGTCGGCACGTTCCGACTCTCGGGCGCGCAGTTCGGAAGCGGCCTCCGAGCGGTCGTAGGCCTCGACGATCGAACTGACCAGCCGGTGGCGCACCACGTCGACTGCGGTCAGCTCGGCGAAGTGGATGTCCTCGATGTCGCGCAGCACCTCACGCACATGGCGCAGCCCCGATCGGGTGCCGCCGGGCAGGTCGACCTGGGTGATGTCGCCGGTGACGACCATTTTCGAGCCGAAGCCGAGCCGAGTGAGGAACATCTTCATCTGCTCGGACGAGGTGTTCTGCGCCTCGTCGAGGATGATGAAGGCGTCGTTGAGGGTGCGTCCGCGCATGTAGGCCAACGGGGCGACCTCGATGGTGCCCGACGCCATGAGCCGGGGAATCGTCTCCGGGTCGACCATGTCGTGCAGGGCGTCGTAGAGCGGGCGCAGATAGGGGTCGATCTTGTCGTTGAGGGTGCCCGGCAGGAAGCCCAGCCGCTCGCCGGCCTCGACCGCCGGCCGGGTGAGGATGATCCGGTTGACCCGCTTGGCCTGCAGCGCGGCGACCGCCTTGGCCATCGCGAGATAGGTCTTGCCCGTGCCGGCGGGCCCAATCCCGAAGACCACGGTGTGGTTGTCGATGGCATCGACATAGCGCTTCTGGCCGAGGGTCTTGGGCCGGATCGTCCGACCCCGGTTGCTGATGATGTTGAGAGTCAGCACGTCGGCCGGGCGTTCGGCGGTCTGCGCTCGCAGCATGGCGATCGAGCGCTCGACGGCGTCGCGGTTGAGCGACTGCCCGTTGTCGAGCACGATGAGCAGTTCGTCGAGCAGCCGCTCGATGAGGGCCACCTCGGCGCTCGGGCCCTGCATGGTCAGCTCGTTGCCACGCACATGGACATCGACCGTGGGGAATTGCCGCTCGATGGTCGTGAGCAACTCGTCCCGAGGCCCGAGCAGGGTGACCATCGGCACGCTGGCCGGGATGGTCACGGCATACGTGGGGCGGGTGGACGCGGGCGGGTTCGGAGCCGCTGCGTCGGCGGCGCCGGAGTCGCGGGAATCGGCGGTGAGGGCCCGGTGCGGAGCGGGATGGTGGTCTGTCATGTCGGATTCAGTCTAAGTCGCAGGGGTGACCGACCACGACGCCAAACCCTTCGGACCGCTGCACCACCCGCACGGTCGGGCGTGGTCAGCCCGGCGGCCAGCCCATCCGGCGCCCACCGAGGACGTGCACATGGGCATGGAAGACGACTTGGCCGCCCTCCGAGCCGGTGTTGGCCACCAGCCGGTAGCCGCGGTCCAGACCCTCCTCGTCGGCCACTCGTGCCGCCAGGCGGAACAGGTCGGCGATCCGTGCGGGGTGCTCGGCCAACTCACCGACGTTCTGCACGTGGCGTCGTGGGATGACGAGCACATGGCTCGGAGCCTGCGGGTCGATGTCGCGGAAGGCCAGGGAGTGCTCGGACTCGGCGACCATCGTCGCCGGGATGGTGCCGGCGACGATCGAGCAGAACAGACAGGTCGGCGCGCTCATGTCGCGAGAGTAGCCCCTGAGCGTTGCCGGGACCTCGCCGGCCTGAGCGTCGCCTCGGTCGACACCGCGGTCAGCACCACCGGCTCATCGCATTGAGCACGGCGAGGGCCGCCGGGCCGGCGCTCGAAGTGCGCAGCACCTCGGTGCCCAGCCGCACCGGTGTCGCCCCCGCAGCCACGAGGGCCTCGAGTTCGGCCGGGGCGATGCCACCTTCCGGGCCGACGACGAGCAGGACTTCCCCCGTGCTCGGGAGCGCAACGCGACTGAGCGGCTCGGTCGCCGCTTCATGCAGCAGGTATGCCGTCTGCCCACCTCGCACGCGCGCCACCAGGTCGCGGGTGCGTACCATCGGGCTGACCGCCGGCACGGTGGATCGTCGAGACTGTTTGGCCGCCGCGATGGCGATGTCCTCCCACCGGTGCCGGCCGCGCTCGACCTTGTCCGCGCGCCACACCGAGATGCTGCGGTCGGCCTGCCAGGGCACGATTTCGTCGACGCCGTATTCCGTGGCCGTTTCGACCGCGCTTGTGTCGCGATCACCCTTGGCCAGTGCCTGAACGAGCACCCAGCGCAGCGCGGGTGGCGCTTCCCGTGCGACGCTCGACACTCGTACGGTGAGCCGGGATCGGTCGATGTCGATGACCTCGGCGACGGCGCGCACGCCTCGCCCGTCGGCGACGAAGACCTCTTCCCCGAGGCGCAGCCGCAGCACCGCGACGGCGTGGTGACCCTCGGCCCCGGTCACGTCGACGACCGCGCCGGAGGTTGCCGCATCGAGCGACCCCGGGGGCACGAAGAACAGGTGCGGCGTCACGGCATACCCGCGCTGTGGTGGTCAGACGCCCTTGAAGGCGTCGCGCAGCTTGCCCATGAAGCCCTTGTCGGTGGGCGCGACCCGGCCGGCGGGGCGTTCCTCGCCGCGGCTGGCCGCGAGCTGACGCAGCAACTCGGCCTGAGCGTCGGTGAGCTTGGTCGGCGTGCGCACGTCGGCGTGCACGATGAGGTCGCCGCGTCCGGTGCCCCGCAAGTGGGTGACCCCCAGGCCGCGCAAGGTGATGACGTCGCCGGGCTGGGTGCCGGCGGCGAAGTCGAGGTCGCGGTCGCCGTCGAGCGTGGTCAGGTGCAACCTGGCCCCGAGAGCGGCCGCCGTCATGGGGATCTCCATCCGGCAGTGCAGGTCGTCACCACGCCGGGTGAAGAGCGGGTGCGGTGTGACGGTGACCTCGACGTAGAGGTCACCGGCCGGACCGCCGCCCGCGCCGACCTCACCCTCGCCGGTGAGCTGGATGCGCGTGCCGGAGTCGACCCCGGCCGGCACCTTGAGGGTGAGAGTGCGCCGGGTGCGGACTCGACCCTGCCCCGAGCACTCGAAGCACGGGCGGCTGATCGTCGACCCGTATCCGTGGCAGTTCTGGCACGGCCGCGAGGTCATGACCTGGCCGAGGAAGGAGCGCTGCACCGACTGGATCTCACCGCGGCCGCCGCACATCGTGCACGTGCTCAGGCCGGTGCCGGGCTGGCAGCCGTCGCCGTGGCAGGTCGAACACCGCACCGCAGTCTCGATGGCAAGGTCCTTCTCGGCGCCGAAGACGGCGTCCTGCAGGTCGATCTGGAGGCGCACCAACGCGTCCTGACCGCGGTGGGCGCGTGAGCGGGGACCCCGGGCAGCGCCGGCGGCGCCGCCGAAGAAGGCGTCCATGACATCGCTGAACGAGAACCCCGCGCCGCCGAAACCATTACCGCCACCACCCGAGGCGAACGGGTCGACACCCATGTCGAAGGAGCGCCGCTTGTCCGGGTCGGACAGCACCTCGTAGGCCCGTGAGACGGTCTTGAACTGCTCCTCGGCCTCGGCCCCCGGGTTGACGTCGGGGTGCAGCTTGCGCGCGAGGCGGCGGTAGGCCCGCTTGATCTCCTCGACGCTCGCGTCGCGTGCGACCCCGAGGTCTTGGTAGTAGTCGTTCACCGAGTTTCCTTCTCTTCCAACGGCATACGAGGAGCCTGAGCGCGGCGGCTCACGTCTCCAGGAGTTCGGACACGTAGCGCGCGACGGCCCGCACGGCCGCCATCGTCGAGGGGTAGTCCATCCGGGTCGGGCCGAGCACGCCGAGCCCACCCACCAGTTCCGACCCCGAACCGTACCCCGTCGTCACGACCGATGCGGAGGTGAGCCCCTCGTGACGGTTCTCATGGCCGATGGTCACCGCGACTGCGTCGGCTCCGAGCGATGACGCGCCGAGCTGGCCGAAGAGCTTGAGCAGGACGACGTGCTCTTCGAGGGCTTCCAGCACCGGGGTGATGCTGCGGGGGAAGTCGGCCCCGAAACGGGCCAGGTTGCCGGTGCCGGCGAGGACCACCCGTTCCTCCCGCTCACCCTCGAGGACCTCGTCGAGACACCGGACGATCGAACGAACCAGATCACGGTCGGCCGGTTCGAAGGCATCCGGCACCGAGCGCAACGCCGCCGTCGCATCCGGGAAACCTCGACCGGCCGACTCCGCGACGATCTCGCCCCGGATCCGGCCGACGAGAGCCTGCCCGGCCAGGTCGTCGAGCACCCGGTCGGCGGTGACAATCCGCTGCTCGACCCGGCCGGTGTTGGCAATGAGGATGACCATGAGCCGATCCCGCCCCATGGGCACCAACTCGATGTGCCGGACCGTCGAGCGACTGAGCGAGGGGTACTGCACGACCGCGACCTGGTGGGTCAACGAGGCGAGCAGCCGCACAGTGCGGTCCACGACATCGTCGAGGTCGACCGCATCGTGCAGGAACCGCCCGATCGCCGCCCGTTCGGCGGGGGACATCGGCTTGATGGAACTCAGCCGGTCGACGAACACCCGGTAGCCGGCGTCGGTCGGCACCCGGCCGGCGGAGGTGTGCGGAGCATGGATGAGGCCCTCCTCCTCCAGCAGCGCCATGTCGTTGCGCACCGTGGCGGCCGACACGCCGAACTGGTGCCGATCGACCAAACCCTTGGAGCCCACCGGCTCGCTGGTGCGCACGTAGTCCTGGACGATGGCCCGCAGCACCGCAAGCCGTCGCTCGTCGCTCACCTGTCCACCTCCAGACCATCCGTGTCACGGTCGCGCAGCCCGGCCGGCGGGCCGACCGACCATCGGTTTGGCACTCTCCTGTGTCGAGTGCCAAGTCTACGTCGCGCGCGGGCTAGTCTCACCGCCGTGAGCGCTGACCGATACGGATCCGACGTGCTGTCCGGCGACTGGCGGCGTCCACCGCGAGGGCGCTCGCGCGAGCTGGCCGCCGAGCCAGGGCTGGTCGTCGAGGAGGTCGAGACCGGCTGGTGCGGCGCCGTCGTCCACGTCGAGAAGGCCGGCGGCGTGCATGTCGTCAGCCTGGAGGATCGCCACGGTCGGGTGCGAGGCTTCCCGCTCGGCCCGGGCTTCCTCGTCGATGGCTCACCGGTCATCCTCACGCCGCCGGTGGCCGCGGCGAAAGCGACCCTCGCTACCGCCCGCCAGGCGGCAGCGCGCACCGCCAGCGGGTCGGTAGCGGTGACCGGAGAGCGGGCCAAGGTCGCCTCGGGCTCCCGGATCTGGGTCGAGGGCCGCCATGACGCCGAACTGGTCGAGAAGGTGTGGGGTGCCGACTTGCGCGTCGAGGGGGTCGTCGTCGAGCTCCTCGACGGCATCGACGAACTCGACGCGGCAATCCGGGAGTTCGCCCCAGACCCCGATCACCGGCTGGGCATCCTCGTCGATCACCTCGTGCCCAGCAGCAAAGAGTCCGCGATCGTCGAGCAGGTCCGGCGGCGCGGCGATTACGGCCAGTGCGTCAAGGTCCTCGGCCACCCCTATGTCGATGTCTGGCAGTCGGTCAAACCGGCGCGCCTCGGGTGGTCCCACTGGCCGGACATCCCCCGGTCGACCCCGTGGAAGCAGGGGATCTGCGCTGTCCTCGGCTGGCCGCATGCGACCCAGGCCGACATCGCCCGGGCCTGGAAGCAGATCCTCGGCACGGTCGGCTCGTATGCCGATCTGGAACCCACCCTGCTGGCCAGTGTCGAGGAGTTGATCGACTTCGTCACGGTGCCTCCGGACTGAGCCGCCGCAGACCTGTGGACCAAGTCCGGTCGGCCATCAGCCGACGAGGTGTCGCACCACCGTGTCGGCGAGCAACCGACCGCGCAGGGTCAGCCGGATTCTCTTCTCGCGCACGGCGGTTGGCCCGTCGATCAGCCCGTCGGCGATGAGGCCGGGGATGGCGGCGACACCGGCCGCGCGGAGGCGACCCACCGGCATACCGTCGGCCAGGCGCACGCCGAGCAGCACGTCCTCCTCGTATTTCTCTCGGGGAGTGAGGATTTCGCGCGCTGCCGCGGGAGAGTGCCCGGCATGCAGCCTGCTCTCGTATGCCGTGGGGTGCTTGACGTTCCACCACCGCACCCCGCCCACGTGGCTGTGGGCTCCGGGACCGGCCCCCCACCACGCGGACCCCGTCCAGTAGCCGAGGTTGTGCCGACACCGATCGGCCTGCGTGCGAGCCCAATTGCTCACTTCGTACCAGGAGTAGCCGGCCTCAGCGAGCATCGCGTCGGCCAACTCGTACTTGTCGGCCTCGTCGTCATCGGCCGGTCTCGGGATCTCCCCGCGCCGCACCCGGGAGGCCAGCTTGGTGCCCTCCTCGACGGTGAGCGCATAGGCCGACAGGTGGTCCGGCTCCAGCGCAACGGCCTCCTCCAGCGAGGTCCGCCAGTCTGCCAGGCTCTCCCCCGGTGTGCCGTAGATGAGGTCGAGGCTCACCTGCAGCCCGGCTGCGGCGAGCGCTGTCACCGCCCTCGCGACGCCCGCCGGGTCGTGGGTGCGGTCGAGCGTCTCCAGCACGTGGGGCACGGCGGACTGCATCCCGAGGCTCACCCGGGTCACCCCACCGGCGGCCAGCGTCTCGGCCAGCCGCGGGGTGACCGTGTCGGGGTTGGCCTCGGTCGTCACCTCCGCATCTGTGCGCAGCCCCCAACGCTCGCGGATGCCGTCGAGAATCCGGACGATCCCGGCACCGGGGACAAGCGTCGGGGTGCCGCCACCGACGAAGACCGTGCCGACCTCGGGCACTTGGTCGCCGAGCACGCTGACGGCCAGATCGAGTTCGGCAAGCACGAGATCCGGGTATGCCGTGACCGTCCCCTCCCCCTCCGGGCCAGGGTTCACGGCATACGTGTTGAAGTCGCAGTAGCCGCAGCGGACTCGGCAATAGGGAACGTGGACATAGACACCGAAGGGTCGCGTCGCCAGCTCGGCGAGTGCGTCGTCCGGAAGCGATCCATCAGCCGGGGCGGGGTCGCCGTCGGGCAGTGTCGGCATGTGCGCACCTCCCTTCCAGACGACAGCGGCAGCGGCATCGGCCCCGCCCTCGCGACGACGACCGGTTCGTCACGGTAACGATGCCCGGGAGCCCCGCCCGGAATCCGTCCGCTGGGCGAGCACCCAGTCTCGCCGATTAGTCAGCGGGCAATCGCTTGCATCCGGCGTGTCGCTGCGACACGCCGAGGTTCGCGACCTCCCCCGAAACTCGCTCCGACAGGGGTATTGCATCCCCCACGAAAGCCGATTAGACATATCCCTACGCAGCGGGTTCGCCCACTGCGAAGCGCAGCACCAAGCACCAATTCTCCTTCGGGAGAGGCGGATTCGACGTGCGATGCGCGGTCGGGCTTCGGTCCGGCTGGCCCGGGTTTCGGCCCGTGGCAGCTCGGCCCTTCGGGTGTCGAGCGGCTGCCGACCTTCGGGTCGGGAGCACCGTCCGGGCCTCGGCTCGGCGGATCTGGCAGGCGGCTTCGGCGGCCTGGCAGGGATGGGCCCCGGCACCTCATACGTCCCGGGGCCCTTTCCTTGTCCC
>ERZ795062.1475-NODE-1475-length-16728-cov-5.748636_pt1 | contig 16728 bp, 15 predicted proteins | sample MGYA00375146_ERZ795062 | MGnify/ENA primary metagenome ERZ795062 (study PRJEB30191, sample SAMN05720281) | activated sludge metagenome | isolation source: Anaerobic digester | place: USA | collected 2015-07-16 ... | reverse complement strand
AAATTGCGATGGTGCGATGGAGATATCTGCGCCGGATTCCAAGATCAAGGTCTTTGTAATCCCTACAGATGAAGAAATGTCCATTGCCAAACAGACAGCAGAGCAGGTCAAGATAAAAGAGGATAAGATGAGAGAGGATAAAAGGGAATAAGAGATGACAAAGCAGGAAAAAGAAAAAAGACTAAGTGATTGGATATTTAAATATTCCGCATATTTTATGGCACTTAATGTCATTAACTTTGACAAGATGACAGTAGCTCCCGAGGGTGGCAATCAATATATAGATGATAGAGCAGCATTTTTGTCAGGAGAACTGTTTTCTATCCAGTCAGATCCGGATATGATAGAGTTATTACGAGAGCTTAAGGATGACGATGAAATCGATCCGGACTATAAGAGAATGTCTGAACTCTATTATGAGGAAGCCATGAAACTGCAGTGTGTTCCCAAGGATGTATTCGTGGAATGGCAGAAGCTTCTCTACACATCGCATAATCATTGGCTGGATGCCAAGAAGAAAAGCGACTATTCAATTTTTGAACCATATCTGAAAAAAGTAATAGCTATGCAGAAACAGATTATTGAATACAGAGAATCGGATATGTCTGTTTTTGATCAGCTGTTAAGTGATTATGAGCCTGGAATGACAGAGAAAAAGTATGATGAATTTTTCAATGCCTTAAAGGGTGCTATTCCTGACCTTATAAAAAAGGTCAATGCAGCAAAACCGGTAGATGATTCTATTGTTTATCTAAAATATGACATCAATGGTCAAAAAAAATATATGAAGGAACTGTTAGATTACCTTCATTTTGATAAATCCTGGAGTTATCAGGGTGAGACGGAACATCCATTCACCACCTGGCTATGCAAAAATGATTGCCGTACTACTACGAAATATCTGGAGGATAACGCAATTTCAGCTATTCTCTCTACAGTTCATGAATGCGGTCATGCGTGGTATGCTCATAATGTTGACGATAAATATGACGGAACTATCTTGTTAGATGGCGTATCCTATGGAATGCATGAGTCACAATCACGTTTATGCGAGAACTATCTGGGAAGATCACAGGCTTTTTGGGAAAATAATTTCCCGGTATTAAAAAGGATATTCCCTGATCAGCTTGGTCAGGTTTCCCTTGATGATTTCGTCAAGGCTGTAAATGTATCTAGACCTTCTCTTGTCAGAACGGAAGCAGATGAACTTACATATCCTATGCATATATTGATCAGATATGAAATCGAAAAAGGGCTTTTTAATGGAACCATTTCCACAGAAGGCCTTGATAAAACTTGGAATGAAATGTATAAAAAATATTTGGGAGTAGACGTTACATCAGACAGAGAGGGAATCCTACAGGATGATCACTGGGCTGATGGGTGCCTTGGATATTTCCCTACATATGCGCTAGGAACAGCCTTTGCAGCTCAGTTTATGCACAAAATGAGACAGGAAATAGATGTAGATGATCTACTTCGAAATGGTCATTATGACAAGGTGATGGGATGGCTGAAAGATAATATTCAGCATTATGGAAGAAGATATGATGCTGATTGGGTTATTCAGCATGCAACAGGAGAACCATTTAATCCAAAGTATTTTATTGATTATCTCACAGATAAATATACAAAGTTGTATAATTTAGAATGATTGTTTCATTGAATTTTGACTCATAATAATTTTATTATGATATAATCCAAATAAATACTTGGGTATATTTTTCAAATGTTATAAGAAGGATTTGTACTGAACATAACCATGGCATTTAAATGTAATCATATCAAATGGATAGAATTGCAACGGAGTGCGAATATGGATATTCAAAACAATAATCTTTTTGACCCGTTGACGGGTCTATATAACTTATCCGGTTTCTTAAAGGAAATACAGCATGAGGACATACTTCCGAGATTTCCTCATATGATGTTGTATTTTAATGTGGTGGGCTTTTCCACGCTTAACAACAGCTACGGCTACATAGCTGGCAATAAATTTCTAAATAGTTTAGCAGAGAGAATGATAGGAGTTTTCCCCAACGCGATAGCTTCAAGGGAATTCTCCGATCATTTTATTCTTCTTACGGAATATATAAGCAGAGAAGATGTTATCGCCAAGATAGATAGTCTGCAGAAAGCGGTAGACATTCTGTCTCAGAATCTTAATCTTATCCTAAAGGTAGGAATCTGTTATGAAGAAATTCCTCTTCATGATGATATATTTCTTATGGATAAGGCTAAAAATGCCTGTTCTTATGTCAAAAAAGAAAAGGATAAAAACTATGCTTTTTATTCAGAACAGGTAGAACATAATCTTGAGAGAGAGACATACTTGCTTCGAAATCTCGATTATGCTATAGAGAAAAATAAAATATTCCCATACTATCAAAGAGAAATTAGAACTCTTACGATGGAGTGTTGCGGGTATGAGGCTCTGGCAAGATGGGCTGATGATGGTTATGGAACAGTGCCACCAAATATATTTATTCCTATATTGGAGGAAGCAAGACTCATTCATAAAGTTGATCTGCATATAATTGAGGATGTATATTGCAGTATAAGAGCTATGCTAGATTTTGGACTATCTCCAGTACCAGTTTCTGTCAACCTATCCAGAATAGATTTTGAACTTTGTGATGTTGTGCGTGAAATCGAAAAAATAAGAAATAAGTATGATATTTCTCCGGATTATATCAGGATAGAGATTACTGAAAGTGCATTTACAGAAGATTCGGAGCTTTTGATCAACGAGATTCAGAGACTCAGACAAGCAGGGTATGAGATATGGATGGATGATTTTGGATCGGGTTATAGTTCCCTTAATAATCTGAAATCATATCAATTTGATGTTATAAAGATCGATATGAACTTTCTAAAAGAATTTGAAACCAATGCTAAAGGAAGAATAGTTCTCAGGTCTGTTATAGGAATGATAAAAGAGTTAAAGATGCATACGCTGTGTGAAGGTGTTGAGACTCTTGAACAGTATGTTTTCCTAAAGGAGGCCGGCTGTGAGAAAATACAGGGATATCTATTCGGGAAACCTATGCCGGCTATTATTAAAGATACAGGAATTATTTTTATCGGAGAAATGCCGGATGCAGGACCTAAAATTGAGGATAATTCTCTTTCAGAGTATTATCAAAAAATAGGAGCGGTGAATGTTATTGGAAGCGCGCTTCTTAGTTTAGAGGGAATATCGGGAGAAAACTGCTATAACGATAGAGCGTTGGCTATAATCGAAGTAGATGGGGATAAGATTAATTATCTGTATGACAATGAATCTTACGAAGAGTTCCTGAGAAGCATTGAGATCGAAGATATGAATGCAGCCAATGTCAGAGCGAATAGTGATGATGTATACGAGAATGCTCATTATATAGAGATGACTAAGATGGCAGAAGCCTCACCAAACGGGATAACAGCAGCAGATTTTGTTATAAATGGTTATTCTATCAGGTCTATAATAAGATTTGTTGCAAGGTGTGGAACCAAGGCGGCTTTTGTGACGATTTCTAGGAATCTGTCTAAAATGCTTGAATATACTCAGGCTCTTTATCTGGAAAATTCTATTCCTCATATTCTGACGTTGTTTTTCCGAATAGATCTGTTTGACGAAAATGGAACGGTTCAGAATATATATATTAATTCTAAGCAGAAGAGAATATCGGACCTTACCAATGTCAGTAAGTTGGCAGTATCGTTGTTTGCAAAAGAATATATAAGAGAAGATGAGCAGAAAAAGTTCGAAGAGTTTTATAATATGGATACTATATTTGACCGATTAAAAGAGGAAAAAGCTGGATATATATCAAGGATATTTCATTCTAATAATAACGAATCGGAAATGTTTACTATCAAGCCTATACGATATAATAATACATGGAAATTTTTATCCTGCTGTAGCTTTAAAGAAAATTTAGGATTGATAGACTGAGAGAATAGAGGATACATGTTTTATCTATATAATATTGCAACTTCATATGTTGCGATTATGCTGGCGGCTGCAATTATTCCTGCATTATTGTTACTTGTGTATGTATATAAAAAGGATAAGGCAGATAAAGAACCGCTTCATATCATATTTGAATTGATAGTCCGTGGAATATTTGCAGCACTTCTGGCAATGTTTCTAGAGAGTATAGCGGAGTGGGTTTTGCCGCGATTTGTGGATCCCAATGATCCATATTACTTTGTTTTCTTTGCATTTTTGGGCGTGGCAGCAATTGAAGAAGGATGCAAGCTATTTTTTCTATACAGAAGGACATGGTATGATCCCAATTTTAACTATAGTTTTGATGGAATTGTCTATGCGGTAACTGTTTCTTTGGGATTTGCAGCATTTGAAAACATCGGTTATGTTTTTCAGTATGGTCTGGGTAATGCGGCAATTCGAGCTCTTACGGCGATTCCCGGACATATGTCATTTGCGGTATTCATGGGATATTTTTATGGCAGAGCCAGAAAAGAATTCGATAGGAGAAGAACTGTTATTCTGAGCAAGATACTTCTGTTTATGAGTTATATAGTCTCTGTTTTACTACATGGATTCTATGATTCTTGCGCTATGGCAGGAACAGATGATGCAATGAAAATATTTCTGGCATTTATTGTAGTAATGTTTATTGTTGCATTTGCAATGATAAGGCATGAATCGAAATATGACAGACCGGTTTGATAATTGATTTGTGATATATATATTTTAATAAAAATTTAGCAGGAGAGAGACTTGAAGAAAAGAATTTTAATACTGGCAACAGGAGGAACGATAGCATCACGATATACTGAAGATGGTTTGTCTCCGGCTATAACAGCAGAGGAACTCATAAGCTATGTTCCGAGTGCAAAAAAGTTATGCGATATTGAAACCGTTCAGCCATTTTCTCTGGATTCTACCAATGTGGGACCGGATGAATGGCTCACAATTGCAGCTATAATAGAGAGAAAATATGATTCATATGATGGATTTGTAATATGTCATGGTACTGATACGATGGCGTATACTGCCGCAGCTCTTTCATATCTCATAAGAAATAATAAGAAGCCGGTGGTTGTTACCGGGGCACAAAAGCCTATTGATCTACCGATAACAGATGCCAAGACTAACCTGTTGGATAGTATAAGATTTGCATGTGATGATAGAGCTTGGGGAGTATGCATAGTTTTTGATGGTCAGGCTATTGCAGGTACAAGAGCCAAGAAGGAAAGGTCAAAGAGTTTTAATGCATTTTCCAGCATTAATTTTCCTCCGGTAGCGATTATACAGGAGAATAGGATTGCATTCTATATAGATGACAAAGAGAATCAGTGTGAGCCATTGAAAATTGCTCATGATATGGATACAGCCGTTTATCTTCATAAGCTTATTCCGGGAGAGAATGGCGAGATACTGAGGCTGATGATCGAAAAAATTGATGCAGTGATCATTGAATCATTTGGAGTAGGTGGCTTGCCTAATTATGGGGATGAAAGCTACTATAAGGTGATCTCAGATTACATCAATGCTGGCAAAATAGTGGTTATGGCCACACAGGTAGTTCATGAAGGTAGTGATATGTCCGTTTATGAGGTAGGTAAAAAGATGAAGAGTCATTTTAACCTCCCTGAGTCCTATGATATGACACTTGAGGCTTGCGTTACCAAGACTATGTGGGCATTGTCAAAGGCAAGTGATCAAGAAGAATTTACAAAACTTTTTTATACTCCTGTGAATCATGATATGTTACTGGGACCAAACAATATTAATTATCATTAAGCATTTCATATATCTGGATCTTCAATGCCTCAGATTCCTCCATCCCCACGAAGATACATCCATAATGCCAGCCATCGGATTCATTGCTTCTACGAACGATCTTGAATATGGCAGGGATGACTTCCTTGGTCCATATGGTTATATTCCCAATAAATGTTGCTCCATCCTCAAATTCCTCAGCACATTTGAAACCGATCCCTGATTTTGAGATATCGGTTATTTCTACAGTCAGATATTTGACAGTAGTTGTGTTGCCTATATCTATTCGTTCGGTTTCCACCTGAACTTCAATGCCGAGTCTTTTGTGCTTTCTCTTTTCGTCCATTTTGCTCCCCCTATTGCATGACGGATCCGGTTTTATCTTCATGCTAAATATCTGTGATGGAAATATACTTTACATTTTAATGATATATATCAAAGTTACATTTTATTTAGCGTAATGATAACAAGTTTTTACATAAGTCATAGTATACATGAGTTGAGTTGGATTTTAAATAAATTTTTCTGAAATTATATAAAATAATATAATGGAACAATAGAAATAGGTTATTATAAATAAAGTGTTATTTTTAATGAATCATTATCATAAGTAACTGGTTATTTTGTAGTAACTTATGTAGTCTGCATCGATAGGAAAGTATAAATATGAAATTAAAAAAGAAGAATAAGCTGATTTTGATCATACTGATTTTTGTTCTTATACTTGGCTCAGCAAGTGGTGTGGCATATGCGAAATATCATGAGAATCAGAATGAGATTCAAAATAAGATAAAAGAACAAGCCAGGATAAAGTCTGAAAAGAAACATGCTGAGACTAAAAAAGAGGCGAGGCTTAAACGTAAAAAAGAACAGGCTGAAGCCTCAGCAGCCAAGGAAAATATAGATAAGGCCGAAGCAGAAAGAGCTGCTGCAGATAAGGTTGAAGCAGATAAAAAGAAAGCAGCTGAAGATGCAGCTAAAAACAAGGGCGCAAAATCTGCAAATACCAAAAAGACCAGTCCTCCCACCAAAAGCATACCTCAAGTCAAGCCCGTTACCATATGCATAGATCCGGGACATGGTGGAGACAGTAATCATGGGGCTCAGTATGGTGTGTATGAAAAGGATGAGACAATTAAAATCGCTAATGCTATGAAGGCGAGATTGGAGCAGTTTTCTAATGTGATAGTTGTCATGACAAGAACAGGAGATTATGATCTGTCGCTGAAAAGCAGAGCCGATATAGCTGCGTCCAATTCAGCAGATTTTCTGATAAGTCTGCATCTGAATGCCAGTAGCGAACATAATATGTTTGGTTCTGAGGTATGGGTTCCTGTCAGAGGTGAGAATTATGCCAAGGGCCATGCGATGGGTGATATCATAATGTCACAGCTGACTACTCTTGGAACATATAATAAGGGAGTCAAAACCAAAACATATGGAGATAGCGACTATTATGGGATCTTAAAACATTCGTCAGAGGATAATATCCCATCATGTATTGTTGAGCATTTTTATATGGATAATTCTAACGATAAGGGTTTCCTAAACGATAATAAGTTATCGGCATTTGGATACGCAGACGGAACGGCTGTTGCCCAGTATTTTGGATTGACAAGTCCGGTTACAGGGGAGAACTTCAGTGAATATAGTAAAAATACATATGATACTGGGTTTCATAGCCAGGACACAACAGGTCCAGATAGTGTAAAAGTCTCTGTTAATTCTGTAGATGAAAAATCAGGAAGAATAAGTCTACATATATATGCACATGATCCTGAGAGTGGGATTTTATTCTATCAGTACAGCATGGACGGTGGAAATACTTGGTCTGATTCGGCTCAGTGGAATGGTGGAGAATCAGATGTTGCAGTTCCGATCCTTGCATCAAACAACCATAATGTAGTAATAAGGGCTATCAATGGATATGATGTAATTTCTTTATCTGAGACAGTTCCGTACTGATAGATGACATTATATCCAACAATCGTTATATATTGTTTGCAGCTAGTAATGATTTTTCCCATAGTAATTAAAATAGCCCCGTTATATCTATATACCAATCTGAAGCGAACGCGTTCCTGATCAGTATATAAAATATAACGGGGCTATTTACAAAAGTCATATAATAACAAGTTTAATTATAGATCATACAATTCGATAGTACCAAAATTAGATTCGACATTTAGCATTACTTTATGATCTGTTGGGATAGCTTTTTTACGGAAGTCGGAAAAATTGCCAAAAGCTGTTTCTTCATTTATAACCAGTTCCCAGTCGGCGGGTATGTATATCATCAGCTTACCAAAATTGTTTTCTGCAAAGATCTTAGGTGTGCCATCACTAAGAGTAACCTGATCAAAATATACGATCAGACGACCGAAGCTGTTTTCTATGCTTGCGCGGTCAAGAGAACTACTTTTTACATACTTGATCTGACCGATAAAATTACTTTCAATCCTGACATCACATCCGTTGGAAGATGTATTTTGATCCTGTCTGTATTCGACACCACCTTCATGAAAATATTTATTATTCCCATCAACATCGATAGTACAACTATGATGTTTAAAAATCATAGAGAGACCGATAGAAATAGCAAGTCCTGCAAAAATAAGAGGCCAGGGAGTAATAGATTCGATCCCGAGTTCAGTACTATATACACATCCCAAAAGTGCCAATGCCATAATGGGCGAGAAAAAATGTTTTTTTATAATACCGCTTATAATAACAGTAGCTAGAAAAATAGTAATAATAATCTTAAACATAGGTAGAGCAGGAATAGCATTCATTTTGCCAAGCAGGTAGTACACTGCCAAAAGTATTAAACATAATCCCATCAAAATATTTCCAAAGTTTCGTTTCATTTTAGACCTCCATTATATTTCGTCTGATTTCCATGACTTCAATTAGTGCTTTGTAATAATTTCTTGATACAAAAGTTTTCTTGTTTGTTCCGTCAAAATTTAATTCGCTGGCACCTGTTAGATTACGCTGAATAGAGCGGATATTTTTGGTGTTCACAATAGAAGATTTTGATATTCTAAGGAAAAAGTGCGGGAGCATCTCCTCTAGTTGATACAGATGAAGGGTAGATTGATATATGTGTGATCTGGTATGAACTATCACCTTATTATCTGATGTCTCTAGAAATAAAATCTCCAGAGGAGTCAGATAAGTATCAACGCCATCATCTCGGACACAGATCTTTCGCTGTCCTGCAATTGCTTCTTGTATTTTCTGCTGCAGCCTGGATGCGTCTTCTGACCCATCCGGAAAACGAAGAATGATTTCAGGTTCTTTTAAATTGTTGTCCGTTTCTGTAATGATTCGCATGATGTTTTCCTTTCATGGGATTATAATAACCATTTTGTTTATTAAGGTAAATATTTTTTACCTAAGAGGTAATAAAACCAATGTAAGAAGTAATATAATAGATTCAAAGTTATGATTTCTTAAATAAAGTATTGCATTTTCAAAAGATAATGATATCATAATGATATCAAATAGAAATTAATTTTCTTAAGGAGAATATTATGAAGGAAAAAATCTACACAACAAAAAAAACGGGAATGGTAATGCTATTTTTGGAGATTTTGATGTTATTGGCAGGAATAGGTCTGACAGTACTTGGATCGATAATGCTTGGATATGAAAACTATTTTGGAGTGATAGCACTTGTTATAGGAATAATCATGATTGTTATGTCCAGTATAATGTTTGCAGGATTAAAAGTAATTAATCCACAGGAAGCACTGGTACTGACACTATTTGGTGACTATGTAGGAACACTTAGAGATCCTGGATTCTATTATGTCAATCCTTTTTGCGTAGCGACCAATCCTGCAGCCAAGACAAAACTGGCTCAGAGCGGAGATGCCGATAATACCAATGCTACCAAGGAAGAGACCATGAGACAGGCAACACAGGTGCAGGTAAGTAAAAAAGTCTCTCTTAAAGCTATGACACTTAGCAATGGCAGACAGAAAATCAATGATTGCCTTGGCAATCCGGTAGAGATAAGTATAGCTGTGATCTGGAAAGTTACAGATACTGCGAAGGCTGTCTTTAATGTAGACAATTACAAGGAATATCTCTCACTTCAGTGTGATTCAGCTCTTAGAAATATAGTTAAGATATATCCATATGATGTGGCTAAAAATGTTGATACTACAGGCGATGGTCAGTATGACGAGGGCAGCTTGAGAGGCTCATCAGAAGTAGTGGCAGACAGAATAAAAAATGAGATCCAGAGCAAAGTTAATGAAGCAGGTCTTGAAATAGTTGAGGCTAGGATCACATATCTGGCATATGCTCCTGAGATTGCATCTGTTATGCTTCAGAGACAGCAGGCATCAGCAATCATCGATGCCAGAAAAATGATAGTAGACGGTGCTGTTGGTATGGTTGAGATGGCTCTTGATAAATTAAGTGAAAAGCAACTGGTAGAACTAGATGAAGAGAGAAAAGCAGCTATGGTTTCAAATCTTTTGGTGGTTCTATGCGGTAACCACGATGCGCAGCCAATAGTCAACTCTGGCAGTTTATACTGATTATGCCAAAGAAACAGGTTCCACTTCGCTTATCAGAAAAGCTCTATAATGATATTGCCGCATGGGCTGATGATGATTTCCGTTCTGTAAATGGTCAGATAGAATATCTGTTGTCCGAATGTGTGAGACAGCGGAAAAAGGATGGAAAATATATAGGCGAAGGTATTGATGTAGCACCGGAAATTGATATTAAATAAATAATTATTGACAAATTGTCATAGTAAGTTTAATATTTAGACAATTTAATAAACCAAAACCAATGAGAAAGAGTAGTAACATCTGTGTAATGTTTGAGAGAGCCGCTGATGGTGTGATAGCGGTACAGGGGCAGATTGCGAATGGACTTTCGAGGGCAAACCGAAAAAGGTTGATCAGTTTTTATATGTTTTATGTATTAGAAATAAATATTGATCGGTAACCGATTTAGTAGGAGAGACGGCCGTTCCCCGTTATAGGAAAACGCATATGATGGTATGTGGTTTGGATATAGGCACTACCAGAGCATACTTTCGCATGCGGATGAGAGGGCGTTTAATACGTCAATCAGGGTGGTACCGCAGGAGAATAGAAATAAATTTTCAAGCTCTTGTCCCTGTTGTTAGTTGCAACAGAGGCAAGAGCTTTTGTTATGCAACTGTTTCGGATACTCAAAAAGGAGACCATCTATTATGAAGAAGAAAATGAATTACAAAACAATGGCATTAACAACAGTTTTAGGAGCAGCAATTCTATTATCTACAGCTTGTGGTTCGACATCCGGTTCAAAAGGTTCCACCGGAAAATCATCGGATATTCCTACGATTGGAGTCATCCAGTATACAACAGTTCCATCTCTTGATAACTGTTATAAGGGATTTATAGAAGGACTAGAATCCGAAGGATATAAAGATGGCAAAAATATAAAAATAGATTTTCAAAATTCCAATGCAGAAACTGCAACAGCAGATACCGAAGCCCAGACTATGGCTCAGAAAAAATATGATATGGTAGCAGCTATTGCCACACCGGCAGCCATGAGTGCATATGCAGCATGCAAGGCTGATAAGATCCCGGTAGTTTTTACGGCAGTGAGCGATCCGGTATCAGCCAAGCTTGTAACCAGTCTTGATAAATCAGGCACAGTATGTGCAGGAAGTTCAGATAAACTACCGCTTGAGGCTCAGGTAGAGATGATAAGAAGGATGCTTCCTGATGCGAAAAAAATCGGGATATTATATACCACCAGCGAACCCAATTCTGTAACAGACCTGGAACTTATAAAAAAGATCGCACCAAAATACGATTTTAAAATTGTTGCCCAGGGTGTAACCAATGCATCAGAGGTGGTGTCAGGAGCAGAGAGCCTGGTACAAAAAGGAGTTGATTGCATCAATAATTTTACTGATAACAATGTAGTCAATAATCTTCCAAGTGTGCTTCAGTCTGCAACTAAGGCCAAAATCCCGGTATTTGGATCAGAAGAAGGCCAGGTGTACGATGGCTGCCTGGCATCTGTAAGCATCGATTATGTCGCTCTTGGAAAAGAAACAGGCAAGATTGCAGGAGAGATATTAAAAGGCAAGATCAAACCGGAAGAGTCAAAAATCTATGTAGCCAAGGATGGAACTCCTTTTATCAATACTGATGTAGCAAAAGAGCTTGGGATCAGTATTCCGGATGAATATAAAGATGCGACTATGGTAACTACAGGAAGCAACAAATAGGAATTGGAGCTTATAATGGATATTTTTTTAAATCTACTAAGTGTGATACTTCGAGAAGGATTCATATATGGAATTATGGCTATTGGAGTCTATATTACGTATAAGGTACTGGATTTTCCGGACCTGTCCGTAGATGGAACATTTCCACTGGGTGGATGTGCTTCGGCAGCCCTTATAACGCTTGGTGTCAATCCGATCATTGCATGCGTTATATGCTTTGGAGCAGGAGCACTTGCAGGCCTGGTAACAGGAATATTACATGTAAAACTTAAGATTACTGATCTGTTATCAGGAATCCTGGTTATGACGGCATTGTACAGTGTCAATATGCTGGTCACATCTAAAAAGGCTGTGCTGTCGATTTTTAATATGAATACTATTTTTAACACAGGCCTTGGCAAGTTATTATATGACATCTTCGGACAGTGGGGATGGGTAATAATGGCTGCTATTGTATGCATAATAGTGAAGATTCTTGTTGATATATATCTGTCTACCAAGTCTGGACTGTTGCTCCGCGGAGCAGGCAGCAATTCACTTTTTGTCACATCCCTTGGTCGTGATCCAGGCAATATGAAGATACTTGGGCTTATGCTTGGAAATGGATTGACAGCATTATCAGGAGCTGTTCTTACTCAGCAAAAGGAAAGTGCTGATGTAAGCTCCGGAACCGGAATGGTGGTAATGGCTCTGGCAGCGGTTATTTTGGGCGAAGCTCTTTTCGGAAAAGTGTCATTTATCAGAGCTACAACTACTGCAGTTTTAGGAATGATGATATATAGGACAGGCCTTACAGTGGCGATGCAGATGGGATTAGATACGATATACCTCAAGGCACTTATGTCTGGACTGTTTATAATCGCTCTTTTGGTTGGAAGAGAAAATAAAAAGAGACAGAATAACAGTGTACTTAGAAGTCGTTTGTAGATAAAAATATTGTTCTAAGAACTGATCATAAGTAGAAAACAGAGGAATATCCATGGATTCATTAGATAATAAAAAAGATATAAATATAGAAGAAAAAACAGATAAAAAAATAGGAAATAAAATAAATAAAAAAACAGTTGAATTTTCCCATATATATAAGACATTCAACCCTGGAACAGTGAATGAACAGGATCTTTTTACAGATTTTAACCTGTCACTTAAAGAGGATAGTTTTAACAGTGTGGTAGGCTCAAATGGCTCAGGCAAGACTACGATGCTTAATTTGTTATGTGGAAGCATACCTATTGATTCCGGGGATATCTTGATAGATGGAAAAAACATAACGAAGATGAAGGAACATAGAAGAAGCAGATTCATCGGAAGAGTGTATCAGGACCCGGCAATGGGTACTTGCCCTGGACTTACTATTTTAGAAAATATGTCACTTTCGGATAATAAGGAGAGGAAATATACATTAGCTCCCGGAATAGATAAGAAAAGAGTGGATTATTTTCGGGACGAACTGTCCCTTCTAGGTATGGGCCTGGAGGACAAATTGCAAGTCAAGGTCGGTACATTATCAGGAGGACAGAGACAAGCTCTTTCACTTCTGATCGCAACGATGTCACCGATCAAACTTTTAATATTGGATGAGCATACTGCAGCACTTGATCCGAAATCATCGGAACTTGTAATGGATCTTACACAGCGTGTCATCAGTGAAAAACATATAACCACGATCATGGTTACTCATAATCTAAAGTTCGCTGTTTCATATGGTGACAGATTATTGATGATGCACCGCGGGGATGTGGTGTTCGAAGCCTCAGGCGATGCCAAAAATAATGTGTCTATTAAGGACCTTACGGATCGATTTGATGAGATTTCGATTGAAGATGGTAATACTCTATAAAAATAAATTATGAGCGTCGGATCTTTGGAAGATTCCATTTGTAATGTCTTGCCAAAAATCTGATCATGATGACTGTGGCGAAACCAATGGCTTCTGCAGGAGTCTTGCCGATCATGGGTTTTAGAACCATGACAAGTAACGCACCTCCGATGGTAGCAAGAGCATAGACATGTTTAACCAGAATATACGGAAGCTCGTTTGCCAGAATATCACGAAGCAATCCGCCGCCCACTCCTGTAATAAAGGCAAGAGTGCCAACCAGAAACAGATTATTGGGGTCAGCTACATAACCCGCATTTAATCCATCGATTGTGAAGGCTGCCAGTCCTAGTGTATCAAACCAGAAAAGAAGGTTCTGAAAAACAGCATTACGATCTAATCTGTCTGCATCAAAAAAGAAGTACAAAAGTACAAAGAAAAGATTGGCTGTTACAATGGAAATCACCACATAAAATGGATGTCGAAACATTACAGGAGGAACATTACTGATTATAATATCTCTGAACATTCCGCCACCTGTGGCAGTCATAAGAGCCAGAATATTGACTCCAAATATATCCATGTTCTTTTTTACGGCGGTAGCCGCACCGGAAATAGCAAAAGCAATTGTTCCTATTATATCCATCCAATAAATCAGTGGTGTCATTTTAAACCTCAATATCTAAACTATTCACAATACAATTGAATAGTTTGACTTAAAACTGCATTTATGTAAAGTGAATTTATTTTTTTTGCCTGTGAAAATTTTTTTACCAAGCTAATAAATATTTTTTTGCATTTAAAAATTAATATTGTCTTTGCCTTTATGGATAGCACTTTCACCGTACTTGTCCCGGATCATATCCAGCGTTTTCTGGAGCTTCTGGTCTTTCTTATATGTAGGCTTGATAATATCAGAAATCGATAATTGCTCAGGAGGAAGTTCTTCACTTTTCACAAGCTTTACAGCGCGAACTCCTATCAGACGAATAGATCGTCCTAGGTTTTGTTCCATTATCTCCTGATATAATCTGATGGCATAATTCTCTATTTCTTCAGAACTCTTGACAGCGAAGCGACAAGGGGTCTGTCTTGAACACTTTGTAAAATCGGAGAACTTAATCTCTAGGACAATAGTTCCAGCCAAATATCCTTTTTTCTCCATACGAGCAGAAACGGAAGCGGATAGTCTCTTGATAAGAGGAAACGCCTCTTCCACGGTTCGAATATCATGGGAAGTCGTTTCAGAATTGCCGATACCCTTTGGTTCTTCACGAACAGGATTCACATCTCGGTCATCGATCCCGTTGGCAAAATCATATAGCATACGTCCGTGACTCTTTAGGTGAGCCTCGATGATCGTAGGATCAGAATTGGCCAGATCCCCTATAGTCCTGATACCTAATCCTCGTAATTTTGCAGAGGAACTTTTCCCTGCCATAAATAGAGTTTCGATTGGAAGAGGCCACATTTTATCAGGGATCTCTTCCGAGAAAAGGGTATGTATCTTATCAGGTTTTTCAAAATCGGAAGCAGTTTTGGCAAGTACTTTTTTGTCGGAGATTCCGATATTGACAGTGAATCCCAATTTATTACGGATCCCATCCTTGATCTGATAAGCAATAGCAAGAGCTGCATCCCGGGTGGGAAGATCTAATTGGATATAGCATTCATCTACGCTTGCCTGCTCTAACATATCAGTGTAGCTTCTTATATATTGCATCATTTCTCGAGAGTACCTAGTATATAGTCCATGATCCGGCGGAGCCATGACTAGATCAGGGCATCGCTGAAAGGCAGATGCCACAGTATCTGCAGTTTTGATCCCATATTTTTTCGCAGGAATAGACTTGGCGACTACAATGCCATGCCTTGTAGCGGAATCACCACCAATAATGGATGGTACATTTCTTAGATCAGGACCACGACCTGTTTTTATATTTTCTACTGATGTCCAGCTTAAAAATGCGCTGTTTACATCTATATGCATGATGATCTTCATGTTTTAATTATATCCTAATTTTTAATAGCTGTCTCGGAATAGTTTGGGTATGGCATTATCGCCAACCACTAAGTATAATAGAGCGAAAGCGGAGGACGGATATGAATGTATTGATACTAGAAGATGATTATGACCTTGCAACAGGAATGGAAATTTCACTGAGAGAGAATGATTTATATTTTACGAAGTGCGGGACTATCAGAGAAGCAAGGGAAAAACTAAAGGAAATGGGATTTGACCTATTGATCCTGGATGTTAATCTTCCGGATGGAAGTGGATTTGATCTGTGCCAGGAGATAAGAAAAAACAGTAAGGTTCCGATTCTGCTATTAACGGCAAGAGATATGGAGATCGACGTTGTCAGGGGACTGGAATGTGGAGCAGATGACTACATAACTAAACCATTCAGTGCAATGATACTAAGAGCCAGGATGCACGCTTTACTTCGAAGATCCAATATAGAGCAGTCAGAAAGCGATTATCAGAAAGGAATATTTCATTTTGACTTTCTCAAAATGGAATTTTTAAAGAATGATCAGGCAGTTGAATTAAGCCGCACTGAACAAAGAATCCTATATATTTTATCGTGCAATGAAGGACAGATCATATCAAGAGAACGACTGATGGAAAGGGTATGGCCGGATGGAACAGAATATGTGGAAGATAATGCTCTGTCAGTAGGAATCAGAAGATTAAGGGACAAATTAGAGGATGTATCATCTAAGCCTCAGTATATCAAAACAGTTTATGGAAAAGGCTATGTATGGGAGTCCTGAGATGAATACTAAGATAAATACTGAGATAAATAATGAAATAATAATATTGATAATTTCTTTTTTGATACTGACGGGCATAATAATATTCAAGTATTCTCCAGAGAAAAGTGAGATTTCATTGAAATATAAAAAATATGAAAG
>ERZ795062.1469-NODE-1469-length-16783-cov-9.035390_pt1 | contig 16783 bp, 10 predicted proteins | sample MGYA00375146_ERZ795062 | MGnify/ENA primary metagenome ERZ795062 (study PRJEB30191, sample SAMN05720281) | activated sludge metagenome | isolation source: Anaerobic digester | place: USA | collected 2015-07-16 ... | reverse complement strand
GGGTCGACCCGATCCGCTACGACCTGCTCATGGAGCGGTTCTGCTCGCCGTTGCGGGCCCAACTGCCCGATATCGACATCGACGTGGAGTCGGCCCGGCGCACCGAGATCTACGAGCGCATCCTTGAGCGCTTCGGTGGTCATCGGGTCAGTTGCGTGTCGATGATGGATTCCTACCGGGTCCGGCACGCGATCCGTGACGTCGGTGCCGCGCTCGGGCTCCCGCCCGGTGAGGTCGACGCCATGGCCAAGGCATTCCCGCACATCTCGGCCCGCCATGCCCGATCGGCCATTGCCGACCTGCCCGAGTTGCGCGTCACCGGACTCGGCTCGGCTCGCTACGACCTGCTCTTCGACCTGGTCGAACGGCTCGACGGGCTGCCGCGGCATATCGCCCTGCACCCGTGCGGAGTGATCCTGTCCAATGCCACGTTGCTGGATCGCACTCCGGTCGAGGCCAGTTGGGCGGGTTTCCCGATGAGCCAGTTCGACAAGGACGACGTCGAGGTGCTCGGTCTGCTCAAGCTCGACGTCCTCGGCATCCGGATGCAGTCGGCCATGGCGTATGCCGTCGCCGAGACCGCCCGGGTCGACGGCGCGCAGGTCGACCTCGACGACGACACCTCGGTGCCCTTGGACGACGAGGCAACCTTCCGGTTGATCCGCACCACCCACACTTTGGGGTGCTTCCAGATCGAGAGCCCGGGCCAACGCGAACTCATCGGCAAGTTCGGGCCGCAGCGTTTCGAGGACCTCGTCATCGACATCTCGCTGTTCCGGCCCGGACCGGTCAAGTCCGACATGATCGTCCCCTTCCTCAACGCCCGCCACGGCTGGGCGCAACCGGAATACCTCCATCCGACCCTCGAACCGGCCTTGCGGGAGACCCAGGGGGTGGTCGTCTTCCACGAGCAGGTGCTGCGCATCGTCGCCGAGACGACCGGGGTCAGCCTCGCCGCCGCCGACGAGGCCCGCCGGGCGATGGGCTCCCCACAGGGCCAGGAGCAGGTGCTGGCCTGGTGGCGTCCAGCCGCGCTCGCTCGCGGTTACACCGCGGCCGATTGCGACCGGATCTGGGAGGTGCTGCGCGCCTTCGCTTCCTTCGGGTTCTGTAAAGCCCACGCTGCGGCGTTCGCTCTGCCGACCTACCAGTCGGCCTGGCTGAAGACCCACCACCCGGCGGCCTTCCTCGCCGGAGTGCTCACCCATGACCCGGGGATGTATCCCAAACGGCTCATCCTCGACGATGCCCGCTCGCTGGGGATCACCGTGCTCGGGGTGGATGTTAACGCCAGCAAGGCCGGGTATGCCGTGGAGCGGCTCGATCCACTCGACGTCGAGCAGTTGCCCCCTCCGGATCATCCGGACCTCCCTGATGCGCGGGGCTATGGCATCCGCATCGCTCTGTCGGAGGTCAAGGGAATCACCGCAGCCGAGGTGGAGCGCGTCGTCGCCGGTCAGCCCTATGCCACCCTCGCCGACCTGGCCGGCCGCGCCCACGTCAGTCGCCCGGTCCTCGAACGGCTCGTCCTGGCCGGGGGGCTGGACTCTCTCTATGGGCTCGGCGCGGCCGAGCAGACCGGTGGCCGGGCCCGCATCACCCGTCGAGATCTCCTGCTGCACGTGGCCGAACTCGACCGGTGGAGCCGCGCGTGGGGCTCGACCAGGACGAACGGGGGGGCGGGTAGGGGTTCGGCCAGGCGATCGGGCAGCCACGCCGGCGCTCCGGGAAGTGACGGCACCCGGTGGTCGCGTCGACCGGCCGTGTTGTCGACGGCCGGTGCCGGTGGGGTGGTGCCTGGAGCCCCCATCACCGATCACCGGGCGCTTGCTGCAGCCTGCGATCCTGGTCGGCCGGCCGATCGCCGCATGGCGATCTTCGAGACCGAAGGGTTCTTCGGGTCGGGGGCCGGTTTCGGATCCGAGGTGGCCCAGTTGGCCGCCGCCCAGTCCCAAGCCGCCGCCCCCGTCACCGCGCGGGAACGGCATACCCAACTCGTCCTCGATCTCGGCGACGCGCCCTCACTCACCCAGGGCAGCGGGCTGCCCGAACTCACCGGACCCGAACTCGTGCGAGCCGAGCTCGAAGTCCTCGGGCTCGATGCCCGGGCGCACGTCGTGCAGTTCTACGACCCCATGCTCGATGCCCTCGGGGTGACCCGCTCGCGCGAGTTGCTGTCGACCCGCAACCGCAGCGAGGTGTGGGTCGCCGGGGTGAAAGTCGCGACCCAGACTCCGCCGATCCGTTCCGGCCGTCGGGTCGTCTTCCTCACCCTCGACGACGCGACCGGTCCGGTCGACGCCACCTTCTTCGAGGACGTTCAAGGCCCCTATGCGACAACGGTGTTCCACTCCTGGTTGGTGCTCGTGCGCGGCGTGGTCCGACGCACCGGCCCGCGCGGGGTGTCGGTGCGGGCCACCGGCGCCTGGGAGTTGTCGGCACTGTGGGACGCCTGGAGCAGCGGCGGCCAACCCGCCCTTCTGGCCGCGCTCGCCCAGGCCGACGAAAGCGCCATCGTCCAGGCCGCCGCTTCTGCCGCGGCCTACGCCCAGCCGTATGCCGTGCCCGTCGGCACCGGATGGGGGGAGGCCGGGTATGCCGCTTCCCAGGCTGCCGCCGACGGCAGCCCGGTGGGGGACCGGGGACCGATAGTGGTGCCTGCTCCTGCGGCCGGACATCGCGCCGGTGGCATGGGCCCGGCGCGCGGCCGGCCGGTCCTCGTGCACGCCTCCGGATTCCGTCAGTCGGCGTATGCCGACGTCAAACCCGCAGGGAGCGGCAGCGGCAGTGCAGCTCAGGCCGTCCAGGCGGCTCGAGCGCTCGGAGCCGAGGTGCCGGGACAACCCGGACGCAAGTTGTGGCACGCCAGCCCCGGCAGCAGCGGGCGGTGACCGCAGATGGATCGTCTCACCCGCTCAGACCGCTCAGGCTCGCCGACCGCAGCGGTCTGCCGTGCGCACCCGTGGCGCAGCAGCGGGCCTCCCAACCGTCCGGATGCCGCTGGCATTAGGGTGAGGGCGTGCCCGAGGAGCTACGTCGATCGCGCCGCGCCGGAGTCGGATTGCGCACGGCCGCCCTCTGGTCGAGCGTCCACGACCTCGTCCAGACCCAAGCCGCTGCATGCCAGCGTGCGTTGCGCATCCTCGACCTCGGGGGCGGCACCGGCGAGTTGGCCGTCCCGCTCGCGGGCCTCGGCCCGCACCTCGTTCAATCGGTCACCGTGGTCGACCCGAGCCCTGACGCTCTCGCTGCCCTCGAGCGCCGGGCGGGGGAGTCGGGCATCCCGGATTGTGTGGTGGCCCTCCAGGGCGATGCCGACACCCTGGCCGAGCTGCTGCCCGGCCGCGAGTTCGACCTCGTCTGCTGTCACGGGGTGCTCGAGTTCGTCGACGACCCCCTGGCCAGTCTGCGGTCCCTGGCAGCGGTCCTCGCACCAGGTGGGGTGGTGTCTCTGCTGGTTGCGGGGCGTCTGGCCGGTGTCCTGCATCGTGCCCTCGCCGGCGACTTCACCGGCGCCACTGCCATTCTCGAGACCCCCGACGGCCGCTGGGGTCCCGGAGACCCCTTGCCGCGGCGCTTCGACCTGTCGCAGGTGCGATCCCTGGCTGCCGCAGCCGGACTCCAGGTCCAGACCTGGCACGGGGTGCGCCTGCTCAGTGAGTTGGTGCCTTCGGCCCACGCCGACACCGAGCAGGCCAAGACCGCGCTCCTCGGGCTGGAGGAGTGCCTGGCCGGCCACCCGGCATACCCGTGGTTGGGCGAACTCGGTGCCGCGTTGCATGTCGTGGCACGCGCCGAATGAGGTGACCGCAGGAGCCTGCCGCGGGCCGGCTCGGGACGTGCAGGTTGCTCTCCGGACCGGCGCAGGGAGCGAAACCGGATGAGTCGCCGCCAGTTCCGTCCCCCGCCGCGCGACAGTGACGCACCTCCCGACGACACTGGGTGCACCATCCTCCATGTCGATATGGACGCCTTCTATGCGTCTGCCTCGTTGCTCGACCACCCGCACCTACGCGGCACGCCCGTCATCATCGGCGGCGGCGGACGCTCGGTCGTGCTGTCGGCCACCTACGAGGCGCGGGCCTTCGGGGTGACCTCGGCGATGCCGATGACCCGGGCCAAGCGGCTCTGCCCGCAGGCAACGATCATCCGTCCCGACCACGACCGGTATGCCGCCATCTCGGCGGCCGTCATGGCCACCTTCCGGTCGGTCACCGATCTCGTCGAGCCGTTGTCTCTCGACGAAGCGTTTCTCGACGTGGCCCCGGCCGTCCGCCGGGTCGGGTCTCCCGCAACGATCGGCCAATGGATCCGCGACACCATCGCCGACGAGCAAGGCATCACCTGCTCGGTGGGCGTCGCCTCGACGAAGTTCGTCGCCAAGCTCGGCTCGGGATTGGCCAAGCCCGACGGTCTGCTGGTCGTCCCTCGCGCGGATGTGCTCACCTTCCTGCACCAACTACCCGTCGGCGCGCTGTGGGGGGTGGGAGATCGCACCGAGGAGGCATTGCACCGACTCGGCCTCATGACGATCGGCGACATCGCCCACACCCCCGTCGACACGCTGCGCCGGGCCCTCGGGGATGCCAGCGGCGCACATCTGCACGCGTTGGCCTGGGGGCGTGACGAGCGCAGGGTGCACCCGGCCGTGGCCGAGAAGAGCATCGGGTCGGATGAGACTTTCGCTCACGACATCGACGATCCCGAGGCCATCCATCACGAGTTGCTCCGCCTCGCAGACCGCACGGCGGCCCGGGTCCGGGCCGCCGGGATGGTCGGACGCACGGTGTCGATCAAGGTGCGCTTCGCCGATTTCACGACAATCACCCGGTCGCGCACCCTGCGGGAGGCAACCGATGTGTCCCGGGAGATCTACGCCGCGGCCCGCGCTCTCTACGACTCGTTGGGACTGCAGCGTGCCCGGATCCGTTTGGTAGGGGTCCGGATGGAGGGTCTGGTCGATGTCGAACGAGCTTCCCGTCAGCCAAGATTGGATGACCCGGACCAAGGGTGGCGGGAAGCCGATCGTGCTGTGGACCGGGCCAGCGCACGTTTCGGGGCCGGCGCGGTGCGCCCGGGTTCGCTGGTTTCGGAGCGTCGTCGACAGAGTCCCCCGACCGAGTGAGTACCCATAACCGTGGAAGCAGCATATTCTGGTCCAAGGGGCCGCTGGCTCCTGACGACGTAGTTCAGGAGTGCGTCTCCGGAAGAAAGGGGTGAATCGTGGCACTGTCCGAGCGGGAGCAGAAGCTGCTCGAGCAGATGGAACAGGCCCTCTATGCCGAGGACCCTCGGTTCGCCACCCGGATTCGTAGCCAACAGGGTGGGCGCGCAAACCGTCGCGTGCTCGTGGGCATCCTCGGGATCGTCGCGGGGCTGGGCCTGGTCGTCTTCGCGGTTCTGGGTCAGAGTGTGTGGCTCGGAGCGCTCGGGTTCGCGCTCATGGTGAGCGCCGGAGTCTGGGGATTCAGCCCGGCCAAACCCGCCGGACCCGCCGGCGTCGTGGGAGGCTCGGCCCGCGGGACACGCTCCAAATCCCCCTCGTCCGGCACCTTCATGCAGCGCTTGGAACAGCGGTGGGAGCGCCGGTCCCGCGACCAGTGGTGACCACCCGCTGACCGCAACACCGAGGTATGCCGTACGACGGCATACCTCGTCGTGTCTGGCAGGTGTGATGCGTGTCCCGCAAGTGTGTCGTGTGCGGACAAGACTCTGTGCCCGTGCCGCGATCGGCACCAGCGGTGTTAGGTGCGCCTCAGGTGCCGGTGCTGAGCACGATGACGCCGACGACCCAGGTCGTGGCAATGGCCAAGCCCGCGAGCAGCTCGATCCCCATGGAGTGCGCGACTGCACGAAGCGCGACCTTGGTCGAAGCCCATGCGGCAGGTGCCTGGCGCGCTCTGCCGTATTCCACCAGGAAGATGCCCAGGACGAAGCCCACGATGGCTCCGACGACCGGGATGACGAAGAACCCGACGATGCCCAAGGCGACCGCGAGCAGCATCGTGGACGTGCGGATGCCCTGTTGCCGCATCCGCCGACCTGGGATGAGGTACTGCGCGATGACGCCTGCGGCATACCAGAGGATGGCGAGCCCGAAGACCCACCAGGCCTGCGGGCTGGTGTGCTCATAGGCCCACAACAGGGTCGCCAAGACGGTGAGCACCAGCCCCGGGACGACAGGGACGACGATGCCCACCAGTCCCACGACGATGAGTAGCCCCGTGACGACGGTGAGGGTCACCTCTCGTCGGCGCCCGCCGAGGAGGCGGAGGACGAGTCAGCCGTCAGTTGGTCGCTCTCGTCGTGGATCTCGCTGGCCTGGCCGACCAGGGACGGCAGGTGCTGGCGTCCGTGGTGGGCGCAGAAGTAGAGCTCGCCTCCCGAGCGCAGGCGCGCTCGGATGTAGGCGCGCGCGCCACAACGGTCGCAGCGATCTGCGGCGCTGAGGCGGTGGGCCAAGGTTGCGTTCACGGTGCCAGCTCTTCTCTACTCATGGGGTGCCCTCGGGCACCCTCCCCCCATGTGATGGCGCAGGACGCCTCCCGGAGTCCGATCCTGCCACGACGCCGGGGAAGGTAACTCCGGACGTCGTATCAGGGCCAACAGTCAACCACGCCCAGTGCTTCCCGAGGCGCAGCCGAGATCGAATGGCGACACGGTCCAGCCGGCTGCCGGTCGTGTCGTGTGGTGTCGGTCCGACCCGTTAGCCTGCCGAGGGCAGGTAATCCCCTGTCGTTGACCGAAGGTGAGGCAGACCAGGGTGGCAGCTCGGACGACCGGAGCGCGATCCCGCACCCAGACAGCAGCGGGCGCGGCGGCGGGTGCGGCGGCACCTGGCGATGGTGGCTACACCGCTCGCCATCTGCAGGTCCTGGAGGGCCTGGAGGCGGTGCGCAAGCGTCCGGGCATGTACATCGGCTCCACCGACCAACGCGGGCTCATGCACTGTGTCTGGGAGATCATCGACAATGCGGTCGACGAGGCCCTGCACGGGGCATGTGATCGCATCGAGGTCGTCCTGGCCGCAGACGGCTCGGTGCTCGTACACGACAATGGCCGGGGCATTCCCGTCGACATCGAGCCGCGCACCGGGCTCAGCGGCGTGGAGGTCGTCTTCACCAAGCTGCACGCGGGGGGCAAGTTCGGTGGCGGGTCCTACACGGCTTCGGGCGGTCTGCATGGGGTCGGTGCTTCGGTCGTCAACGCGCTGTCCGCGCGCCTGGACGTCGAGGTCGACCGGGGTGGCAAGACCTACGCGATGAGTTTCCGCCGCGGAGAGCCCGGCGTGTATGCCGGTGCCGGCGCCGCAGGTGGTCCGGAGGCGGCATTCACGGCATACGAGACCGGCAGCGAGTTGCGGGTCGTCGGGAAGGCGGCACGCGGGGTCACGGGGTCCCGAGTGCGGTTCTGGCCGGACCGACAGATCTTCCTCAAGGACGCCGCTCTCGACCTGGACTCGTTGCGCGACCGGGCCCGGCAGACGTCCTTCCTCGTGCCCGGGCTGACCCTCGTCGTGCGTGACGAGCGGCCGGCGACGACTGCGCAAAGTGGTCCGACCGAGGAGGTCTTCCAGCATCTCGGCGGAATCTCCGAGTTCGTCGAATTCCTGGCACCCGACCCGGCGGTGACCGCCGTGTGGCGCCTGCAAGGCTCTGGCCGGTTCGTCGAGACCGTGCCGGTGCTCGACGATCGGGGCCACATGACCCCGACCGAGGTCGAGCGCGAGTGTGGCGTCGACATCGCGCTGCGCTGGGGCACGGGCTACGAGGCGCGGGTGAGCCCGTTCGTCAACATCATCGCCACGCCCAAGGGCGGCTCGCACGTGGCCGGCTTCGAGCAGGCTCTGCTAAAGGTCTTCCGGCGCCAGCTGGAGGTCAATGCGCGACGGCTGAAGGTGGGCTCGGACAAGGTCGACAAAGAGGACATCCTCGCGGGTCTCACAGCGGTCGTGACCGTGCGACTGGCCGAGCCGCAGTTCGAGGGGCAGACCAAAGAGGTCCTGGGCACAGCGGCCGTGCGGGCCATCGTGGCCCGGGTAGTCGAGCAGACCTTGACCGACCGGCTCACCTCGCCCAAGCGTGACGACAAGACGCACAGCGCGCTGTTGCTGCAGAAGGTCGTCTCCGAGATGAAGTCACGCATCAGCGCGCGCGTCCACAAGGAGACCCAGCGCAAGAAGAACCTCCTCGAATCCTCCTCCTTGCCAGCGAAATTGGCGGACTGTCGGACCAATGATGTGGCCCGCTCCGAGTTGTTCATCGTCGAGGGGGACAGCGCGCTAGGCACGGCGAAGCTCGCCCGCTCCTCCGACTATCAGGCCTTGCTGCCGATCCGAGGCAAGATCCTCAACGTGCAGAAGGCGTCCGTCGCCGACATGCTCAAGAACGCCGAGTGCGCCGCCATCATCCAGGTCATCGGTGCCGGCTCCGGGCGCACCTTCGACCTCGATGCAGTGCGCTACGGCAAGGTCATCATCATGAGTGACGCCGATGTCGACGGCGCGCACATTCGCACCCTGCTGCTCACGCTGTTCTTCCGCTACATGCGCCCGCTCATTGCCGACGGACGGGTGTATGCCGCGATGCCCCCGCTGCATCGGCTCGAGGTGATCAGCGGACCAGGCAAGAAGAACGAATACATCTACACCTACAACGAAGCGCAGATGCGGGCCACCCGGGTAGCCCTGGAGCGGCGCGGCAAACGCATCAAGGAGCCGCCGCAGCGTTACAAGGGGCTGGGTGAGATGGACGCCGACCAGCTGGCCGACACGACGATGGACCCGCGCCACCGCACCCTGCGCCGAGTCACCCTGGGGGAGGCCGAAGAAGCGGTGCGCATGGCCGAGGGCACCTTCGACCTGCTCATGGGCAACGACGTGGCCCCCCGCAAGGACTTCATCATCGAGTCGGCCAGCACGCTCGACCTCGAACGCATCGACGCCTGACCGATCCAGGTCAGCTGGCGACGGTCAGACTCGTCGCTCCGGCGTCCCAGGTGGACAGGTGCTGGTGCGGGGGAGCAGATGCACCGGATAGACACTGCTGCGGGCCAGTGACTCATCGGCCAGACCGAGCAGCGCCAACATGGCATGGGCGGCAGCCCGACCCTGCTCGACGACGTCCTGGCGCACCGTCGTGAGGCCGAAGACGCGAGCCAGGTCATGGTCGTCGATGCCCACGACCGACAGGTCCTGAGGCACCCGCAACCCGAGTTCTCGCGCCGCCGCCATCACTCCCAGGGCCATCTCGTCCGACCCCGCGAGGATTGCCGTCGGCCGGTCCGGTGACGCCAACAGTTTGAGGGCGCCGGCATAGGCATCCGCGGCGCTCCAGTCGCACTCGAGGATCCAGTCGTGGCGCAGTCGCACATCGGCTTCGTGCATGGTGTCGGTGAATCCGCGCAACCGGTCGGGGGGCGTCTTGCCGTGCGGGTTGTGCGGGCGCGCCTTGCCCACATAGCCCAGCGCGGTATGGCCGAGGTCGATGAGGTGCTGGGTCCCCAGCGCAGCGCAGCCGACATCGTCGATGCCCACCAGTGGGGCATCTTCGAAGGCGTTGCCCACCGCGACGACTGGCAGGTTGAGCCGGTCGATGACCTCGGCCTCGGATCCCCGGAAGGCGACATTGATGACGATCAGCCCGTCGACCCGCTTGAACATCATGTTCTGGGTCAAGGACAGCCGCACCTCGGGGGAGCGTTCTTCCAGGTCCATAAGCAGGATGTGGTGCTGATGGTCGCGGAAGACCTTCTCGATTGCGCTCATCATCTCGGTGAAGAACCACCGGGCCATGAAGGGGGTGATGACGCCGATGAGTCGCGAACGGCCGGACGCCAGTCCGGCAGCTTCAGGGCTGGCGATGTAGTCCAGTTGGGCGGCAGCCGCGATGACCCGGTCGCGGGTTTCGGGATGGACTTTGTCCAGTCCGCGCAGCGCCCGTGAGACGGTGGCCACCGACACGCCGGCCAGCGCAGCGACATCAGCGATGGTGGGCTGGGTCATCTGCCACACCTCCGTCAAGAATGGGATCGCACGCGGGTCGGGGAAGGCGGAGCACCAGCGAGGGGTCGGCGACTGGTGCGGCACCGGCCAGCCACTTCGTCTGGTCGATCCAGGGCCAATGTACCTGGTTCGCTCGGTTTCGAACGGCCGTGCCAGTAACCGTGGGCGACGTCATCGAGAGACGGCGGTCGCCACGAGGATGACCAGGTGATCGGGATTGAGCAGCGGCACTTGAAGTCCGACTTCGCTCAGCGCACGTCCCGGGAGCGTCACGCCGTCACGGACCCATCCGGGGACCGCGGGCCCGCCGACGCTCCGGTCGCTGGGCGGCATGACTCGCACCTGATAGAGCCGGTCTGCCTCCAACCCGGGCAGGGTGACCCGGCCCGGTGGCCAGGTCAGCGTGTGGTCCAGCGCCGAGAGCCGGTACAACGCCGTGCCGCCGTCGTGGGCTACCACTCCGTCCAGCCACACGGCAGGGTTGGCGACATCGGCGTGCACGACGCGTCCCCAATGCAGGACATCCCGCCAGGCCTTGTGCGCCGCGATCCACTGACCCAGCGACTCGAGCTGGCCCGCGTCAGCCTGCCTGAGGTCCCACTCCACTCCCAGGTGGCCCCAGAAGGCGGTTCCGGCCCGGAAGTCGAGATCGTGCATCCGGCCGGTGGAGTGGTCCTCGCCCGAGCCGACATGAGTGCCCATGAGTTCGGGGGGCAGCAGCAGCCCGGTCCAGCGCACCATCCGGTGGCGTTCGTGTGCGTCGATGCAGTCCGACACCCACACCCGGTCGGCATGTTCCATGATGCCGAGGTCCAGCCGGCCCCCTCCGCCACAGCAGGACTCGATCTCCAGGGCAGGGTGTCGGGCCTTCAGCTCGGCCATCAGCCGATAGACCGCCTCGGTATGCCGGTGCACGCCCGGGCGGCCGTCGCTGCTGTGTCCGGCGTCGACGAGGGGACGGTTGTGGTCCCATTTGAGGTAGGCGATGCGGTATTCGTCGACCAGCGCGCTGATCCGCTCCAGGAGGTGGTCGTAGGCCGCCGGGTGACCCAGATCGAGGACATGCTGATGACGGCTGGGAACGCCCGGCCCGTGGACCGTCTGGAAGACCCACTCGGGATGCTCGCGGGCGAGGTCGGAGTCGAGGTTAACCATCTCCGGTTCGAACCAGAGGCCGAACTCCATCCCCAAATCTCGGACCCGATCGACGAGCGGGTGCAATCCGCCCGGCCAGACCCCCTCGTCGACGTACCAGTCGCCCAGCCCGGCCCGGTCATTGCGGCGGTGCCGGAACCAGCCATCGTCGAGAACGAAGCGCTCGATCCCGAGATCGGCGGCGCGCTCGGCGAGCTCGAGCAAGGTGGGCAGGTCGTGGTCGAAGTAGACGGCCTCCCAGGTGTTGAGCAGCACAGGTCGCGGCCGGCTGGGATGCTGCGGTCGGGCCCGGACATAGTCGTGTACCCGTGCCGAAAAGGCATCCAGGCCGTCTCCCCAGGATGCGACCAGCCACGGAGAGGCGTAGGTCTGCCCCGGGGCGAGACGTCCCTCACCCGGCAGCAGCAACTCGCCCCCGCGCAGCAGTCTCCATCCGGTGACGGAGTGCTCGGCCATGAGCACCTGGTTGCCGCTGTAGGCCAGGTGCACCCCCCAGACCCGGCCGCGGCGGAAGGCAAACCCTGGCTCGCCGGCGCACAACACGGTGGCCGAGTCGTGTCCCGGGCGCCCGCCCCATGCCTCCCGGGTCCATTGGCCGACGTCGAACGGTCGCCGCTGCGGGGTGCGCTCTCGGGTATGCCGTCCGGCCATGTCCAGCAGTTCGGTCGCCTCGGGAGGGACGGGCAGCGCAGGAAGGAGTCCGGTGATCTCGAACTCGTCGGCGCCGACGTTCCGAACGCAGCTGCGTAGCCTCACCATCCCGCTGGAATGCATCTCGAACTCGGTCGTTACCACGACTCCGTCGGGTACATCGTGGCCGGTGCTCACCACGCGAACGGCTCCGGCCGGGCCATCGGGCCACTGCGCCCCACCGGCCTCCTGCACCTCGTGGTCGACCTGGGTGAAGGACGTCGACCAGGCCCGGCCCGCTCGGCTGCCGGTGAGGCCAGGGCGCCCCAGCCATCCCGACGAGTGCAGTGGCAGCAGGGCGACACGGTTCTGCGAGCTGATCACCGAGTCGACGAAAGGGATGGTCAGGGCTCGGTGCAGCTCGGCGAGTGCGGCAGTGCTGAGCTCGCCCAGGTCCGGGCCCCAGTGCAGGACGCATGGGAACTGCCCCTGACCGAGGTCGAGCACCACACTGGTGTCCGAGCGACGCAGGTGCAGCAGGCTTTCCGAACGTGTTTCGTAGGTCACAGCTGCTCCGAAGACGGCGAGAGGGGAGGCGAGGAGGACGCAATCGGGGGTGCGGTGGACTGAGCGCCGTCGCGCGAGGAACTCCGGGGAGGCGGAGCTGGGGTGCCCGACCAGGCCGGGACAAACCAGGTGCTCGGCTCCGGCTCCCGGCCGCACGAGACGGGAAGCGGGGGGCCCGAGACGACATCGACGCGGACCTGTGCGCCCATGGGCGGCAACGCAGTGGTGAGCTCGACGGCACCCCATGCCTCGCGTAGGAATGCTTCGGCCGCCTGCTCGTGCGGAGTCAGATGCATCCCGCCACGGTCGTGCCGAGGTCCGAGTGTCTCGAGGGCCAGCCGGCCGTGCCGAGCCTCGGCCAACACCTGATCGGCAAGTGCCGGGTGCAGACGCGCGAGCATCCTGCCCCACGGCAGCAGGATGGCCGTAGGGGCGAAGCGATGGCCACCGGTATGGGTGACCTCCCAGACCTGCTCCGGATGGACCGCGGCAGCCGCATGGGCCAGGGGCCGCCCGCGGACCGCGCAGCAAGCGTCGCGACGTCCATTGGTGCACACCAGCAGGACCGGGGCTGTGCCGATCGACCCGCCGATCGCCTGAGCCGCCGCCTCGTCGTCGCGAACCGTCTCCGCAGTCAACTCCAGCAAGGTGGCCGGATCGGGGAGATCCGTCGTAACCATCCAGCCGGACGGTCCGGTTCGCGCCACGAAGCAGCGCCGGACCGGCCTCTCGTCGCCACCCGCGTGACGTCCGGGCCGACGGACGAGCAGCAGCCGGCCACCGAGCGCCCTGATGTGTGCATCCAGCCGCGCACCTAGATCGGGATCCAGGTGAGACTGGGTGGCGGCAGACCGTCCCCAGGGTCCGTTCTGTTCGATCGCGACGACGACATCGGCGTGGGCGGCGGTGCCCCAGGCGGGCACGTCGGCCTGCTGCCAGGTGACCGAGCACGGCACGGCTGCCCGCTCGGACGGCGTGCTCCCCACGACCTCCTCCTCACCGGCGCACCCTTGCCGAGTGCCTCCGCTTGATGGCCCCACCGTATGCCGTGCACCGCACCCCACGAGCCTTGTCCCTCGGCGCCGAAGCGCGGTTCGGTGAATCATCCGTCGCCATATCGCACGAGGACGACCTGCCAGGTCTGCAAGAGAGGTAGTGCGGCCGTGGCCCGGCACCCATCGGTGGCGACGGGCACCGGCTCCAGGTAGCCACGACCGTCGGGGTCGGCCACCAGAACTGAGGGCGGTGGTCCACCGAGCAGCCGGAGGCGCAGCTCACCCTGGCCGGGGACGCCGGATGGGGGCTGGGGCTGGTCCCAGCGAGGATCGGTGGTCGCGCTGAGATTGATCAGGTGGACGATGAGCCAGTTCCCGCGCCGGGTGATCCGGCGCCATACCGTCCCCGGCTGGGGCCGTCCGCTCGTCGCAGCCGAGGGGTAGACCACGTCGAGGTCGTCGTTGTAGGACCCGGCATACGAGCCGGTGACATCGGTGATCTCGGGGTCCAGCAGCAGGCAGTGGTGCTCGACGAGGAAGTCGTGCCACCGGGCCAGCCGGTCGAGGGTCGCCGGCTCGGCGGAGTGGTTGCGCACGTAATAGGGGTCGACCAGCACTCGGCCGGCGTCACCCGCGAGCAAGTGAGTGGCGCCGTGGGAGAAGAGAGTCGCCATGGTCAGAGCGGTCGCCTGGTCGGCCGCCTCGCGCGGGGCGACGAGGTAACACTGCTGGTATGCCGCGATGACAACCGGCTTGTCAGCACCGACGGCGCGAGCCCGGGTGACGACATCGGCGAGGTCGGCAAGAGTGGTGTGCGGCTCCCACACCTCGATGTAGACGGCGTCCTGACCTGTCTGGGACGTGGCCCAGGTCGGGAAGTCGTTGACATTGTTGAAGACCAACCGAGACTGGGGGAGCTGGGCGCGCAACGCCTCGATGAGAGCGACGAATCGCTCGGCCAGGTCCACCCGCTCGCCGGAGGGAAGCATCGCCGACTTCGGCCAGCCGTATTGATCGAGGTGGAAGCCATCGAATCCCACCGCCTCCACTGCCCGCGCCAAGTCGGCACTGAGGTGCCCGATCCAGGTGGGGTCACCGGGGTCGACGACGTTGAGGAAGTCACCTAGGGCGTAGGGGCGACTCATGGCGTCGAGCAGGGCGATCGACTCCCAACGCGGCCATTCCTGCCGGCCCACGGCATACACCGCGGCGTAGCCCAAGGCGCGGGCACCGACGTCGTGACATGACTGCACCAGGGCTCGCACCGTGTCGAGTGCGACGACATTGCCCAGTGCGTCGTCGTAGCGCTCGCCGCCGCCGAGAAGGTCGGCATGGCGATAGGCCCAGTCATAAAACTGGATATCAGTGAGATGCAACCGTCGCACGATGTCGGCCAGCGTGGCGGGGTCACGGTCGGCGCCATAGTCGACGACGAATCCATAGCGATGCACCGCAGGTCGGGTCGCCGCGTCCACGACCTGCACCGCGGTGCGAGCCAGGGGAATGCCGTCGCTCACCAACGTGATCCCGTAACTGCCGCACGGCAGGTCGCCGATCTCGACGGTGCCGCAGGAGTGGATCCCGACAGCGTGCACCGTAACGCCGAGTTCCATCACCTGCAGGACTGCCGGTATGCCGGCTGCCTCCAGGCCGGTCACGTCGACGTGCACCGGCTCGCCGGTGAGGTAGATCCCGCGGGAAGGGATCAGTCCAGGGACCACCTTGCGCACCTCACTGCTCGGTAAGCGGGGGCGGCCGTCGCCGCTGGGGGAGTGCGGCGAGACGGACTCCCGGATGCAGTGCGGGCCCGGTTCCTTTGCTGGAGAACCGGGCCCGCACCAACTCTGACGATCAGCCCTTGACCGCGCCCGAGGTCATGCCGCGGATGAAGTACCGCTGCAGCGACAGGAAGACGAGGATCGGAATGACGATCGTGACGAAACCCGCCGAGGGGATGAGTTCGCGCCCCTGACCCGTCTGACCCTGCATGCCTTGCAGGGCAACGGTTGCGATGGTGTTCTCACCGCGGCCCAGGAAGATCAGGGAGATCAGCAGGTCGTTCCACACCCAGAGGAACTGGAAGATGGCGAAGGACGCCAGCGCCGGAGTCGACATCGGCATGATCAGCCGCCAGAACGTCGTGAAGTGGCTCGCTCCGTCGATCTTGGCCGATTCGATGACCGCCCTGGGCAGGCTGGACATGTAGTTGCGCAAGATGTAGACGGCCAACGGCATACCGAAGCCGATGTGAGCCAACCAGACGGCCGGGAAGGTGCCGCTGATGTGGAGCTGGTTGTAGAGCTTGAGCAAGGGCAGCAAGGCGACCTGGTTGGGGACCACGAGCAGGCCGACGATGATGACGAAAACGACATCGCGACCCTTCCACTCCATGAACGTGAAGGCGTAGGCCGCGAACGCCGCGATGAGAATCGGGATGATCGTGGCCGGCACCGTGACGATGAAGCTGTTGAGGAAGGCCTGGCCCATGTTGACGCCGGACTGGTTGTCGCCCATGACCTGGGCGTAGTTGTTCATCGTCCACTGGGTGAAGTCCAGCGGGTTGGCGATGGCCGACCACCAACCGGAGGCAAACTGCGCGTCGCGGGTCCGGAACGAGCTGATCAGCAGCCCGAGCACGGGCACCATCCACAGAACGCACAGCAGCAGCAGGAACACCTTGACCAGCGGGCTGGCGCTGCCTGGGCCGCCCTTGGACTTCGGGGCTTTCACCTTGGCCGTGGTGGCGACCTGCGCTGACGCAGCAGTGGTGCTCATCGGTTGGCCTCCTCACGACGGAACTGACGGACCTGGTAGACCAGCACCGGGGTGATGGCGATCATGAGCAGGACGACGATGGCAGCGGCGTATCCGCCGTTACGCACGGTGAACATCTCGTTGTAGAAGCGTCGGCCGACGACGTCGGTGTTGTAGCCACCGTTGGTCGTCACATAGACGACGTCGAAGACCTTCATGACGCCGATGAGCACGGTGATGAAGACCGTGATGACCGTCGGCCAGATCTGGGGGACGACAATGCTGAAGAAGATGCGCTTCTCACCTGCACCGTCGATGCGCCCGGCCTCGATCGTGTCCTCCGGCACGGCCTTGATGGCCGAGGAGAGCAGGACCATGGAGTAGCCCACCTGGGTCCAGATGAGGATGACCATGAGCAACAGGCTGTTGAGCTTGAGGGTCTCGATGGAATACCAGTAGACCGGGTCACGTCCGAACAACCCCATGATCGCGTTGAGCAAACCGGTCTGCGGTGCGCCGGTTGGCTGGTATTCGTAGATCGATCGCCAGATCGTCGCCGCGCCGACCATGCTGATGGCCATCGGCAGGAAGATCACGGTCTTGGCGGCCTTCTCACCGCGCGGCTTGAGCCGGTCGGCAAGGACTGCGACGCCGAGACCCAGGACGACGGTCAGGGCCG
>ERZ795062.1466-NODE-1466-length-16807-cov-17.801994_pt1 | contig 16807 bp, 18 predicted proteins | sample MGYA00375146_ERZ795062 | MGnify/ENA primary metagenome ERZ795062 (study PRJEB30191, sample SAMN05720281) | activated sludge metagenome | isolation source: Anaerobic digester | place: USA | collected 2015-07-16 ... | reverse complement strand
ATTTGCCTGTTTTAGCAATGAGCCTACAGAAAACTTTTTGAAAAAGTTATCAACTAGCATTACAACAAAAAAGCACATTGAGAGAGAATGAGAAGGGCAAGAGAAATATAATTATGCCAAAACTTGTATATGTGCATGAGGGAATTGACTTTAAAAAAAGTAAATAAGAAGAGAAAAGTATTAAAGAATGTTCGATATTTTGGGGGTGTGTATAATAATTCAGAAGATTTGTGGCTTGAAGTATCGGAATGTATATATAAACAATATGACGTTGATTTTTTAGAGACGGTGTATATATCAGGAAATGGGGCGTCATGGATAAGGCAAGGAGTTAGCTGGCTTTCAAAATGAAAGTAAAATAGAGGCTATAAAAAATGCAAAGCGATATATTTTAAATAATTGGGATGGTATAGAAATAAGGTCAAACAGAGGAATAGTGGGTTGTAGTGCTGAAGGTCATGTGAGTCATGTATTTTCATCCCGTTTAAGTTCAAGACCTAAAGGCTGGTCGAGAAAAGGAATTATAAAAGAAAATAATTGGCTCAACATGATGTAAAAAACTTTCGTTGTTAAGAGACCGTTATTTGAAATAGCTGCACAAATAAAAAATGGGATGTCATCTATTTTTCTTTTTTCTACAATAAATTGACACATCTTTCCAAGTATGGTATTAACACCCCCCATGTCGTATGATAATATATTCGTATGATAATATATGATGATAATACAAAGAACCCAAGCCCAATCTTACCAGCAAAGTAAACGTGGCTTGAGTTCACACAGCCACTACACAAAGAGAGGTTAATCTCGTTTTACACCTCTTTTAGACAATTGTGAAGGGAAATTTTTTTTGAGGAAGGAGCTGGGAATGTGAAAAAAACTCAGAAGTTTACTCAGTGTAGTACTATGTTGTATATTAGTTTTAGGTTTTGCAGTTGCAACTAAAAATGTTTTTGCATAAGTTCCTATGGAGCGGAAAATTGTTGTTTTTAAAAACAAAGTAAATGATACACAAATGGAGTTTGTCCTAAAAAAGCATGGGGCAGTCAAATTAAATCAATTATCCTCTATTAATGGTGTTGTTGCTAATGCACCTAAAAAAATAAGCTCAAGGATGAGCAAGAAGTATTATACATAGAAAGCGACTATGTCTTGTCCATTGAAGGAAAAAAGCCATCAAAACTAGGTGTAGTGTCACCACCAGAAGAAGTCATTCCGTGGGGCATTGAATGGATGGGAGCACCTGCACAGTGGGATACAAATACAGGTAAAAGCATAAAAGTAGCAATTATTGATACAGGAATTGATTTAAACCATCAAGACCTAAAAGTAAATATCAAAGGTGGCTTTAATGCTTTTCAAAAAAAGAAAGCACCAAATGATATCAGTGGACATGGAACTCATTTAGCAGGAATTGTTGCTGCCGCCCGTAATGGTGTAGGTGTTGTCGGTGTGGCACCTGATGCGGAACTTTATGCGGTTAAGGTTTTAGATAGTAGCGTAAATGGTTATGTTTCCAATGTGATTGAAGGAATTAATTGGTGTATCAAAAACAAAATAAATATTGCAAATATGAGTTTTGGTATGCAATCTAGCTCCAATGCAATGCATGACATTATTATTCAGGCAGATAAAGCAGGAATTAAAATGGTTACAGCAGCCGGAAACAACTATGGTGGTACAGCACTATATCCAGCAGCCTATCCAGAAGTAATATCAGTAGGTGCAATTGATAAGCCTGGCAATGTCGCAGATTTTTCAGTCAGACAAAATGTAGATATTTTTGCATACAGGGATTGATATCTATTCAACCTATAGTAATGATGTCTATTCGAGGATGAACGGTACTTCTATGGCTACACCGCATGTAACAGGTAAGATGATACTAAAGCAATAACAGATTAAGTCGAAATAAATAAAATTTTTGAGGTAATAAATATGAATAAATTGGTTAAACTCTTAATAGTCTTATGTTGCATTTCTTTATTAGCTACAAATGTTTATGCAGTTGATTCAAGCGAGGCTACAAACGATGAAATATACACAAATATAAATCAAGGCTTTACAAAACCTACAAAAGAACAAATTAAAGAGGAACAAGAAAAATTCAAAAAGGCTGAAAAATATGTAAAAGAGAAAAGGGAAAAACTAAAAAAAGCAAAAGGTGATATTGAAATAGCTGCAGCTGGAGGAGTAAAAGTAAATGCTGTTGGCACATTCAGGCAGGCTTTATCATATACTTGTGGACCGGCAGCGGCAAGAAATCTTATAAAGGGTTACGTTGATACAAATAGCTGGGATCAAAATTTTAAGGCAACTGTTCCTACCGAGAGCACATTGAGAAAAGACTTGGGAACTACTACAGCAGGCACTAATTTTGATGCAACTAAATGGCAAAACACCCTAAACAAATATGTACCTGAAAATGGTTATTTATTATCATGGGGTACCTCTAGCGGTTGGGAAAGTACTTTAGCTTCAAGAGTTATTTATACAATTGATTATGTATATTATATTACTTGGGGTTATGGTCGTAGCGGGTTTAATGTTATAGGTAATATAAATCATGGTTCAACAACTACTCCCATACATGATCATTATAAAAATGGAGCAGCCCATTATATATGCATATATGGATATAACGATATAAATAAGATGTATTACATATCAGACTCAAATTCTGCTGTACCTGTTACGTATAAAGCAAGCTATAGAAACACAGCAAACTCTACACAAGCGAGGGGTATAGTATGGTAGAAAAAAAACATAGCGACAAATTAGAGAATAATAAGGGAGATAGACTGACTTTTAAGTCAGTTTATCTACTTTTGTTTTTTGTGATAATATTGGGTGGAGTATTAGTGAATAATTTTAGTGGTTTATTTAAAAACAAGCCAGAATTGTTTAAGGATGAGAATGACATAAGCAATGGAGTAAGCTCACACCAGATTGAATCTAGATTGGATAATAAAATAAATAATAGACATGATTCCGGACATTTTTATATATGATAAATTAAGAGAAGGCGTTTTTCTTGGAGTTAAGGGAGATTTGAAGGATATATATGCTTATGATATAAATAATAACTCTCTAAAAAAAATAATTAGAGTAAAAGATGAAGGCAATTTTATTAAATCCTTATCGTGTAATTCTGATTGGATTGTATGGGTTGAAAATGAAGTTTTAATTATGGATACATCAAATAAACCTTTTAAATGGCAGATTGTTGCACAAAATATATTGACAGGGGAACAAATAGTTATTGACAAAAGTCCGTTTTCTAGCAATAAGTTTGAAGTGCCTATGCATATTGACTACACACCAAATAAAGTTAGCATTTCTAACGAGGATGTCGTTGTTTACTGTAGAAATGATTTCAGGGGAGCAAAAATCATAAGCGAATTGATTTGTTACGACATCAAATCAAAAGAAAGAAAGGTTATTGCACAGACAAGTGACGTTATAAAGGAGTTAATAATGGAATGCAACATTTACGGTGATAATATTGTGTGGAGCAGATTCAGAGAACTAAATGATGATTATGAGTATAGATTTACAAGGTATAAATATAGTGATTTATATATTTATAATATCAAAACAGACAAAACAGAGCAACTTACAAAGGATGATTTCTACCACGATGCTTATATTTTTGAAGATAAAGTAGTTGCAATATATGTACCACCAAATAAACCAAATCAGACTGCATATAATTCCGAAGTTGTTTTAATGAATTTAAATGATAAAAAATTTAATACTATTGTCCATGAGGATTCACCTTGCTATAGAAGAAAGGAAGATGAAATGGTTAGGTGTAGCCCGAAAATTGACTCCAAATATATTAGTTGGAGTAATTCAGGAGGTTTTAGTAATCGTTTTATCTATGACTATAAAAACAATAAATTTATAGAAATATATGACGGTACAGAGGATACTCATGATAATACCATAGTTATGTATGACAGGTTTAGTAATTATGCTTTGTTTTATATTGCAGGCACTGATGGTGATATAAAGAAGTTCTGTGTTATTATAAACGATATTAAATAGCCATGATAAGAAGAGTTTAATTATTAAAACTGTATTTTTTACCTTTTTTATATCCCCTGCCCACTGAACCCTCGTGAGTGTAGCAAAAATCAAAAATCTACAGAATATTTACCAAAGGGTGTTAGAAGAGATAAAGGTTAATAAAAATATACCTATAAAGATATGCAAGGTAATAAAAAGTCCTATGGTTCTAGGTTTTTGGAATCCAATTCTTTTATTGCCGGATATAGATTATTCAAAAAAGCATTTACAAATGATACTGCGCCATGAAGCCATTCATATAAAACGCAGGGATATTTTATACAAGACACTGGTTTTACTTGCAAGGGCTGTACATTGGTTTAATCCTTTTGTTCATATTATGTCAGTGGAAGCAAACAAAGATGTAGAGTTATCGTGTGATGCTGCAGTGGTTAAAAACCAAAATGTGGATTACCGAAAGGACTACAGTGAAGCAATACTTATGTCAGTTTATAGCGGGAACAGGTCAAAGGCTGTTTTTTCAACGTATTTTGGAGGAGGAAAGAAAATGCTAAAAAAAAGGTTTGCTAGTTTATTTGATTTGCGCAAAAATAAAAAAGGTGTAATTTCACTGATACTTGTAGTTTTACTCATAGGTATCATGGGATTATGTATAAGCTGCAGTAAAACAGCGGAAGCAGGAGATGAGACAAAAAACAGAGTAGACGAAAATCATAAAACGGGAGCGGAAAGTGATGGAAATACCGGTGCAGAAGGTAAACGGACCATAGTTTATGAAAATAAAGTTCTTGGATTTTCATTAGAGCTGCCAGATGAATGGGAGGACAGGTATGTAGTAGAAGAATGGGAAAACAGTATTGGTTTTTTCAGCAAGAAAGTATACCAGCAATATAATGGTATGGGTCTTTTATTTACCATAGTCAGGGATGTAGGAGAATTAATAACAGAACAAGATATGCAGCAGGCTCCTCAGATGCAGCAAATTCTTCTTCAAGGCAATGGCTATACCTATTATATAAGGTGGCCTTCTGATGTTCAGTCACCTATGGAAGAAGAATTGAGCGATGATTATATGGCTATGTCCAGACAGGTTTCAAAAGTGGCTAAGAGTATCAGCCTTTTGGGAGATGAAAAGCCAAAGGCGTCAAACGAAGGATTTAAGGTAGTGGGTTCAAGTTTCTTTACTGTAGAAATACCGGACAATTGGGATATCAAACAAGAAGCACTGTCTGAACCTAGGTGGTATATTTATGATGAGACCGGAAAGGGGGATGTAGGTGCAATTGTTTTAGTTCCATATGACTTTGACGGCAAGTCGGAAGGAAAATATAAAGACAGCTATGGTGAAGTCCCTGTGCTTTTGTATGATGATGAGACATTAAGGGGAGCTACAATATTTTTTGATGTAAAACGTGTTGATAAGGATATAATTGATAAGATAAAAAACAGCTTTAAGTTTGTAAGCGGTCCTTTTAATGTAGTTGATTTGCAGACACAAGGGGAACAGTATCTTGCCCGGGGAGGCAAAAAAGTATTCGGAAAGATAGAAGATTTTGAAATGGAAAAAGGCGAACCTGTGGCTGTTAAAATAAATGTGATGGAGTTTATTCCTGATGGAACAGGCGATAATAATCCTAACGGTTTTCGTATTGAAGTTTTAAATAAAATTGAAACTTATCCATTGGATATCGGAACGCAAATTGTACCGTTGGTACCTCCAAATAACAGTAACCATGGTTTTTATGAAATGCCGTTATTAGACAGTAGCTTTTTATAAAAATACGATAATTGCAAGCATTTTTACTATGATTTTATTATCGGAAGTGATGGAAAAGTAAAAATTGTTTTTGGACGCTATGTGCCATAAGGGTTGTTATTCTATCTTGAATTAAGTTTACGGCATATTAAGCCAAAAAACAGTAAGGTACACCTGCTGCAATTAATATAAAAACGTAAAACTCATATGTGCATTTTGAGTTTTTAGCACACTAAATGCAGTATATGAGAATTTTTTCAAGATATAAACACAGGGAAGAGAACAGTAACGTGTACATTTACTTCTTAAAGACGGATGATTACGAGGTAATGTTTGAAAGTAAAAATAGTTTGACAAGGGAAAAAATAAGTTGTATAATCAAATCATGTCAACAAATCGGGGCTATCTATGTTCTGATGGGTTGTCTGTTTTTATGCCCATATAGTTGGCAGACCAACTAAATAGAGGATAATTTTTTTACAATATATAAAGATGTATTTATAAGAAGGGAGGTACTTTAAGATAAAAAATAAAAAAGCAGTAGTTATTGTCGTATGGATATGTGTTATATTGGCCTTGTTTGCAGGGGTTTTACTTACAAACAATCAGGCAGAAAAACACGAAACAGTTAAAGAAATGATGCGGGATGCCGTAATGCATGATGTAAATAAAATAAGTTTTTTTGGAATAAAAGATGTTAATCCGGGACTTATTTCAGCATTTACAGTAACTGCAATTATGCTGACTTTTGCATTAATTGTACGGCTGTTTGCAATTCCTAAATTCAAACGTATTCCCGGCAAATTCCAATTGATTTTGGAAGAAGTGGTTAGATTGTTTGATAATTTTGCAAAAAAGAACAGTCCGCATCGCAATGGGTTTTTGGGAGCCTATATTTTTGGTGCAGGTATGTATATATTTTTTGGAACCCTGTTTGAACTCCTTGGCTTTCAAGGGATTACCACAACTGGGCACTCCATTACCCTTCCGGCACCTCTATCAGACATAAATGGGGCAATTGCTTTAGGCTTCCTGTCCTATTCAGTGATTTTGTCCGGGGGTATAAGGGCAAATGGCCTGAGAGGACTGGGAACAGCATTAAAAGACTTTTCAATGCCTCTTTCTATGAGCTTCCGCCTGTTTGGGTCAATGCTCAGTGGAGTGCTGGTAACCGAGCTGGTTTATTATTATCTGTACCTTAGCTTTGGTCTACCAATTATAATAGGTGTATTATTCACTTTAGTGCATGCTTTAGTTCAGACATATGTATTGGTTATGCTTACATCCTCTTCCTATGGAGAGGTATCAAAACCTAAACAACAAACAAAAAAAGAAATATGCAGGCAAGAGCCTGCTGTTAGGGGGTTATGACAATTAAAAGATCAGTTTTTCCAAAAAAAATTTTATTCTGCATATTGGTATTATTCGTTATTTCTGTTTCTACTATTGCATATGCTGTTCCAGCTGAAGGGCAAGGTGTGGCAGCAGGGGCAGTGGATTCTACAAGTACAAAAGCAATTTCTGCTGCTGCTACCATAGGTCTTGGGGCTGTAGCCGCAGCAATTGCCATGGGTATTGCAATTGCAAAATCATCAGAAAGTATTGCCCGTCAGCCTGAGGCAAGAGACAGTATTAGAACCAGTTTACTTTTAGGACTTATATTTATAGAAACGGTTGTTATTTATGCCTTGGTAATTGCCATCATGATTATATTTGTATTGTAGGAGGTGGCATAAATTGAAAATTCCTTTAAATATAGATTGGCAGCAAATACTTTTACACTTGTTAAACTTTTTAATATTAACTTTAGGACTGTATTTGTTGCTATATAGCCCTGTTAAAAAATTCATGGATGAAAGGGCGGGGTATTATAACAAATTAGACAGCGAAGCATTAGAGAAATTAAAACAAGCCGGTGATTTAAAGGCATCTTACCAAGAACGTTTGGAAGGTATAGAAAAAGAGATTGAAGAAAAAAAGGCATGTGCTGTTAAAGAGGCAAAAGAAGCAGCTGATAAACTTTTGCAAGAAGCTGAAATCCAGGCTGAAAAACTAATTTCAGATGCCAAAGAAGCAGCACGGCAAGAGCGTGCTAAAATTTTAGAAGATGCACAGCAGGAGATAGCTGATATGGCAGTTTCTGCTGTAGAAAAATTACTTGCACAATCATCGTCAAGTGTACTTAACCAATTTTTAGATGTTGTAAAAAAGGAGTGAAATGAAAATAAATAACATAATATATAGCAAAGGCGCAAAAATTGAGGCGTTTTTGTACAGTGCTGAAGCTCCAAATGATAGGCAAATGCAAGAGCTCATCAGTTTTTTGAGAAAAAAATATAATAGTGATGTTACACTCACTTGGGTAGAAGACGTTGAGCTGTCAGATGGTTTCCGTATAGAAGTTGGAAGGGTGGAGGGTGATGATCCTCACAGTAATTGGAAACTAGACTCTGTATACGACTGGAGTTTAAAGGGCAGATTACAGCAATTAAAGGATGATATAGCCCAGCTTTCAGCCGGGGGCAGCAATATCATTCCTTTGATGAAAGAAACAATAAAAAACTGGACTCCGAAAGCACTGGAGCAGGAAATAGGAACGGTATTGGCGGTGGGTGACGGAATTGCTACCATAAGCGGTCTTAACAATGCTGCTTACCGGGAGATTGTGGTTTTCTCCTCCGGTGTTCGGGGGAAGGTTGTGGAACTTAATCGTGATGTAATCGGCTGTATTCTCTTTGATGAGGATCAAAGTGTTGCTGAAGGCAGCACCGTTAGAAGAACCGGAAGAACTGCAGGAATGCCGGTGGGAGATGAATTTACCGGTCGTGTGATTAATGCACTGGGAAGTCCTATCGATGGCAAGGGACCAATAAAAGCAGAGGACTATCTCCCAATTGAGTCCCCGGCTCCTGGCATTATTGACCGTAAGCCCGTTAGCAAGCCTTTAGAGACGGGAATTTTGGCAATTGATTCTTTGTTTCCCATTGGCCATGGGCAGCGTGAACTTATTATAGGCGACAGACAGACGGGAAAGACCACAATTGCGCTGGATACCATACTCAATCAAAAAGGCAAAAATGTAATTTGTATTTATGTGGCAATTGGTCAAAAGGCAAGCTCCGTTGCACATACGGTGGATATACTCCGGAAGCATGGTGCCATGGAATATTCAATTGTGGTTAATGCATCTGCAAGTGAGCCTGCGCCACTTCAGTATATAGCACCCTATGCAGGTTGTACATTGGGTGAATACTTTATGCGTAAGGGGCAGCGGGTGCTTATAGTTTATGATGATTTAACAAAACACGCCACTGCGTATCGCTCTCTAAGTCTTTTACTGGAGCGTTCTCCAGGACGTGAAGCCTATCCTGGTGATGTTTTTTACCTTCACTCCCGTTTATTAGAACGTTCGGCACAGCTTTCTGATGAAAAGGGAGGGGGCAGTATGACTGCACTGCCTATAGTGGAAACGCAGGCTGGTAATGTTTCGGCTTATATACCAACAAATATTATTTCTATTACAGACGGTCAAATATTTTTAGAAAGCGAGTTGTTCTTTTCCGGTCAGCGTCCGGCTGTGAACATTGGTTTGTCTGTTTCCCGTGTAGGGGGCGATGCACAGACTGAAGCAATGAAGCGTGCTGTAGGAACTCTCCGTTTAGAGCTGGCTCAGTACCATGAGATGGAAGTTTTTATGCAGTTTGCCAGTGATCTGGATGATACTACAAGGCAGCAGCTGGACTATGGTCACAGCCTTATGCAGGTACTCCGCCAGGAAAAACACCGTCCAATGAAGGAGTATGAGCAAATTATCATTCTGGTGGCGGCACTAAACCGCATAATGATGGGTGTTCCTCCTGAGAAAATTAGCGGATTTAAGTATGGGCTTTTAAATTACATTGAAAAAGAGGGATCTCATATAATAAGGAAAATTGAAAATGGCGAGTTTGATGAAAAAGTTAAAGAAGAAATTATAAAAATATCACAGGAATATTTAAATATTTTTCATGGCGGTGGAAAATAGGCGGTGATAAACAAATGAAAAATGCTAAAGAAATAAAAAGCCGTATTAAAAGCATTCAGGATACGAGGAAAATTACGAACGCCATGTACATGATTGCTTCAGCTAAGATGAAGAGAGCCAAAAAACAATTGGACTCCACAAGACCATATTTTGATGCACTGCAAAGCGAAATCAAACATTTGCACCAAAGAATGGAAAATGTAGACAGCAGATACTTTCACCCCACAGGCAGGAGAGATGAGCTTGACGTGGCTTATGGTGTTTTGGCGATTACTGCGGACAAGGGATTGGCTGGGTCATACAACAAAAGCGTAATTAAAGAAACACAAAAATTTATGTCCAGGCACCCGGATACTAAGCTCTTTATTGTGGGGGAATATGGGCAGCGGTTCTTCTTACGTCAGAAAGCGCCTGTTGTAGAAGACTTCTCATTTACGGCACAAAATCCAACAATGGACAGAGCAAGGGAAATTAGCATGGTGCTTTTGGAGTTGTTTGATAAAGGAGAACTGGACAAAATTTTTGTAATTTATACCGATTTGGAAAACAGCCTTACTACACAAGTGGTGACCACCAGGCTTCTTCCCCTTTGTCCAGACCAGCCTGTATCTTCTGCAGGGAACGGCATAGAGGGTGAAGCATCTATACCTTTTGAATTTTATCCTTCAGTTGAGGAAGTTTTAAATAATGTTGTAAAGAGTTTGTTTTCTGGTTTTATTTACAGTGCCTTAGTTAGCAGTTTTTGCAGTGAACAAAGTGCCCGTATGACAGCCATGAACTCGGCTAATAAAAATGCAGAAAAGATTTTGGAGTCACTTATTCTTGAATATAATCAAATGCGCCAGGCAGCCATCACCCAGGAGGTAACAGAGGTGATAGCCGGTGCAAAAGCACAGAGAAGAAAACATGAAAAGGAGGTGTTGCAGCCGTGAACTCAGGAAAAATTGTACAGATATCCGGTTCAGTTGTAGATGTGGAATTTGAGAAAGGGTGTTTGCCTAAAATAAGGGAAGCCCTGACTGTCAATGTAAACGGCAAAGTGCGTGTTATGGAAGTAGCACAGCACGTAGGAAGAAATACAGTCCGCTGTATTATGCTCAGCGAAAGTGAAAATCTTGCACGTAATATGAAGGTAACAGCAACCGGGAGTTGTATTCGTGTCCCGGTAGGTGAATGTACTTTAGGTCGGATGTTTAATGTACTTGGAGAGGTAATTGACGGTGGTCCTCCTATTTTAGATACAGAAAAAAGGTGGGAAATTCATAGAAAGGCTCCTTCATTTGAAAGCTTACGTCCTTCTACTGAAATATTAGAGACAGGAATTAAAGTTATAGATCTTTTAGGACCTTATCCAAGAGGCGGAAAAATTGGGCTCTTTGGGGGAGCAGGAGTTGGAAAAACCGTTTTAATTCAAGAACTTATTCACAATGTTGCGATGAAGCACGGTGGTTATTCTATTTTTGTGGGCATCGGGGAGAGAAGCCGTGAAGGGAATGAGCTTTGGAGGGAAATGCAGGAAAGCGGCGTTGCAGGGAAAGTGGCGCTGGTGTTTGGACAAATGAATGAATCCCCGGGTGTCAGAATGCGGGTGGGACTTTCCGGTTTGACAATGGCGGAGTATTTCCGGGATAGCGAGCAAAAAGATGTGCTATTGTTTATCGACAACATTTACCGCTTTGTGCAGGCGGGAAGTGAAGTTTCTACCTTGCTGGGTCATATGCCATCCGCAGTAGGCTACCAGCCTACCTTGGCGGAGGAAATGGGTGAACTTCAAGAAAGAATTACATCTACAGATAAGGGTTCCATCACTTCAGTGCAAGCGGTTTATATACCTGCTGATGATTTAACAGACCCGGCACCTGCTGCAACTTTTACACATCTTGATGCCACCACTGTGCTAAGCAGGAAGGTTGCAGAACAGGGTATTTATCCTGCTGTTGACCCCCTTGAATCAACCTCCCGTATCTTAGAGCCGGACATAGTGGGGGAAGAACATTATGAAACTGCAAGGGAGGTTCAGGAAATACTTCAAAAATACAATGAATTGCAGGATATAATTGCTATTTTAGGTATGGATGAGTTGGGGGACGAGGATAGGCAAATTGTAACCCGTGCTAGAAGAATACAGAGGTTTTTATCACAGCCAATTCATGTGGCAGAAAAGTTTACAGGAGTTTCCGGCATATATGTGCCGCTAAATGAAACAATAAGAGGCTTCAAAGCTATTATAAGCGGGGAAATGGATTCTTATCCTGAAGCTGCATTTTTCAATGTGGGAACAATTGACGATGTGGTGAAAAAAGCTGAAGGGATAAGGAGTGGAAAAATACTGTGAAGACTTTTAAGTTAAAGATTTTAGCTGCAGACAAGCCTTTTTATACAGGTCCCTGTGAATCATTAATCGTACCCACCCCACAGGGTAAATATGGCATTATGGCTAACCACAGCAATATTATTATAGCAGTAATTCCCGGAGCGGTTTTTTACCGGGTACCTGGGGAAGAAATGAAGGTTGCAGCAGTTTCCCATGGCTTTTTAAAAGTGGAGAATAATGAGGTTTTGTTGCTGGTTAGCTCAGCAGAACGACCGGAGGAAATAGATGCCCGAAGGGCAAAATACTCAGTACAAGCAGCAAAGCAAGAACTTTTGCGAAGTAAAAGCAAGCAAGAGTACTATGCAGCCCAGGCACATTTAGCACGGGCAATGAGTAGATTGCGGATAAAAGACAAATATGATACTTTAAAAAACAGGGTAGAAGAATAAGATAATTCAAAATAATGATGGGAGGTATAAAAAATCGCAAAAATCTATGACTTAAAAATTCGCAACAAAAAAGAAGTAATAAATTACAAAATAAAAATGATTTCGAGAAAAGCTGTAGTAATGTTAATAGGTCTTTTTCTTTCATCCCTTGGTGTAAGTTTTTCTATAAAAGCAAGGCTTGGTGCAACTCCGGTGGGTGTATGCCCTGCAGTATTCAGTCCATATTTTGGCATAACAACAGGAACGGGAATGTCAATTTTACTCGGCTTGTTCTTTATAGCGCAAATGGTTATTTTAAAAAAGGAGTTTAGATCTTCTCATTTTATGCAGTTAGTCGCCACTGTTGTATACGATTTCTTTGTGGATTTAACATCCGGCATTATATCCATTTTTCCTGACAGTACATTGTGGACACAGGTAATTTACTGTGGCTTGGGAACTGTTACCCTTGCCTTGGGTGTATTCACCATGCTTAAAGCTGAATTTATAATGCTTCCTCAAGATGCACTGGTAAAAGTAATATCTGTAAGATATAATAAAGAATATGGAAAAGTTAAAATTGTCTTTGACAGTTTATTAACTATAATTGCAGCCACTGGCTCATGGATTTTGTACCGGGAATTTTTCCAAGTAGGAATTGGTACAGTTGTTGCCGCTATATTTGTTGGGAAAATAATCAGCGGTTTAAGAGAAATTAAAGGATTAAATAATTTACTTGACCGGGTAATTAGTAAACCTATACCTGGCCGAGTGGTAAAATATGAGGGGATACAACATATGGATCTTCCAAAAACGATATCTTTATTGTATCGTAAAATGAATATTGAACTAAATGAAAGGCTTATGAAAATCGGACTTTCCAATGCACAGTCAAGATTATTGAAACACCTCTATGCTAATGGGGGAATGACACAGGCTGACTTATGTAAAGAACTTGGGATGGATAAAAGTACCGTTGCAAAAGCATTGATACCTTTAGAAAAAAATGGTTTTGTATCAAAGACGGTAAATCCTGACGATGCCCGCTCTTATTTGGTGACTCTTACTCAGAAAAGTACCAAAATGATTCCAAAAACACTAGAAATTGTTTCAAGTTGGACTAAAGATGTGACATCAGGTATGACAGAGGCTGAAAGGGAACTTTTTTATAAATTGCTGCACAAAGTTGCCCAGCGGGCTGTTGTAATTTGTAAGAACGGCAAATACAGAAAAAAATGTACTTGCCAGAAAACCTGTGTCTGTCAATAATCGGATTGATTTACTGTGTTTATTATTAATATAGCTGTAATTAGTCCCTTGGTTGCTCTGACTTAAGGGTTTTGATTGTTATCTGTTTGTTTTTGACATAGCTGTGGTTAGTCCTGCCTGTTTATCCTGTCATTTTTTATTTTTTATTGTTTATTTTAGACAGAGGTTATGTTAAAATAACAGGCAAACATAAACTTTTTAAGGAGTGGTAATGTTGAACAAAGCAATGTTCATTGGAAGGTTAACAGCAGATCCTGAAATGAGGCATACTACAACTGGAAAATCTGTATGCAGCTTTAGAATTGCAGTAAAGAGAAGATTCGCAAGAGAAGGTGATGAGCAGCAGGCTGACTTTTTTCCGGTAGTAGCATGGGAAAAAACTGCAGAATTTTGTAACAACTATTTTAAAAAGGGTCAACAAGTTGGGATTGTAGGAAGAATTCAAAACAGAACTTGGGACGACCCGGAAGGCAACAGACGCTACATAACTGAAATAGTGGCAGAAGAAGTGTACTTTGCAGATAGTAAAAGTAGTTCAGGAAGTGGCAATAATATCACTGGTAATGACAATTTTGATACTTCAAATGTACAGGATAGCGGAGGCTTTTATCTAGCAGAAGATGACGATCTTCCATTTTAGCAACAACTTAAGTTTTATATAAAACCGCTGTCCAGCCTTTTTAGCTCGAGATTGACAAAATAGGATCTACTGCTCTGATAAAAATAATTTCTGCCCCAATAAACTCATTTTCCTGTGCTTCAAGGCTTATTTCAATATCGTGGGGTCTGATGTAGCTTATGCGGAATTATATCCCATGTCAATAGATTTTTTATAAAAATTATAATTTCTATCGGTTTAGTTGAATTAAATTTTAAAAAACAGGCTGCTATATATAAGAAATATAGGGGAAATATATCTTGACGGACGGATGAAGCAATAGAAGGGTGAGGAAGCTAGGAATAAAAAAGGTTTATTTTCTGTAGTATATATGTTAAAATAACAGACAGTGACTTCCATTTTAATGATAGTTTAACTTTAAAAACAATGTAAATGTATTAAGAAAAAGGTAGATAAAAAATGAAGGCTGGAAAAAGAAAAATTTTATTCGTTGTAATTTTATTGCTGGCATTTGCTGCAAGGATATATGTTGATAATAATTTATTGGAAATATCAAGGTATAAAGTAACATCAAATAAAATCCCGGATTCCTTTGATGGTTTTAAGATACTGCAACTATCAGATTTGCACAGTAAGAGTTTTGGGGACGGAAATATTAAACTCATGGAAAAAATTAACGGTGAAAATCCTGATATTGTTGTTATGACAGGTGATATGGTTGATTCAAAAGATACTGATTTTGATGTGTTTACTGATTTGGCCGGGGAGATAAGCAAAAACTATGATACTTACTATATTCTGGGTAATCATGAACAAAGCCTAAGTAAGAAAAGACGAAAAATGTTAACAGACACCCTTACTGAATTTGGCGTTAAGGTTCTTGATAATGAAAAAGTTACAATTACAAAAGGCGAGGATAGCATTAATTTGTATGGGCTATGGTTTAATCTTAGATATTATAAAGATTCAAGCAATGAGTATACAAAGGATGTTTTTTTTGGGGAAGAACAAATTAAGAAAATTTTAGGTAAGCCGAATACTGATTCATATAACATTTTATTAACTCATAATCCGCTGTATGCTGATACTTATTCTGACTGGGGAGCGGATTTAACCCTGTCCGGACATATTCACGGAGGTATAATAAGGATACCTTTTGCAGGCGGGGTGTTTTCTCCTGAAAAGAAGTTTTTCCCTGAATATGACGGAGGCATGTATCAGGTTGATGACAAAATATTAATTGTAAACAGAGGATTAGGCAACAGTAATTTTGCACTTAGAATATTCAACCGTCCTGAGATATTGGTAATTACCCTTTGTAATTAAAACATCACATGTCCCGGTTCAACCAACATCAAATCTGAAATTAAAAAATGACATAATGTTTCTAGGTCATAATTATACTATAATTCAAAATTTTTTTCCAACTGTTTTGCCAAAAAGTCAAAAAAAGTTTTTATAAGCTATAAATACATATGTAGAAGACTTTGTTAATGGGGTTTACTTGGAAAAAATCCAAGTGTTTAGAGCCTTATTTTTGATTTTATATCTTTTTTTAGAAGCATCATATTTATTAAAAAATATTAAAAAAATAGGTGGGCACCTGTTTTTTTCTTGTAGTAAAAGTTAGTATTTAGTAAAAAAATTACAGAAAAATAAAATGATAGAGACAATGTAAATGTTTATTCATGAAATTATAATTGGTCAATTGTATAAGTAGAGTTTCACATAAAGACTTATTTAAATATATAAATAAATATCAAAAAAATAGAAAAAGAAAGTTTTAATATATAGTATTATCAATTGTAAATGCACTTAAATAATGTGTTCAGAGATTTAAAAATATGCTTATTGTATTTACAAAAAAACTATATGTGTCAAAATATTAATAAATTTACCAGGCTAAAATTTTTTCAATTAAAGTAACCTATGTTAAGATATTCACAATTACGATAGTAGTGTATAAAAATATAATCCCATTGGTTTAGCCGAAGAATGTTAAATGTTCTAGACATATCTAAAAAAGTAATATAGAATAATAATTGTCAACAAAATAAATACAAATCTTTAAATTTCAAGTGCTATTCTAATTAGATAGTATATGTGTAGTATGTGTTTTGTAAATATATAATTTTAAGTTAATGATATTATTAATTTTTTAGGGGGTATCAAAATGAGCCAAGTCGGAAATGCATTGAATATGCTTATACTTCTTAAAAGCAGAGGTAAAATGAAAGCAAAAGAATTAGCAGATATTTTAGAGGTCAAAGAGCGCACCATACGTAGATATAAAGAAGATTTAATGTGTAAATTTTCAAATTATTTTAGGTCAATTTTACCACAAATTAGTGAATATTTTCAAATT